>Ga0208916_10001183_pt1 | contig 11428 bp, 18 predicted proteins | sample DEB19_08_DNA_5_FD_184523 | JGI IMG/M metagenome (GOLD analysis project Ga0208916, IMG submission 184523) | Aqueous microbial communities from the Delaware River and Bay under freshwater to marine salinity gradient to study organic matter... | ecosystem: Environmental > Aquatic > Marine >... | reverse complement strand
AGTTCGACTTCCTCTTCGGCGTCGAGCATGGCATCGAACCCGTGGTCGATACGTGGGGCGCTCTCTCGTACGACTACGAGCACACGAACGAGGGCGTCGCGCTCTTGCTCGAGCAGTTCACCGGGTCGCCGCTTCTCCGGGTCCTCGTCGCGTGCCTCATGGGCCCCGTTCAGGACGGCGAGGGCGTCGCGTGGCAACTGCTCACCGAGCGCTGCATCGACTACGCGACGGGCGACCAACTCGACGGCCTCGGCGCCATCGTCGGCGAGCCGCGCAATGGGCGCGCGGACGAGATCTATCGCACCGCGATCCGCGTTCGCATCGCCGTGAACCGGAGCAACGGGCGCGTCGAGGAGTTGATCAACATCCTCAGCCTCGTCTTCGGCGCGACGCTCGATGTGTGGGTCCGCGAGCATCCGCCGGCCGCGATGACCGTCGAGCTCCGCAACCCTGCGGTCACGCCGAACACACCCGAGGTCGTTTTCGGGTTCCTCCGCGATGCGAAGCCCGCGGGCGTGCGGCTTGACCTCTCGTACTCGATCGAGGCTGCCGCCGACACGCTCACGTGGGGCGACTACGAGGGGCAAACCGTCATCGGTGCGGGCCTCGACGACTACGAAGGGCAGGACGTCGGAGCGGGCGCCTGCGCGGGAGTGATCTGGTAATGGCTCTGACGCAACCACCTTCGTGGGCAACCGACACGAACTACGATGCCGGCTCGGACGCGTGGAATGGGCTGCCGACCAAGCGCGCCCCGTCCGCAGGCGAGGGACTCAAGGGCAAGATCCCCGGCGAGAAGTTTCGCGCGCAGGTCTTCAACTACCTCCTGAACGCAATCTCCGCGCGCATCTCGACGCTGATCGATCACGTCGAAGACACGGCGTCCGCATTCGGCTTCACGGCCACGGACGCGAACACGGACGCGCTCGCCGAGTGCATCAATGCTCGCGCGCTCGCGATCGCACTCGCGAACACCGAAGTCACGACGCCGAGCTTTGGAGGCGCATCTCCGAACGCCGTGCACATCTTCGGCACGCGTCTCATCGTCGGCTTCACGAGCGGCGCGATCTACACGAGCGACGACAACGGCGCGACGTTCACGAGCCGTACATCGAACACGACGAAGAAGATCAACGCGTTCGCGGACAACGGCACGACCATCGTCGCCGTCTGCGACGACCGCGAGATCGTCACGAGCACCGACGGCGCGACGTGGACGGCGCGCACGAGCAACGCCGCGGGCGCGACCATCGACATCGACTGCGTCGTGTGGGATTCGACGAACGCGCTCTTCATCGCTGCGGGCGACATCGACCCGACGTACGGATACATCGGCACGAGCCCCGACGGCACGACGTGGACGAAACAGACGGCGCACCACTCGGGCACCGCCGTCGGCTTCGCGCGCATCGCAGCGGGCGGCGGCAAGGCGTGCGCGATTTCCCAGGGTGCAGGCACATTCGTCTCGTTCTCGACGAACGGTACGACGTGGGGCGCCGCTGTGAATCCGAGCGGCATCACGACGCACCGCGACGTGCTGCACGTCGGGGGTGGCGTGTTCGCGATCCTCGGTACCGGTACGAGCAACGCCCTCTCGGCGACGACCACGGACGGCGCGGCGTTCACGCTCGGTACGGCGGCGCCGAGCAGCTCGAGCGGATTTGTCACGGGGCTCGTGATTGACGGCGCTCTGTGGGCGCTCGGCAGCGGATACCTCTACCGGAGCTTCGACGGGCTCGCGTGGATGAAGATCGCCTTCCGCGACACCGACGCCGGACCGCTCTCCGCGTACGGACTCGGCCGCGCATGGGGCGCCGCTGGCAACGCCGACGAGCTCGTTCGCTCGTTCGCATCGGGAGCGCTCTGATGGCCATCACCGAGATCCCAACGGTCGCGACATTCGGCGGACCGAAAGAGAGCCTTCGAGCGCTCGCTGAGTCGGCGAAGCGACAGAGCTCGGCGAACCAGAACGCGGTCAACGAGTGGCTCGTAAAGCTCGCGACGGCGGTCGGCAAGGACGACGGCTCGACCGTCGGCAGCCTGCGCGCGGCGGTCCAGGCCCTCGAACGCCCGTACTCCGACACCCGCACGCACACGGAAACGACCGCCGCGTACACGTGGTCGAGCGGCCTCGCGGTCAAGCGCCTCGTCATCAACCGCACGGGCTCGCAGTGCGCGGTCACGCTCGATGAATCCGACTGGGAGGACGGCACGACGGGCCGTCTCGACGTGCTCGATAGCGGTGGATTCGGCGTCCAGATCATCGTTGGCGGCGGCAACATCCTGAACGGTCAGACCGCGGGCGTCGGGTACGCCACGCTCCCCGGCAGCACCAATGGATTCGACGGCATGCCGCCCTCGTACGAGGTCACCCGCATTGACGGGGGCTGGACGATTCGATCGATGGTCGATGTCGCCGACGGCGTGGTTGACGCGTTCATCGATATGAGCGGGCGCGTTGACGCGCTGGAAGTCACGGGCCGCCAGGTCATCACGACATCGACTGCGACGATCCTCCCCGGCACGCGCGTCGTCTACATCGACCACGCCGCGGCCCGCACGGATCTCACGCTCCCTGCGACACCGTTCGAACCGTTCACGATCAAGAAGCGCGCGACGAGCGGCGGCTTCGGCGTGCGGCTCATTCCCGCGTCCGGCAGTGACGCGATCCAAGGGCTCGCTGCGGGCACGAACTTCGACATCGGCTGGATGACGACGAACGCGTCCACGACCACCGCGAGGCCCGCGGCGTTCGTGTCGTCCTCGGCTGTCAACGTTGTGGACGTGGCATGACGGTCGCGCCTCCGATGGGGAGCATTCAGGCGAGGCGGATCCCGTTCTACGGCGATCTAATCCACGCGAACGTCGCGCCGCAGTGGACCGTCGCGACCGGCGTGTCGTCGTACCCCGATCAGATCGTGAGTGGTGCGCCATGCGATTGGGCGCAGGCGACAGGTGCGAATCAGCCGAGCGTCTCGACGTTCACGACGCAGCCAGCGCTGTCTTTCGATTCGACGGATTACCTCCAGACGACGGGCGCACTCGCTGCACAGAACGTGATCACGCTCTCGTTTCCTGCGCTGCTCGTCGGTGGGAACCGCGTTGTTTTCGAGTCGAGCGCAGCCGCAGGCATCGCGAACCCCGGCAGCTTCTTGATCTACGAGAACGGCGGCAACCTCAATCTCGAATACTACCGCGGGGGCACGACGCGGAAATTCGTCGCGATCACGCCCGGGTTGAAGCGGATCGTCGTCGTGCTCAATCCCGCTGCGAGCGGTGCGGACGCGTGGCCGGCGCTCTACATCAACGGCGCAAGCGCGGGCGCGTACGGCGTAATCGGCGCGACGACGGGGCAGATCGCGTCCTACGTGTGGACGCTCGGCCGTTTCGCTGCGGGCGGCTTCCCGTGGACGGGAGGCAAGACGAGCACGATATTGCAGCACGGTCGCGCGCTCACTGCCGGTGAGATCGCTCTCGTGGACGCCTACCTCGCGACGGTGTCGGCATGACCGACCCCGCACAGGTCACGGAGCCCGTGTCGTGGTGGCAAGGCGCGCTCGGCGGCGGCGGCCTCGCGACCGTCATCCTCGCCGCGATCGGCTGGCTCACGAAGCGCACGGAGGCGACCGCGCAGGTCGAGGTCGCGCAGGTCGAGGCGCGCGTCGAGTCCGAACGCGAGGACACCGCGCAGCACAGGATCGAGGCGGACGCGGACCGCGGTGCCTTCGAGCGCGCCTTCGACGCGAAGGCCGTCGAGCACCGCGAGTGCATCGACGAGGTGCGGCAACTGCGCGCAGAGAGTGCGAAGGCCGCCGCGGAGAACGCGACCCAGATCGCGAACCTTCGCGTTGAGCTTGCCGAGTGCCGCAAGGACCACGAGCACCGCGACGAGATCGACAAGTGGATGCGGGAGAACGTGGTCACGCGCCCCGGCGCTCCACAGCCGCCGCCGCCGCGCGTCCGTCCACACACACCACCGAACGGAACCGACGTCGTCACCCTCGCGCCTGTCCCCGTGGCGCGGAAAGACCCGAGGAGAGAGCCATGAACGAGATCGTCCAGTACATCCAGAGCATCACGTGGGCAGACGTCTACGCGCTGCTCGGCTTCGTCGGCGCGTGCGTCGTCGGGCTCACGCCGATCGCGGCTGGCTCGCGCAAGGGCGCGCTGTGGCTCCACGAGCGAGCGCTCACCACGCCCACGAAGGCCGACGAAGCCGTGACGTCGCGGCTCGTGCGCTTCACCGACGGCGCCGCGTTCTGGCTCGCCGTGGTCGGCGCGTACCTGCCTCGCGTGACCAACGACGTGCGCGCAGCACAGCGCATGGCCGAGGCGATCAAGCCGGCGGCGGTGCGCCGATGACCGACGTTTCGTTCATGCGCGCGATGCGTGGGCTCATCCTCGCCGCGCTGCTCCCCGTCGTCGTGTGGTCGCAGGGGTGCGCGAACGCGATCGACAACGGGCGGCACACGCTCGCTGCGGTCGCGGTCGCAACGAACGTTGCCGACCTCGCGAACGCATCGCGCATCCGCGCCGTATGTGGCGGACGCCCCGCGATCGACATGACCGACGCCGTGGCGGTCGCGACGCGCGCCGGTGAGATCGCCGAGTGCGTCGAGGCTCGCGGATTCGTGGACGTCATCGCCGCAATCGACGCCGTGGATGAAGCCATGCTTCACGCCCAAGAGCGACTCGATCGACTGGAAGCGCGCGGCATCGACAAGGACGAGGCGAAGCGCCGCGTGCGCGAGGTCCTCGCGTGCGTTCGCACCGAGGCCGACGCGCTGCTCGTCATCCTGCGAGACGCGGGCGTGCCCATTCCCGACGAGGTGCGCTTGGCCGTGTCGGCGCTCGCGCTCGTGACCGGAACGTGTTCGCTCGACGAGGTGTCGCCATGAAGTTCGACTGGATCAAGCCCGCGCTCGAAGCGCTCTTCGAAGCCGCTCCCGATGCGATCGATTTCGTCGCGCGCATCGTGAAGGACGAGAAGGCGAAGAGGGTCGAAGAGATCCGCCCCGACGCGTCGCATTCGCAGCAAGCGATCGATGCGCTCAGCAAGGGGGAGTGACGTGGGCCGTCGTCGCCGCACGCTCGTCTCCCGACTCACCGATGTCGTGTGCGCGATCGTGGATCTCGCGCGCCCGCTATTCGCACCGCGCAAGCCCGTCGATCTCGACGCGATGCACGTCGGCGCAACGACCGAACTGCCGCGCCCATCGCCGATCCCTCGCGAGCTCGAAATGGTCCACCTCGACGAGCCTCCCGCGGGCGGGCGATTCGCGGGGACGAAGCCGCCGGAGGGGATCAACTGATGAGCCGTTCGATCCAGCGTTCGAAGTGCACGCGCGTGCATTGCCTCGTGTGCAAGCCGCACAAGGTCACGGGCGAGCGGCCGATCGGCGAACGTCGCGCGCTGGATGCAGACGCGGATCTTGCCGCGAACGGCGCGAGTTTGTGCCGCGATGCCGACGCCTACGACGACGGTTCCGGTCACGACGAGTGCCGCAAGTGCGTCGCGTGCATCGACTGTGGCGACTGCGAATGCCGGAGGGCCGCATGAGCCGCACGACGCGAGCCACCGCCCATCGCCAGCCGTACCAACGCGAAGCCGCGTGGGCGCGTCGCGATTGGCACCGGCGACTTCGCCGCGTGATGCGCGCGATCACGGCACGAGATCCCGAGCAGGTCTACCCGCGCCTTCGTGGCACGCAGGGGTGGCTCACATGGTAGCGGCCGCTCACGCCTCGTTCACGGGCTCGCACACGCTGGACATGCTCGCGTGCGGACTTGCCGCGTTCGTGGCTCTGGGTGCCGCAACGCGCGCCTGGCAGTGGCTTTCGGATTGGTGGAGCGAGCGATGACGATCGCGCCGACCGTCACCAACGCGGACCTTGCGGCGCGACGCGCTCGCTGCCTGACCGCGCTCCGCCAGTCGGCGTGGGCCGAGCGCCGCATCGGCACGATGCGCGATGAATGGACCGGCGACCCCGGCGTGTTCGCGTACGCGGTCGAGATGGATGTCGTCGGCGAACTCGACAAGATCGGAGCAGAGGTGTGGCCATGAGCGCAGCGGATGGAGCAAAGGCCGCAGTTGCCACAGTGCCGATGAAAGTCGGCGCGTGGATCGACTGCCCGCTCACCAGCATCGACGCCGAATACGTGCGCCGACTGCGCGCGACGGGCATCACGACCGCGGCGATCATGACGAACAAGTCCACCGCGATCCGCAGCGCGGAACCGTGGCGCTTACTCGCCCCCGAGACGACGATCATTCGCGCGGCGAACGCGTTCCGCGCGGGCGGAATGGACGTCGTTCTCACGTGCTGGCCGCGGCCGAGCAAGTCGCAGATCGCGCTGCTCGCTGCGTCGATGACGGGGCTGATGCGTGACGCGAAAGCCATCGCGCTCGAGGTCGATCTCGAGGCGAACTGGCACCATCGCTACCTCGACGGCTTCAAGTCGATGAAGGCCGCCGCCGCGCACCTCGTGGACACGCTGCGCACGGTCGCGAACGGGGCGCGCGTCGAGGTCACCACGTTCCCCGGTCACGCCGAGGCGCGACCCGGAGCGCTCGTTTCGCCGCACGTCGATGCGCTCATCCCGCAGGCGTACAGCGTGCGGAACAGGTCGCACGGGAAGATCGCGTGGGATGACGAGCTCGGCCCCGGCCGCATCCAACGCATGTCGTACGAGAACGCGATCGCGACCGGTTGCCCGCGCGTTGCGATGGGGCTCGCCGCGTACGATCAGGCGTGGCCCGGTCACACGATCGGTGAAGCGATGAGCGTGGCGATCGATACGACGAGGGCGCTCGGGTGTGGCGAGATTCGCTACTGGTCGAGCAAGCACATCGTCGGGAAGTTCGGGCAGCAAACGGTTCGCAAGGCGATTTCACAGGGGACACGATCATGAGCCTAGGCAACGCAACGGAAACCGACATCCTCAATCTCGTGTTCAACGCGACCGCGCTGCCGTGGACGGCTGTCACGGAGTTGGACCTGCATCTGCACACGGCAGACCCCGGCGAGGCGGGCACCTCGTCAACATCTGAGGCGACGTACGGCGGGTACGCGCTCGTGCAGACCAGCCGTAGTAACACCGCGTGGACGGTGTCCGGGCCGACGGTGAGCAACGCGATTCTGATGCAGTTCGCGCAGTGCTCGTCGGGGTCGAACACGATCACGCACGCGTCGATCACGCCGCGCGCGAGCACGCAGATCATCGCAAGCGGCGCGCTCTCGTCGTCGATCCCGGTATCCACCGGCATCCGGCCGCAGTTCGAAGCCGGGCAACTCACCCTCACGCTCGACTGATGGGAGGGTTCTCCCGAGTCGGCAAGGTCGCGGACGCGCACGACGCGGGCCGCGACCATTTTTGCTCGCTCCGCAAGGTGCCGTCACAGGCAACCGTCGCGGGATGGTGGGCCGACCTGTCGATGGCCTCGGGCAACCCGCCGCCGAACTACTACGCGGCCTCTCCGCTCGCGGCGAAAACACTCGACGCGTACGACGGCATTTTCCACGGCGCGGCGAAGTCGCCCGCAACGAAACATCTGCACAAACTCGGCCTCGTCACGCCAACCGCGGGACTCGTCGGCCGGTACATGCTGCTCGACTATGCGCTGTACTACCCATTCATCGACGCGGACTCCACGGACCCGCAGGCGCTCGACAACACGGTCGCGATCCCGCGCCACGCCGACGTTGGATGTCAGGTGATGGCGGTCGCTGTTACGCCGTCGATCGGCGGCGGCGTGTTCACGTTCGGCTACACGAATCAGGACGGCGTGTCGCGCACGTCACCGCCGCAATCGTGCTCGACGACCGCGGCCAACATCGCGTCAATCGTCACGTCACAGCAGGGCGTTGCGGGTATGCCGGGCGGCCCGTTCCTCGCGTTGGCGGCGGGCGACACCGGCGTGCGAAGTATCGAATCTGTGACGTTCAGCGTCGTCAACGGCGGGCTGATCGCGCTCGTCCTCGTCAAGCCGATCGTGGACCTCGCGATTCGCGAAATCAACACGATGGCGGAGGTGCACTCGGTGCAACATCGCCCGATGCCGCGCATTGAAGACGGCGCGTATCTCGGACTGATCATGAACTGCGCGGCCACGATCGCGGCCGGGCAACTCGCGGGCTATGCCCATTTCATTTGGAGTGAGTGACCATGGGCTATTCATCGCTCGACGACCTCGTCAATCAGATCACCGCAAACGGGAAATACCTCCGCCGCGATGGCGCAAAACTCACGTCGCCCGTTCACACCGCGGGCGGGTGGCACCTCACGACGGGGCTCGCCGGAAACCCGGTGGCAACCACGTGGCCCGGCACATCGCTGCTCTGGCAGGGCTGCGACGAAAACAGCGGCGAGGGCACCAACCGACTCGGCATCGACACAGGCGGAGCCGTTGGCGGAACCGCGACGAAACACATCTTGAACGTGGGCGCGTCGATCGTCGCTGCGGCCGGGGCACCGTGGCAACTCAAGCTCGTCGATCTTCAAGGCTACTATCGTCTCGCGACCACTGACGTGACGGGCACGGGATCGCGCACGCTGATCAACAGCAACACGTTCACCGCGTCGTCATCGTCGGGGCTCTTGCTCACGTACACGAACGATTTCGCCTCGGGAACGAAGGTCCGATTCACGACGACAACCACGCTCCCGACCGGGCTCGCGCTGGCAACCGACTACTGGCTGATCCGCGTTTCGGCAACGACCGCGCGCGTGGCGACGTCGTACGAGAACTACGTGGCGGGCACCGCGATTGCGTTCACTGACGCGGGCACCGGTACGCACACCGCAACGATCCAGATGCCGCGATACGCGAACGGCGTCGGATGCCAAGCGGCGTTCGTCGTGGGCACCGCGCCGACGCTCGGCGGACCGAACCTCACGGCGTCGTCGTACACGAACGCGGCGGGCACTGCGGGGCGCGCGTTCACCGGATCGCCGACCATGGGCGCCGCAGCAGATGCGTACGCGGGGCGAGTGCTGCACAGCGGCAACGCGGCGGGGCGATACGGTCCGTTCCTGCCGCTCGCAGGTGGCGACACGGGCATCGCATCGATCCAGTCGTTCACGCTCTCGGGCGGCACCGCGTACACGGGATCGGGCGTCCTCGCGCTCGCGATCATGCGCCCGTTGCTCGATATCTCGGTGCCTGTCACGGGCATGTGGAGCGAACGCGACCTCGTCAATCAGCTGCCGTCACTGCCCCGCGTGATGGACGGTGCGTGCCTCGCGTGGATGTTGTTCGGGACCGGCGCCACGACGACGGCGAGCCCGCTTACGTTCGCGATCGATCTCGGCTGGGGCGGCTGATGCTGGTCGGCGCGGGCGTGCGGTTCGGCGGGCAACCCATGCGCACCATGGGCGGCGTGACGGCGGCGTCCGTCGAGCGATCGCGATGGGAGCAGCCGGGTAATCTGCGCAATATCCATGCCGGCGAGGCGACTGTAATCGGCGGCGCGTCGATCTCCGATCGCAACGGACGACCGAGCGGCTACCTGCACCCGCGCTCGTGGTCCATGCCGACCAAGGGCGGCGGCCTCGCCATGCGCGCCGATGCTACGGGCACGATGACGGCGTCGGGCGCGGCGGGCTACGGCATGTCGGCGTCGCTCACCGGGGCGGCGGCCATGTCCGCGGGGCTCACCGGCGCGTTTGCTGCGGTGTGTCCGATTTCCGTCGCGACGTCGCTTCTGGTAGCGATGTCGGCCGACGGGTCGATGGTTGCCGCAATCGTCGCCACGGGCGCGCTCACAGCGTCGCCAACGGCCGCCGCTGGCATGGCCACGGCGATGACCGCGGCGGGCACGTTGTCCGCGTCCGCATCCGCCGCCGCTGGCATGTCGTCCGCAATGGCTGCCACGGCGACGATGACGGGCGAGGGCGCCGCCGCCGCTGGTATGGTCGCCGCACTGAGCGGATCCGCGACGCTCACACCAATCATGGTCGGCGCGTACCTTGCGCACGCCGCACTGAGCGGATCGGGCACGCTCGCGGTAGGCATGTCAGCGCTCGCGAGCGTGTCTGCGCCGATGACGGTGTCGGGGTCGCTCACCGCGTTCCTGACCGCGCTCGGGAACATGGAGCTCGACATCGCGCAGACGACCGAGGAGATCTCGCCCGACGCGATCGCGTCCGCGGTGTGGTCGCACGGTGCGGCCCTATCGCTGATCGACGCCGTCGAGCTCGTCCGGCGCATCACGGACAACCGGCTCGAGGTGGACATCGCGGGCCAACGGCTCGTGCTGTACGCCGACGACGGCACGACCGAGATCCGCGAGTGGGCACTGTCCACCGACGGAGGCGAGGATGTCGCGACCGCGACCGGCGTGCAGACGAAACGCGGTGCACCGGCATGATCGCCCGCGGCCTAAACGCCCTCGGCGGGTTGATCGCGCGTGGCCTGAATGCCATCGGGATCGCCGTTGTCGTTGCGGTCACGCCGCACGCAGATCGGTATGCATCCGTCGCCGCCGATGTGCGCAGTGCCGAGCCGACCGACATCCGCACCGTGACTGTCATCGCTGACGCGCGGACCTTCGACGTGCCCACGGCAGCGGTTGCCACGGGACCACTCGTGTCGGTCCCGGCCGAGTCCAGATGGTACGACGCTGGTGCCGACGATCGGGCCGTCGCTGCACCATCTCGCAACGACGGCGCCGACGTGGCCAACGACGCGCGTGCGTGCGCTGTCCCCGTCGAGCCACGCACGGCCGATGTCCCGGCCGTGTCATCAGCTACCGCGCCTGTACGGCGCACGACCGAGGTGATCGCGTGACGCAGTATCTGGCCACATTCGTCAAGGATCCCGCCGCGCGCCTGGACTACTCGATCGCGTGGTCGAAATGGCTCGCCTCGGGCGACACGATCTCTACGGTCGCGTGGGCAATCGAGTCGGGAGACGGCGCGCTCACGATCGGGACCGGCTCCTACGTGCCATCGGTGACGGGCTCGACCTCGACCGTGTGGCTCGAGGGCGGCACCGTGGACACCGACTACGCCGTGCGAGCGCGGGTCACGACGACGGCCGGGCGCATCGACGATAGGACATTGCTCGTGCGGATACGCGCGAGATAGCGGATCCGGCATGCCCGGAAACCGTAACGAGGCCCTCGGGAGACCGGGGGCCTCAGACCTTTCCGTCCCCGCCCGCGACGCGATCGGCAAGTGGGGTGTCCATGGATGTGGATTCGATTTACCCATCGGTTGATTTTACGTGTTGCGTTTATTCGTAGGCCGTGACAGGATCTCTCCATGGGCAGCACGGAGCCGCCCAAGCAGGAGAGACAAACGTGACCATCAAGTTCAGCGCCGCCGCCCTCGAAAACATCACCGCCACCGGCATCGACCCCGAGACCGACGTGCTCCGCGTCATGGCTGGCGAGTCCTCGGACGCGCTGCTCGACGAGTGCCTCGA
>Ga0208916_10001182_pt1 | contig 11428 bp, 7 predicted proteins | sample DEB19_08_DNA_5_FD_184523 | JGI IMG/M metagenome (GOLD analysis project Ga0208916, IMG submission 184523) | Aqueous microbial communities from the Delaware River and Bay under freshwater to marine salinity gradient to study organic matter... | ecosystem: Environmental > Aquatic > Marine > Coastal... | reverse complement strand
CTCTCTACGTCCAATTGTTTCATTGTCACTCTCGGAGGTAATACGACTATCGCTCTCTCTAATGCTACAGTTGGACAACATTTCTGGATCAAGTATGTACAAGATGCAACATGATCACGGATAGTCACTCAGTTCACCACAATAAAATGGGCAGGAGGCACAGCCCCTACGCTCACAACAACCGCGAACAAGTACGACTGGATGGGACACACGTGTACATCCGCAGGCAACTATGATGGCGTTATAATCTGAAATAATATATAATATGGCACTCACAGATAATTTAATGGCTTATTATAAGCTCGATGGCAACTCTACTGATTCACTTGGTGTGAACAACTGAACGGATACAAGTATAAGCTATGTATCAGGTAAAATATTAAATTGTGCTAGTTTTAATGGAACAAATAGTCGGATTCAAATGCCTACTAATACATTCCTTAACTGAAAAAGTACAGTAACTATAAATACTTGGATAACTTTTAATGATTTACTAACTAGCTCTTTGCGATGAATATTTTGAAATCAATGAAACTATGTAGGCGGTTTCAATTCTCAATATATCTCCTCAAATGGAACTGACCAAACAGTTAGCTTCGCAACTACAGGTACAACGCCATGAGTTACAGTAATAAATTTATGAGCAATTACCATTGGGCAATGGTATATGGTCACACATACATTTGATACAGTAAATAAAAAAATAGAAATATTTTTGAATTGAGTCAGTAAGTGAAGTCAAATATTTACAACACTCCCAACAATAAATGTATCTACTGTAGTAGACATTGGTAGAGTATTTGATACAAATCGTATACATAATGGTAAAATAGATGAATTTTGAATATGGGATAGAGTCATAACAGGAGCAGAAATCACACAACTCTACAACTCATGAAACTGACTCACATACCCATTTACTACCCAGGCATCCAACCCCGCTTTTCTTTTAAATTTTCTCTAATATGATCATCACAATCTCTGCAACGCTCAACGACGAGCAAATCAACATACTGGCATCACAAAAAGGCTACCAAGCAAATTTTCTGGATAATTCTGAGGTTTGTTACGCAAACCCACAGTCCAAAGAAGACTTCATACGACAAGTCTACGAGGGGATTATCCTCGGAGATGCTACAAGGGAATTCATCGCCTACTCCAATCGTCAAAAAGAAGAGGCACGTATCGCCGAAGAAAATGCAATCCGTGAACAAGTGACAAACTCGATCACTTCAACTATAGAATAATCTAACCAACTCAATATGGCTACTTCACTATCAAACTATCTCTTCTTTCTCAAGGATATACTCTCATCCGCTACTGTAGCAGGTGGTACATTTCGTGTATCTCCTGATCTCGAACTCTCAACAGTTCTGGAATCGGCATGAGGACAAGTTAAGATAAAGTTACAAAATGGTACCCAAATAGAGCGTATGATCATCACTGCCACAGGTGGTGTGTTTACGATAGTCAAAAGAGGACTCAAACAAGACTTTGCAACTGAGGATGCTACTCTCAATAAGACATGGAATGATGGGACTATCGGCGAGATAACATTTTCTCCTCAGGATCTACTCGGATATGGATCGTATGATGGTAACTTTGTTTTTAGTGGAAATGTAACATTCGATAAATCAGTGTGAGACCCAATCTATGCAACTCCAACAGCTAGAAATACAGCAATACCAAGTCCTAGAAATGGTATGTCTTGTTATATCACAAGTCTATGAGTCGCTCAAGACTATATAAATGGTGCGTGGACAAATAGGGGAACAAGTACGCCACTCCCGACTACCATAGTTGGTGAGATGAGGATATGGTCAACTAATACTGCTCCTTCTGGATGGTTCGTGTGTGATGGATCCGCTATCTCTCGTACAACTTATTCTGACTTGTTTGCAGTAATAGGCACAATCTACGGAGTAGGTGACGGAAGTACAACATTTAACGTGCCAAATCTAAAAGGTCGTGCGATCGTCGGAAGAGATGCAAGTCAAACAGAGTTCGATGTACTCGGTGAAACAGGCGGTGAGAAAACTCATGTACTCACAGAGTCAGAGATGCCATCACACAGGCATGGAATTGCTGCGGATAGTTGAGCTTATAATAATGGTTCAGTAGCAGTTTCGAATTATTGATTATCATGAATATACTCAGACCTTGTAGGTGGTCAACGTCCTGCATTATCTAACACATGAGGATGACTCGCACACAACAATCTCCAACCGTATCTCGTAATGAATTATATCATAAAATATTAGTTGAATTCTATCACAAATGCGTATAATATAAAAAACACTATGGCAAACTTACAAAATCAACTCGGGCTCAGTCTTGCAACGTCACAAAGCAAGCCAGCAACTCAAAGTGCAGGAACAACAACTAATGTGCAAACTGGACAAACTTTCCAAAACGCTACGAGTTGACCATATACACTCGCCAACGCTCAAGCAAATGGATATACGCCTCCTACGAGTTACAACGCTCCAACACAAACAATACCTGCTACTCAACCAATGAGTGCAGGTATTTTGCCAACTCCTGTAAAAGCCACTCCAACAAATGCTACAGCAGGGATCAATCCGATCACTGGAACACCAAACGAGCAAGTCAACTCGTTTAAGCCACCAACTCAGAACATATCAACGATGGCTCCACCTACTGTACTCGGGGGAACGAGTGCGTTCAATGCTCAGTCTCAACGTGGGCTCAATGTAGCCGAGCGTGTAGCACTGAGGAATAGTACAACCCCTCAATGGATACCACAAACACCAGTACAGCCAATAAAAGACATACCCCTCGTCGGGAATGCAATGTTGGACAAGGAGATCACGAATCTCAACTACGACAAAAATCAGTCAGTCAAGAACACAGTACAAGCATATGCCCTCGCACAAGGTGACTACCTCAAGAATGCGGGGTATTATACCAATTTTAAGCCTGTAAACGACAAGTTCAACGGAGTTCTACAAGATATACAAAGTATATACGCACAGGGTGGACAAGTAACCGACCAGCAGGCTCAACTCATAGCATCTCGCAATGGGGTAACAGTCGAAGACGTGAAAAACCCAGCAAATATCTACAACCAACTCCAACTGACGGAGCAAGGCAAGCAGGATCTCGGGGTAACTACGAGAGAAAACCAAATCACCGACCTTGCCACAAAAACAGAACAGCAAAAACAAGATCTCCAGACAAATCTCACAAGAAATACACAGCAATTGACCAAACAGATAGATGATACTCAGAAGAATCTGGAAAGAACTGAGGAATGGTTCACAGCAAGTGGCGTATGGAGTGGTGCAAGTCGATCATCAGGCTACGCAAAAGGTATGCAGAACGTCAAAGATGATGCCAACACTGTAATCAGTCGCATCCAAGACCAGATCCAGTATGCAAATGCAGATACAACGACTCACTTAGCTCGTATCAATGACGAATTCACCAAGAATACGACTCGATTGCAACAATCTCTCAACTCAGATCTCCAAAAGGTAAATCAAACAATGGGCGTACAGCTCAACGGACTCTCTGACCAATATGGAATGGGCTCACCAAAGCTCACACGAGCCCTTGACGACATAGCCAAGAACTTCGGGAGTCAATATATGGATCTCTATACAAAGTACCAACAACAGCAAAAGAATGCTATTGCTCTAACTATGGATAACCTCAATGTAGTCGACAAAATGAATACCCTGAACAACGCTATGAGTAATAAGAGATATAACGAACTCCTCGCTAATAATGGTGCTATCCTCTCAGGGACAAGCCTCGCAAGTATCGCAAATGAAGTCAAAGCAGGGACTATGGATATGCAGAAGTATCAGGATATCAAAGCAATCATGCTAAACTCTGTAATGACAAACCTCGCACAGACAAAGCAGGTGACACAAGACGACTACAATGTAGTGGCTCATATGCTCGACAGCGGAAGTACACCAGCTCAAATTGTGGCGACACTCAGCGGACACGGAAAAACAACTACCACACAAGATCAAAATACAGGAGAATATGTCACAAGGGATTCATTCGGAAATGTAGTACCACAAACAACAAATGTTCCAAATATTCAAGGTACAGATCTCGTAAAGGCTCTTTCCAGTGGAACATATAACGGACAGTCACTCGGAACAGGTGTATACGCCACGGGAGATGCACAAGGAAATCAAAGGGCATCAATATACAATACTATCCAACAACAAGGGCTAGACTCCTATATGGCTCGTGTAGCTCCAAACTCAAAGATCACTCCTGATATGATACGCCAATCAGCAAGTCAATATGGTATTTCACCTGAGGTACTCGCTACATTCCTACAGGCAGATAGTGGATTCGGTACAAAATGACTCGGAGCCACCAATAATAACCCTTGAAATGTAGGGCAATTCGACAGATACGGGGATCAAGCAGTAAAGGGATATGCGACAATGCAAGAAGGGATAGATGCAGCAGCACAAAACCTAGCAAAGAGACAATCTGCTCTATCAAATGTAATCGGCGGACAGACAAATCAAGGTAATTACAATCCGTCTACTGAAACTCCAATAATTCTCAGAACACAAGCAGGAAATGTCATAAAAATGAATGCGACTCCAGCAAATGCACTTCAAAATGTTCTCAACTCAAACACAGATATAAAAGTAGACTACAATAATATGTTCAGAACCCCTGAGGATCAACTCGAATTGTATGGAAAAGGAAGATATCCAAAAGAACTCATAAAGCAATGAATAGATCCAAGTTATGCACAACCATACGAAAAACAAGTAACATGGACAACTCAAAGCAAACATATGACAGGAAATGCAGTCGATGTACTAAACCCTACTCCTGATGTAGTTGCTAAGATGAATAAAGCGTGATTCTACCAACCAGATGATGAATTTATGCGGGCTAATGATCCTTGACACTTCGAATTTAAGGGAACAACACAACCAGGGGCACAAATAGGAAGTGGACAACCACAGTATAGCGACACCCAGAAAAATATCCTTTCTGGAATGGATCCAAAAACAATCACTGCTATTGATGAAAAGATATTGAGACAAAATGGGCTCAAAACATCAGATCTCTATAACTATAAGGCACAACCAAAAGACACCTCAAAGCTCTCAGCACTTGCACAATCCGCCTTTAATAGCAAAACTATTACAGGAAACCCAACACAACAAGCACAACAAGTGGAAGAATTACAAAACGCTTGATATCTGGACAATGGAGAGGGAAATCTCAACTACTACAAAGCTCCACTGAGCGTAAAACAAGAAATGCCAAATCTCATTTCAGCTCATGAAGCGTTCGATAGAGCGAAACAGATTATAGATGCTCATACGAAATCAGGAGACCTAAATGAAATGCTCGGATCGTGGGATGCATACGAAGAGCGAAAGAAAAACTCTTGACTCGCTTCCGCTATTCGAGATACTGAATTCTGAGATGATTTTGCTACTCTCGATAACATCCTCGGCAAAGAACTCTCAAACTATATGAAGAATATATCAGGAGCAACTGTTGGAGATCGAGAAGTAGATCGTCTGACGAAGCAAGTACCCAATCTTGATATGAATGAAACACAGTTCAAGACCGCTATGGATGAATATGAAAGATCACTCAAGAATGCCAATAATTATATGATAAATCAATATGGTTTCTCTGATTTTGACACAGCAAAGAAGGTAATCCTATGAAAGCAAGACCAGTGAGGAATTAAAGAACAACCACAAGCGACAGCTCCATCAAGTAACGATCCATTTGGTATTCGATAAATAATAAAATATGGCAATAAACCTCAAACCACCATCATATACTTCGTCAATGCAGGACAATCAATTCTTGAAAAATCCTGCTGATGATTTCCTATCTGGACTCCACCAGAACAAGGCAGAAATGGAAAATAAGATTGCAAATATAAGTGCGGTGAGTAATTGACCAGCACCAGTTTTTAGCATACCACAACAAGGCAGTACGATGCAACCTATGCAGGCAAGCACGGAATTGCCACAAGGTTTTGATAGATCAATCATGGATGCTCAACTCGCGGGATCACCATATAAAAATCTCAACTTTGGAAAATGAAAAGACCAGTTTTGACAAAATCAACCATCTGAATGATCACTTGCGAGTTTTGACCCAAATGTACCTATACGAACAGCATTGACACCAGTAGAGACAGGAGTCAGGTGAGCATCAGAGAACATACAACAATGAGGGCAACAGATCGCCGATATTGCTATGCAACATGCTCAGAATGTTACCGATAAGGGATATAATCAATGATATATTGATCTTGGACAAAAGATAAAAGCTAAACATCCACAATACTCAGATATATCAGATGAAGAACTATGAAGAAAAATAGTAGCCAAATATCCACAGTATCAAGATATAGTAGATGCAGGAAGTGGTATTCTATCGAACCCGATCTCTGGATCTCTCGCAAGTGTAGAGTCTGGACTCGCAAAATGAGCCGGTGGTATGTTCTGAGGTATATCGAATATTGGATCCGCTCCACTACAAGATACAGGAACAGCATGAGTCGTGAGGCTCGCCAAATGAGCTATGGAAACAGGGCTATGATCCGCCCAAATCGCTACGAGCGTAATGCCTACAGCCCTCGGAGCCAAAGCACTCATTGCACCTACTGTCAATACTCTCTTCTCAACAGATACCGCAGGAAAAGTACTCAATCCAATATCAGAATGAATAGGAACGGGTATTGCAATGTGACAGGAAGCTCTCGGGTATGATCCAGAGTCAAGCGTATCTAAGGATATACAAGGCATAGGAAGTACTGCAGGAACTATCGCACTCCTCGGATGAGCTCAAAAATGAGCGAGTAAAGGGTATGATATGGCTACTCCATATGTGAAATGAGCTATAGATACAGCTACCCCATATGTAAAAAAAGTTGGTGGGATATTGCCAGCGATACCGAAAGCAGGAAATATAAAATGAAGTATCTTGTGAGAAGAAAATGTAGGAAATACAGGGGTAGATATGCCTAACGCATATCAAAAATGAAAAGACCTTATATTTGGATCTTCGAGTAAAGAAGATCTTGCATGATGAGCAATCCGACCATCAATAACAAAGTCCAAATCAAAGACTGATATGATGAATTCAAACAAGGTAGCACTTGAGTGATTGCAACAGCTCCATAATGACAAGACAAACGGAGTGATAGAGTGAAACATAGGCACTATGCCTGAAGGACTATCCGCTATGGAAGAAGCAAGGCAAATAGCATGAAAAACTATATGAGATCTCACAAATAATGATGCTAAAGTAACTGTTTCAGATATTGCAGAAAACCTGAGAAAAGAATTAGAAAATCCAATAAATATAATGTCTTGACCTATAAAGTCAATTTGAGATGACCTAATAAAAATGGCATCTCATGAAAGTTTTAAAGACGGGATCTCATTAAAGGATATACAGGAAACTCTCAGTAATGTAAGTAGCCAGATCAGAAATAGTCCTGAATTGCGAAATGCACTACAAGGGCAATCTGCTGGAAGAGCAGTATGAAAGTTTCTTGATGAATTATCAACAAGATTCGATAAAACTCTTGACGAAACAACAGGAAACAGTACAGTGTTAAAAGAGGCAAAAGCAAAGTATAAGACGTATATGAAAGTATTATCTGACTTTACTAAATCTACCATGGTAGATCAGAGACTCAACCCATGACAGAGTAGTTTTATAGGCAATGCAATCGCAACAGCTGAGTTATTCAAGCACTGACCTGCTGGTATACCTGTAGCACTCGGAACGAAATGGATGGCTGATAATATGAAAAACTACAAAAGTAGATCATGAAATTATGAGAAACTAATGCGAACTCTTGATAGAGAATTTCTTAACAATCAAAAAAATGGCAATACTAATAGTGTGAATAGTGATCCTTTGGATATGGCATGATCATCTGTAAAAAAATGAGCAAGCATACTTCCAGAAACTCAAGCGATGAGCAATATCCCCTGATCTCGCAAAACAACAGTAGAAGTACCAATGAATCCACTCGGGAATATATCAAAGACTCTTGCTAAAAAACAATGAGTTATGGTAGACTCTCAGGGAGAAACAAAACTCCTACCAAGCGGTGACCGCATGAGACAAGCTCAAGTCAAAACCATAGAAAAAGAGCTCAATACATCCCTACTATCCAAGTACAATCCAAATAAACCAGAAGTAGCAAAAACATTTATAGAGAAAAATATCTCCCAAGGCAAAATCACAAGAGAAGAATGAATTGCAATGGTAGAAAAACTCTATGAGGATGCAAATTGATTTCAAAAGCCACATTATGAGAAAATTCTGGAGGATCTATACTCAAACAAAAAAATAGAGTCGTTCGACGATCTTATAAACGAAAGTAAACCAAAAGAAGTAGTACAAATCCCAAGAGATAGCTATATACAGAACAATCCAAAAGGTATGTATGAAGAAATCAATCGGCTTGCAACAGATAAGCGATACTCTCCAGAAAAAGCAAATGAATTGATCGCTATATTTAAAGAAAAAACAGGATGGGACCTAATAAAAGACTGAGTGCCTCAATTCGATGTAAAGTGAAACATAATAAAATGAGCCGACATACTCCCTAACCCACCAACCAATGCTAAACAACAAGTGAGCGAGCCTAATGCAGGCGATACCATTCCTGAAGGTTATTTCAGAAATATGTTCTGAGAAATCATCAAAAAACCGAGTAACAAGACAGGGGGGTTTATAAAAATACCATGATGAAATAAAATAGAATATAATGTGTGAGAGACAAAATCTGACATATATGAACGTATCACTGGAAAACAGCTAGTAGAAACATGAAAAAGTAGAAAAAGAATACTAGAAAAGTATTTTGCAAATAAGGAATTAGTCCCAAACGAAAAATCAATCATTGAACAAGAAAAATTAAAATCAATAAAAGAAGCAGAGTTAAAAAAAGAAAATGATATTTATGAAAATAACATAAAAGAATTCTGAAACTCAGATAATCCAACAATTGAACTTTTAAAAAAACTATGAATGTGAGAAGATTTTGAAAAATTAAAAGGTGCTTATAATTCTAGGACAATAAAAAATGAGGACAATACATTTTTAGATCTACTCCAAAAAGATATTTTTAAATCAGAGTTACCAAAAATAAAATCTTATATAAAAAATACATATTGAGAGGCTCCAAGTGGTGCTAGCCACATAAGTAAATTTTGATCAAAATATTATAGTGTTAGAGATCAAAATGGTGATATTCTACATATTAGAGTAGCAGACCATGAAGTCCCATATACAGAAACACGGGCAAGAAAAGATGCGGAACACTGATATCAATGAAAGTATGATTTAGAAATTATCGTCCCTAAAATAAGAACAATATGAGATTATAATAAATATATGAGCTACTTAGAAAGTTTATGATTAGATACAAGCATAAATAAACCCACCACTAAACCCCGTTCCAAAAACAAGTAACCCCCTCATACTATGAACATGAAACCATACGAGAAGATAGGAGAATGTTTCGACAGCCTCCTCGTAAACCACATCGCCACCAAGACAAGCTACCCACTCCTCCACGAGCACACGAAAAAAGCATACGAGCTCGCGTTCGATTGTTTTCACCAAATAGGAGAACGCATGATGGATCTCGATCTCAAAGATCCGCTAGACGATGATGAGGCAGTACAACAAGCCTACAAGGATATGGAAGACCTCAAGCAGGCTCTATACGACATGATCAAAGATAACAAGAGTATTTGACTCGACAACCTCCTCCGTGGGCTAGCTGATCGTGCCGAGGATATATGCGGTGATCTCAAAGGCTTTTTAGCTACAGAATCTGACGAATATGAGAAAGAGTCTCCAAAACAAAAATGAATCCTCCCCGCACCCAAAAAATAGTTGCAAAGTATCCGCGTTTTCATATACTTTGTGAGAACAATTCTCATTTTAAACTCATAATCTTTTCAAAAAATGCAAGCAGAACTCAATGTCCTAGACAAAGCCACAGGGAAATATTTTCCTGTGTATGGCGACCCCGTAAGTGGTGGTATTGTTTCACAAGACAAGAACGGTGAAGGTGCAGTAACCTACATCACCAATACTACCCCCGTCACTGGACTAACAGCACGTCAAGTGGTATGTCTCACTGATACGACATTCGCAACGTTCACACGTACGAACTCAACAGGTAGTATTGTAGGTGTTGCCCTCCCCGCATGAACTCTTTTAATCTGACCCGTTACTGCTGTAACTCTCACGAGTGGTGCGGTGGCGTGCTATAACTAACTACTCATGAGAAGTTTATCAAATTCAATATCATTGACGAAATATAATCAGACAATAGACTTAAATCCCTTGTCTCTTTTTGCGAATGGTGAGCAAGGGGTATGGTATGACCCATCAGACATCAAGCTCGGGTGGAGGAAAAATCTACTCATTCAGAGTGAACAGTTCGAAAATAGTGTATGGAATAAATATAACTCATCCATAACACCAAATGTTGTACTCGCACCAGATGGAACATTAACTGCTGATAAACTCTCATCAAGTACATCCTCATCTGTCGAGAAAAATACTCTACAAGACACCACATGAAATGTTAATTTACAATACATATTTTCAGTATATATTAAATCAGTGGATGTGACCAATGCAACATTGTCATTTCGCAATAGTACGCAATCTATAGGAATACAGGCAAACATAAACTTTACCACTGGAACAGTAACAGCCTGAAATTACGGGTCACCATCATTGCCTATTGCCCCTATAATTCAATCCCTTCCAGATGGATGGTATCGTGTAATCATGTGAGGAATACTAAATAGCGGTGGAGCGTCTGAAACTATAAAAAGTTGTATATTTTTACCGAATAACACAGCATCTGGTTCTGGAGTATACATCTGGTGAGCCCAGCTCGAAGTATGAGCATTATCATCATACCAACCTATCACAGATGGTATCCAAGACTACTACACCTATCATCCACTCCCTACATTGTACCAAGACTCTGCTGGAACAACCCCAGTTACAGCAGTAGAGCAACCAGTAGGGCTCATGCTCGATAAGAGCAAGGGGTTGGTGATGGGGACAAATCTAACCACTACGAGTTTCCCTGCAACCGGCACGACGAATAACGAAGTGCTGGTTAACATGACATCCGTCGTTGCTGGAACTTGGTATCAGCTTGATTACACAGTTTCTGCGAATACGCTTGGAGGTGTTATATTCCTTGAACCAACTGGGTGACCATTTGCGTACCAATTACTTCCTGCATCGGTTGGTCGGCACACGGTGTACGTCTATGCACGAGATTCTGAACTGGCTCTTGCCGGTATTGTCGTGGGAGGCGGCGCTGGAATTACTGGAAGCATTACTCTATCAAGTGCAACCATACGAGCACTCCCCGGTAACCACGCCT
>Ga0208916_10001181_pt1 | contig 11435 bp, 9 predicted proteins | sample DEB19_08_DNA_5_FD_184523 | JGI IMG/M metagenome (GOLD analysis project Ga0208916, IMG submission 184523) | Aqueous microbial communities from the Delaware River and Bay under freshwater to marine salinity gradient to study organic matter... | ecosystem: Environmental > Aquatic > Marine > Coastal... | reverse complement strand
GGCCCAGTTCTTCACAAAAGGCTGGGTCGGTGGTTGCATCAGCCGTACCACCGCCGGCACCAACGTCGCTTGACCGATGGCCCGACGCACCCACTGCGGATTCAGGTTGCGCCGCGCGGCGAGCTCATCGGCAAAGCGCATGACCTCGGGTCGCGTGGCGTAAGCCGGACCCGTCATGGCGGCTGGGCGTGCTTTGTGGGGTCTTTTGTGTTGAGCGACATGGGAGCGCTTGACGGCTTTGACTTTGACCGTTTTATCGGCTTTGTGTGTCTTGGCTGGTGCGGGCATGGCTTGGTTTGTCACGGCATCGGTTTGGCCACCGTCTTCTGCGGCCTGAGTCACCAAAGCCGTCCCCATGAGCGCCAGTGCACACGTTAGCAGTCGATAACGCAAGCTAGGCCATGGCGCTTTTGCTGGGCGGGTGCCCGTCTGGAAGGCGGTAAGGTGTGTCAAAAAAGATCCTGCTGAAGGCGCGGTTGAAATACGAGAGGCGACGATTCAAGCGTCCAATTTTAGGCATGTCTGGGGCGCATCTCGCGGCCCCCGAAAGATGCCTTGAGCGTCGCCAAACCCAAGGGTTCAGGCGGACTCACCGTGTTAAGCTAATTTGCTGATAACGACTTCATTCCCCATAACCTGATCGCCGAAGCTGATGAACAAGACTGGCTATTTCACCCACGCTGATTGTCGTAAACACGAAATGGGCCCCGGTCACCCGGAATGCCCTGAGCGGCTTGACGCTATTGAGGACCGTTTGCTGATCACCGGCGTTGCCGATGTGCTGGACCGGCGTGAGGCGCCTTTGGCACCGCTGTCCGATATTGAGTTGGCGCACGACCGCATGTTGGTGGCTGCGTTGCACGGTCTGTCGAGCCAGCTCGCTGATGACATCAACGCTGGCGGTCCTTCCTATGCGCAACTGGACCCGGACACTGCGATGAATGTGCACACATGGAACGCTGTGCTGCGAGCTGCCGGAGCCACCTTGGCGGCCACGGATGCGGTGATGGCGGGTGAGATTGAAAACGCTTTTTGCGCCGTTCGTCCGCCCGGTCACCATGCCTGCCGTAGCAAATCAATGGGCTTTTGTTTCATCAACAGTGTGGCGGTGGCGGCCAAATATGCGTTGGAGCGCCACGGCCTTAAGCGTGTTGCCATTGTTGACTTTGATGTGCACCACGGCAACGGCACTGAAGACATCGTCACCGGCGACGAGCGCATTTTGATGGTGAGCTTTTTTCAACACCCGCTGTACCCCAACAGTGGCGCTGACAGCGATGCGCCCAACCTGCTGAACTTGCCGATCCCGCCCTACACCAAAGGTCCCCCTATTCGCGAGTTGATCGAGAAAACGTGGCTCCCGCGGTTGGAGGAATTCAAGCCGGAGATGATTTTCATCAGCGCCGGTTTTGACGCGCACCGTGACGACGACCTCGGCCAACTGGGGTTGGTCGAGCAGGACTACGCATGGATCACGCAGCGCCTCAAAGAGGTGGCGAAGCGGCATGCCCAAGGCCGTATCGTGTCGTCCTTGGAGGGCGGTTACAACCTCAGTGCACTGGCCCGCAGCGTTGAGGCGCACGTTCGAGTGCTGGCCGATCTTTGATGTTTTTGTTTAGGAAATTCAGATGGCCGCTACGGGCACCTCTTCGTTGACCTCGCCCATCCCTATAGACAAGCTTGAAGCTTGGTTCAGTGCGCTGGCCCAGCAGGCTGCCTTGATTGAATTCGTGGTGTTGGCCGTCTGTCTGGGCTTGGCTTGGTTGCTGACCTCTCTGGTTCGCCGCGCCACGGGCATCGAAGATGAGCGATCCATCCTCTTTGGTCGAAAAATGATTGACGGTGTGATGTTCCCTTTGGTGCTGCTGTGCCTGGGTTACGCCGCTCGGGCGATGCTGGCTGCGGCACTGCCGATCACTGTCTTCACGGTCGCCATGCCGGTGCTGGTGGCGCTGGCCGTCATTCGTCTGGGGGTCAAGGTCTTGCAGGTGGCCTTCAAGAATGCGCCGCTGGTGCGCGCGCTTGAACGCACGATTTCTTGGCTGGTCTGGCTCGCACTGGTGCTGTGGATCAGCGGGCTGCTGCCAATGATCCTAGAAGAACTGGACACCATCCACTGGCGCGTCGGCGCGACCACCATGTCGGTTCGCACCCTCATTGAGGGCACGCTGACGGCCGGTGCCGTGCTGATTGTGGCGCTGTGGATTTCTTCCGCCATTGAAACGCGTCTGTTGCGGTCGGCGGTGGGCAATGACTTGTCCTTGCGCAAGGCCGTCAGCAATGCGACGCGGGCCTTGCTGGTCTTCGTGGGCTTGCTGGTGGCGCTGTCTGCGGTGGGTATTGACCTGACTGCGCTGTCGGTGCTGGGCGGGGCGATTGGTGTGGGTATCGGTTTTGGTCTGCAAAAACTGGCGGCCAGTTATGTCAGCGGTTTTGTGATTCTGGCCGAGCGCAGTGTGCGCATTGGCGACAGCGTGCGGGTCGATGGTTTTGAGGGGCGCATCACCGATATCAATGCGCGCTACACCGTGGTGCGAGCGCTGACGGGCCGTGAGTCCATCGTGCCGAACGAAATATTCATCAGCAGCCGGATAGAGAACTTGTCGCTGGCCGACAGTCGGGTGATGCTCTCGACGGTGGTCTCGGTGGGTTACGACAGCGATGTGGACTTGGTGTTGCGCTTATTGAGCGAAGCCGCTTCGAGTCAAACCCGCGTGCTCAAAGACCCGGACCCCGTGCCCTCGGTGAACCTCACTAATTTGGGTGTGGATGGGCTGGAATTCACGGTCAATTTTTGGGTTGTTGACCCAGAAAACGGCCAGCAAAACATCCGTTCTCTCGTCAATATGGCGATTCTCAAGTCGCTTCACCAGCATGGAATTCAAATTCCGTACCCCCAGCGGGTGGTGCATCTGCACAGCGCCGCGGGGCCAGCACCTCTGGGCCGAATAGAATAGCTACCTTACGTTAACGTCAACTCAATATGTCTGGAGACTTCTGATGAAGGTTTTGGTACCCGTCAAACGCGTGGTGGATTACAACGTCAAGGTGCGTGTCAAGTCAGACGGCACTGGTGTGGACATCGCCAATGTGAAGATGAGCATGAACCCCTTCGACGAAATCGCTGTTGAAGAAGCCACCCGCCTGAAAGAAAAAGGCGCCGTGACTGAAGTCATCGCCGTCAGCTGCGGCGTCACGCAATGCCAGGAAACCCTGCGAACGGCCATGGCCATCGGTGCTGACCGCGCTATTTTGGTCGACACCACGGAAGAACTGCAGCCGCTGGCCGTTGCCAAGCTGCTCAAGGCCTTGGTCGACAAAGAACAGCCGCAGCTGGTGATTTTGGGCAAACAAGCCATTGACGATGACTGCAATCAAACCGGCCAGATGCTGGCCGCTTTGCTGGGCTGGCCACAGGCCACCTTCGCTTCCAAAGTCGAAGTGGCCGATGGCAAGGTGACGGTCAGCCGCGAAGTCGACGGCGGTTCTGAAACCCTGTCGCTCACACTGCCCGCCATCATCACCACCGATTTGCGCCTGAACGAGCCGCGCTACGTGACCTTGCCGAACATCATGAAGGCCAAGAAAAAGCAGATGGACACCTACAAGCCAGAAGAGCTGGGGGTCGACGTCACGCCGCGTATCAAAACCCTCAAAGTCAGCGAGCCGCCTAAGCGCAGCGCTGGTGTCAAAGTAGCCGACGTGGCTGCACTTGTCGACAAACTGAAAAACGAAGCGAAGGTGATCTGACATGACTTCTCTGGTGATTGCTGAACACGACAACGCGGGTATCAAGCCTGCCACCCTCAACACTGTGACCGCAGCCGCTCAGTGCGGCGGCGATGTACATGTGCTGGTCGCTGGCTTCAACGCCGCCGCCGCTGCACAAGCTGCCAGCCAAATCGCTGGCGTGAGCAAAGTGATTCATGTCGATGGCGCGCACTTTGAACACGGCTTGGCTGAAAACATGGCCGCGCAAGTGCTGGGCATGGCGTCGGCTTATTCGCACATCTTGTTTCCGGCTACCGCGTCGGGCAAGAACATCGCGCCGCGCGTGGCGGCCTCGCTTGACGTCGGCCAGATCTCCGACATCACCCAAGTCGACAGCCCAGACACGTTTGAGCGTCCGATCTATGCCGGCAACGCCATCGCGACCGTGCAAAGCCTAGATGCCGTGAAGGTCATCACTGTGCGTACCACCGGTTTTGACCCGGCTGCAGCCACGGGCGGCTCTGCTGCTGTGGACGTGGCGACTGGCGTGTCGGACAGCGGTAAGTCGACTTTCATCGGCAGCGAAATTGCCAAGAGCGACCGCCCTGAACTGACGGCCGCCAAGATCATCGTCAGCGGTGGTCGGGCCCTCGGCAGTGCTGAGAAATTTGACGAAGTCATGACGCCGTTGGCTGACAAGCTCGGCGCTGCATTAGGCGCCTCGCGCGCTGCTGTGGACGCAGGCTACGCGCCCAACGACTGGCAAGTCGGCCAAACTGGCAAGATCGTCGCGCCTCAGCTTTACATTGCGGCGGGCATTTCGGGTGCGATCCAGCACTTGGCCGGCATGAAAGACAGCAAGGTTATCGTGGCGATCAACAAGGACGCCGAGGCACCGATTTTCAGCGTGGCTGATTACGGCCTTGAAGCCGATCTGTTCGTTGCAGTGCCGGAACTAACCGCAGCGCTTTAACCATGAGCTACACCGCCCCCGTCAAAGACATGCTGTTCAACATCCAGCATCTGGCTGCGATCGACGAGTTGGCCAAGCTACCGGCTTTTGCCGATGCGGGTTTTGAAACGGCGCAGGCGGTGCTGGAAGAGTCTGCCAAGTTCAGCGAGGGCGTGCTGGCGCCGCTGAACTGGGAGGGCGACAAAAATCCGTCCAGTTGGCAGCAAGGCGTGGTCACCACCACGCCCGGTTTCAAGGAGGCCTTTAAGCAGTACGTTGAAGGCGGCTGGCAAGGGTTGCAGCACCCGGTTGACTTTGGCGGGCAGGGTCTGCCAAAAACCATCGGTGCTGCCTGCGGTGAAATGCTCAATTCGGCCAACATGAGTTTTGCCTTGTGCCCGATGCTGACCGACGGCGCGATTGAAGCGCTGCTCACCGCTGGCTCGGACGAGCTCAACGCGACTTACCTTGAAAAAATGGTCAGCGGTCAATGGACCGGCACCATGAACCTGACCGAGCCGCAAGCGGGATCTGACTTGGCAGCCGTGCGAAGCCGCGCTGAACCCCAGCCAAACGGCACGTACAAGGTGTTTGGCACCAAGATCTACATCACCTATGGTGAGCATGACATGGCCGAGAACATCGTCCATCTGGTGCTGGCCCGCGTGACGGGTGCGCCTGAAGGTGTCAAGGGCATCAGCCTGTTTGTGGTGCCTAAATTCATGGCCAAGCCCGATGGCTCGCTGGGTGAGCGCAACGATGTGCATTGCGTCAGCATTGAGCACAAGCTCGGCATCAAGGCCAGCCCGACGGCGGTATTGCAGTTCGGTGACCACGGCGGTGCTGTGGGTTATCTGGTGGGTCAAGAAAACCGCGGCCTCGAGTACATGTTCATCATGATGAACTCAGCGCGTTACGCGGTGGGTATGCAAGGCATTGCCATTGCTGAACGCGCCTACCAAAAGGCCGTGCAGTTTGCCAAAGACCGAGTCCAAAGCCGACCCGTCGATGGTTCTTTGCCCGCTAGCGGTGCGATCATTCACCACCCCGATGTGAAGCGCATGTTGATGACCATGCGTGCGTACATCGAAGGCTGTCGCGCTATGGCCACGGTGTCTGCAGCGGCGTACGACGCGTCGCATCACCACCCCGATGCAGACGTGCGCAAACAGAACTTGGCGTTTTATGAATTCATGGTGCCGCTGATCAAAGGCTTCAGTACCGAGATGAGCCAAGACGTCACTTCGCTGGGCGTGCAGGTGCACGGCGGCATGGGTTACATCGAAGAAACTGGTGCAGCGCAGTACTTCCGCGACGCGCGAATCCTGACCATCTACGAAGGCACCACCGCGATTCAAGCCAATGATTTGGTCGGTCGAAAAACGGCGCGCGACGGCGGCCAGACGGCCAAGGCGATCGCTGCACAAATCGAGATCACTGAGTTCGAGTTGCGGCAGCAGGGCGGTGCCAACGCACGGGTCGTGGCGAGTCGTTTGCAGGCCGCACGGCTGGCCTTGCTGGACGTCGTCAACTTCGTTGCCAGTCACACCAAGTCATCGCCCAACGCGGTCTTTGCCGGCAGCGTGCCTTACCTCATGCTGGCGGGCAACGTGATGGCCGGCTGGCAAATGGCCCGCGCCTTGTTGGTGGCAGAGCAGGCCTTGGTCACAGGCGATGCCGGAACGTTCGGCGATGATTTCATGCGCGCCAAGATCACCACAGCGCGTTTCTATGCTGACCATCTCCTGACCAAAGCACCTGGCCTTCGCGACAGCATTGTGCAAGGCGCTGACAGCGTCACGGCGCTGGCGCTGGACGCTTTTTAAACAGGCACCGTGTCAACACTTCCTGGTGTATTGAGGCGTTTGCCGCTGCCGATCATCGGCTCGCCCTTGTTCCTCATCAGCAACCCGAAGCTGGTGATCGCACAATGCATCGCCGGTGTCGTCGGTGCCATGCCCGCACTGAACGCCAGGCCCGCTTCGCAGTTGGACGAATGGCTTGCCGAAATCACCGAAACGCTGGCCGCGCATGACCGTGCGCATCCTGAGCGGCCGGCAGCGCCTTTCGCCATGAACCAAATTGTCCATAAGTCGAACGAGCGACTAGAGACCGACATGGAACTGTGCGTGAAGTACCGGGTCCCGATCTACATCACCTCGCTAGGCGCACGCGAAGACATCAACGCCGCGGCCCACAGCTATGGCGCGGTGGTGCTGCACGACGTCATCAACAACAAGTTTGCCCACAAGGCGATTGAAAAAGGCGCTGATGGCTTGGTCGCCGTGGCCGCTGGTGCGGGTGGCCATGCTGGCGTCAAAAGTCCATTCGCTTTGATGCAGGAAATCCGCCAATGGTTTGATGGTCCGGTGGCGCTCTCTGGCGCCATCTCCACCGGCGCCGCGGTGCTGGCCGCGCAAGCCATGGGTGCTGACTTCGCCTACATCGGCTCAGCCTTCATCGCCACGGAAGAAGCTCGCGCGGCAAACGATTACAAACAAGCCATCGTCGACAGCTCGTCAGACGACATCATTTACAGCAACCTGTTCACGGGCGTGCACGGCAACTACCTGGCCGCGTCCATCCGCGCAGCCGGCATGGATCCAGAAAACCTGCCCGAGAGCGATGCCAGCAAAATGGACTTCGGTGGCAACCGGACCAAAGCCTGGAAAGACATTTGGGGCTGCGGCCAAGGCATTGGTGCGGTCACCCAAGTGCAAAGCACGGCTGACTTTGTGGCTCAGTTGACGCGGGAATACGCCGAAGCGCGCAAGCGACTATTGGGCTAGCCGGGTTGTGCCATGATGAATAGCTGGTTGATCGAGTTTTTCTAGACCCTCAGTTAAGCACCCCTATCGGTGCCTCAAAACGAGAAGGAAGGTGAGATGAGTGAACTCCGTTATGAAATGCCAACGACCGCAGAGGCGGCAGTGGCATTGCTGGCAGTCGCTACGGGTCCGGCCAAAGTGCTCTCAGGTGGCACCGACCTGATCATCCAAATGCGATCCGGGCAGCACACGCCTCAACTCTTGGTGGATGTCAAAAATATCACTGAGATGACCTCGATCTCTAATGAGAAAAGTGGCTACCTGATCGGTGCAGCTGTCTCCTGTATGCGGCTGACCGAAGATGCCGCGTTTGCTGAAACTTGGCCGGGTGTGATTGATGCCGTCAATCTGGTCGGCTCGGTACAGGTCCGTGGACGTGCAACGATCGGCGGCAATGTGTGCAACGCATCTCCCGCTGCGGACAGTGTGCCCGCCATGATTGCTGCGGGTGCTATCGCCAACATCATCGGGCCTGATGGCCGGCGCGCAGTGCCCGTTGAACAGATTGCGGCGGGACCTGGCAAAACATCGCTCGCCAAAGGCGAGATGGTGACTTCATTTGTTTTGCCCAAGCGCGCAGCAAGATCAGGCGATGCCTACTTGCGCTTCACGCCACGCTCTGAGATGGACATCGCCGTGGTTGGCGTTGGCGTCAACCTCACCCTTGACGACCGTGGCGTGTGCACACACGCCCGAGTCAGTCTCGGGGCGGTCGCTGCACGCGCGCTGTTGGTGCCAGAAGCGGCAGCTGCGCTGATCGGTACAAGGGTTGATGCAGAGGCACTTGAGCGACTGGCCAGTGCGGCCAGTGCGGCGGCTCAACCTATTGACGACAAACGCGGAACCAAAGCGTTCCGAATCAAAGTCTCGGGCGTGCTGGCCAAGCGCGCTGCCACAATTGCGCTCGCCAGAGCGATGGGAAATCATTGACATGCCAAAGCACCATGTAACAACCACCATCAACGGCGATACGCGCGAGTTTCTGTGTGACACCCAGCAGACGCTGTTGACGATCTTGCGTGACGAGCTAGGCATGACCGGCACCAAAGAAGGCTGCGGCACCGGCGATTGTGGTGCCTGCAGCGTGACGCTGGATGGGCGCCTGGTGTGCTCTTGCCTCGTGCTGGGCGTTGAGGCACAGGGCAAGACGATTCAAACCATCGAGGGCATGGCCCAAGGCGAAAGCCTGCATGTTCTTCAACGCAAGTTTCTGGAACACGCGGCACTGCAGTGCGGGATTTGCACGCCCGGTTTTCTGATCGCAGCCCGCTCGCTGCTCGAACGTAACCCGGACCCTAGCGAAGAAGAGGTTCGCTTCTGGCTGGCGGGCAACCTGTGCCGCTGCACGGGCTACAACAAAATCATCGAAGCGGTGCTGGACGCTGCACGCGAGATGCGGGGCACCACAACATGCTGATGAAAACAAAGCCCACCCCAAAATCGGCCACTGTGATTGGCACCAGCCCGGTACGGCCTGATGGCGTACCCAAGGTCACCGGGGCCGCTCAATATGGTGCAGATTATTCTCTGCCCGGCATGCTCTGGGCCAGCATCTTGCGATCGCCACATGCCCATGCGACGATCCGTTCGATCGACCTGTCTAAGGCGCGTGCGCTGCCGGGTGTTAAGTGCGTGATCATCGGCGGTGATCTGCCTGAACAGAAATTTGAATATGTTGGCCCGGAACGTGTGGCTGTCAATTATTGGCACATGACGCGCAATGTGTTGGCGCGTGAAAAAGTGCTTTACGAAGGTCATGCCTTGGCCGCCGTCGCTGCCACGACGCCGGCTATCGCTGAGGCAGCCTTGCGGCTGATTGAGGTTGACTACGAGGTGTTGCCTCATGTCATTGAGGTGGACGACGCCATGAGGGTCGATGCCCCCTTGCTGTTTGCAGACATGATCACGCGCGGCGTTGACCCTGCGTCAAGCCATCCCTCGAATATCTCGAAGAGAGTCGAGTTCAAGATTGGGAATCTGGATGCGGGCTTTGCCTCGGCCGATGAAGTCGTCGAAATGAGCTTCAAGACCGCGCCCGTGCACCAAGGTTATATCGAGCCGCACGCATGCCTCGCGCGCTTTGGTGCGGATGGTCAGGCTGAGCTGTGGTCTTCGAGTCAAGGGCACTTCGTTGTGCGGGCTTATACGGCCAAGCTACTCGGCATGTCGATCAGCGACCTGCTGGTGCATCCAGCCGAAATCGGTGGCGGCTTCGGCGGAAAAACCGTCGTGTATGTCGAGCCGATTGCTTTAGCGCTGTCGCGAAAGACCGGCCATCCCGTCAAGATCATGATGAGTCGCGAAGATGTTTTCAGGGCCACTGGCCCGACCTCCGGCTCCTCCATGACCATCAAGATCGGCGTCAAAAAAGACGGCACGATGGTGGCTGCAGACGGACTGTTCAAATTTCAAGCGGGTGCTTTTCCTGGTTCACCCGTCATGAATGCCACCATCTGCGCGTTTTCGCCTTATGCGATTCAAAACGTGCGATCGGTTGGCTTTGACGTTGTCAGCAACCGACCCAAGGTCGTCGCGTACCGTGCCCCTGGCTCCCCGATCTCTGCGTTTGCTGTCGAGAGTGTTCTTGATGTGTTGGCGGCCAAGCTAGGGATGGACCCCTTAAAGCTTCGGCTCAAGAACGCGGTTAAAACCGGCTCGCCGACAGTACAGGGAGCTAAGCACACACACGATGGTTTTGCCGAGACAATTCAGGCCTTGCTCGATCATCCCGGGTACCGCGCACCGCTTGGCAAGCATCAAGGGCGTGGCGTGGCGTCTGGCTTTTGGTTCAACGGTGGCGGCGAATCGAGTGCCACCGTGCACATCAACGAAGACGGGACGGTTTCCATCGCGACCGGCAGCATGGACGTTGGTGGCTCACGGGCATCCATGGCCTTGATGGCGGCCGAGACGCTGGGTGTGCCCTACGACAAGGTACGGTCCATCGTGGCCGACACCGCCTCGGTTGGTTACACCCACGTCACCGGCGGCTCACGTGTCACTTTTGCAACGGGTATCGCCGTGGTCGATGCCTGCAACAACATCATTGACAACCTGCGCTTGCGCGCTGCTTTGATGTGGAAAACAGACATTGACAACGTGGTGTGGGAGGGCGGCTATGCCAAAATTAGGGACGCCAGCGTCGGCGATTTTGAGCCTCTGTCGCTCAAGGCCATCGCAGCCCAGCGAGGGCTCACGGGTGGACCGATTGCAACTGAAGTAGCGGTTAACGCCAGCGGTCAGGCGCCGGGCTTTTCAACGCAGTTCTGCGATGTCGAAGTCGATCCCGAAACGGGTGCGGTCAAAATCCTGCGTTTTGTCTGCGCACAAGACGTGGGACGCGCTATCCATCGAAGTTATGTTGAAGGCCAAATTCATGGTGGCGTGGTGCAAGGGATTGGCTGGGCCTTGAATGAAGAATATATCTACAACCAGAACGGCCGCCTTGCCAATGCGGGCTTTCTGGATTACCGAATTCCAGTGGCATCAGATCTGCCCATGATTGAAGCCGTGATCGTCGAAGTGCCCAATCCCAACCATCCGTTTGGCGTTAAGGGTGCCGGTGAGGTGAGCATCGTGCCGGCGATGGCTGCCATTGCAAATGCCATTGCAGATGCCGTCGGTCGACGCATGACCGAGCTGCCCATGTCACCGCCGAAGGTGCTGGCGGCCATCGATACGCCTTAAAACAGTACAACCCCACGAATCGACTCGCCGCTTTTCATCAGTTCAAAGCCTTTGTTGATGTCTTCCAGCGGCATGGTGTGGGTGATCAGGTCGTCGATGTTGATCTTGCCTTCCATGTACCAGTCGACAATTTTCGGCACGTCGGTGCGACCGCGTGCACCGCCAAAGGCCGAGCCTTCCCATTTGCGACCGGTCACCAATTGGAACGGACGGGTGCTGATTTCAGCGCCGGCTTCGGCCACGCCGATGATGATGCT
>Ga0208916_10001177_pt1 | contig 11447 bp, 10 predicted proteins | sample DEB19_08_DNA_5_FD_184523 | JGI IMG/M metagenome (GOLD analysis project Ga0208916, IMG submission 184523) | Aqueous microbial communities from the Delaware River and Bay under freshwater to marine salinity gradient to study organic matter... | ecosystem: Environmental > Aquatic > Marine >... | reverse complement strand
TGCCGCCGTACTTGGCTGCCAGCACGGTCGTGATAGCGGCCGTCAAGGTCGTTTTACCGTGGTCAACGTGACCAATCGTGCCGACGTTGACGTGCGGCTTTGTTCGCGCGAATTTCTCTTTTGCCATGATTTACTCCAGATAAAGAACGTGCCACGTGACAGGTTTAACGTCTGCACTGTATTGCTGATTCCCCCGCCACGGGCAGCGGGGGGCACACAATCGCAGACAAGGAAAAACTTTTTACTTTGCCCTTGCGGCCATGATGGCTTCCGAGACATTACGCGGGGCTTCCGAGTAGTGCTTGAATTCCATCGTGTACGTAGCGCGGCCTTGCGACATTGAGCGCAGTGTGGTCGAGTAGCCGAACATTTCGGACAGTGGCACTTCTGCCTTGATGGCCTTGCCGCCACCCACCATGTCTTCCATGCCCTGAACCATGCCGCGGCGTGAGGACAAATCGCCCATCACGTTGCCGGCGTAGTCTTCTGGCGTCTCAACTTCCACAGCCATCATCGGCTCCAGAATGACCGGGCTGGCTTTGCGGCAACCCTCTTTGAAACCAAAGATAGCAGCCATCTTGAAGGCCATTTCGTTCGAGTCAACGTCGTGGTACGAACCGAAGTGCAGCGTGACCTTCACGTCGACAACCGGGTAACCCGCCAACACGCCCGAAGTCACCGCTTCGTGAATACCTTTTTCAACCGCAGGAATGTATTCACGTGGAACCGTTCCGCCTTTGATGGCATCGACAAACTCAATGCCTTTACCCGGCTCGTTCGGCTCGATTTTGAGCACAACGTGACCGTACTGGCCTTTACCGCCGGACTGACGCACGAACTTGCCTTCTGCATCTTCGATGGTCTTGCGAATCGTTTCGCGGTAAGCCACCTGCGGCTTGCCAACGTTGGCTTCAACACCGAACTCGCGCTTCATGCGGTCAACAATGATTTCCAGATGCAACTCGCCCATGCCGGCGATCAGGGTCTGACCTGACTCTTCGTCGGTCTTGACGCGGAACGAAGGATCTTCTTGAGCCAAACGCTGCAAGGCGATGCCCATTTTTTCCTGGTCAACCTTGGTCTTCGGCTCGACAGCCTGTGTGATCACAGGCTCAGGGAAGACCATGCGCTCCAGCATGACGATGGCATCTGGATCGCACAGGGTTTCGCCCGTGGTCACGTCTTTCAAGCCAACGCAAGCGGCGATGTCACCAGCGCGAATTTCACTGACTTCTTCACGGTTGTTGGCGTGCATTTGCACGATACGACCGATACGCTCTTTCTTGCCCTTGATCGGGTTGTAAACGCTGTCGCCCTTTTTCAAGACGCCAGAGTAAACGCGCACGAAAGTCAGCTGACCGACGAACGGGTCGGTCATCAGCTTGAATGCCAGTGCGGAGAATTTTTCGCCGTCGTCAGCCTTGCGGGTGACTGGCTGCTCATCTTCATCCATGCCCTTAACAGGTGGAATGTCGATTGGCGACGGCATGAATTCGATCACGGCGTCCAGCATGCGCTGAACACCTTTGTTCTTGAAAGCAGAACCGCAGTACATCGGCTGGATTTCGCTGGCAATGGTACGGGTGCGGATACCAAACTTGATTTCTTCTTCAGTCAAGTCGCCTTCTTCGAGGTACTTGTTCATCAGCTCTTCATTGGCTTCAGCAGCAGCTTCCACCATTTTTTCGCGCCACTCTTTGGCCAACTCAAGGAGTTCAGCTGGAATTTCGCGGTAGTCGAACTTCATGCCTTGCGACGCTTCGTCCCAAATGATGGCCTTCATTTTGATCAGGTCCACCACGCCAGTGAAGTTTTCTTCAGCGCCGATGGGGATCACCATTGGCACAGGGCTGGCCTTCAGGCGCAGTTTCATCTGGTCAACGACTTTGAAGAAGTTGGCGCCGGTGCGGTCCATCTTGTTGACAAAGGCCAGACGTGGCACTTTGTACTTGTTGGCTTGACGCCAGACGGTTTCCGACTGGGGCTGAACGCCACCCACAGCGCAGTAAACCATGCAAGCGCCGTCAAGCACGCGCATAGAACGCTCAACTTCAATCGTGAAGTCAACGTGGCCAGGGGTGTCAATGATGTTGATGCGGTGCTCGGGCAAGGACTTGTCCATACCCTTCCAGAAGCAAGTGGTGGCGGCCGATGTGATCGTGATGCCGCGCTCTTGCTCTTGCTCCATCCAGTCCATGGTGGCAGCGCCGTCGTGAACTTCACCAATTTTGTGGTTCACGCCCGTGTAAAAAAGGACACGCTCGGTCGTGGTGGTTTTGCCGGCATCAATGTGCGCGGAAATGCCGATATTTCGGTAGTTTTCAATAGGGGTAGCGCGAGACATAAATTTCTTTCAGTTCGATGAACGAACAAGATTCGTAGCTAAAACATGGTTCATGTTTTCACTGCGCGTCTGCCGGCTGCACCTTGTGTGCGCAACCGGCAGAGATTTGGGGTTGAACCGTCAGGCCTGAAGGCGCATCGCGCGCCTTGGGCCTTCGGGCAACGCGTCAAATTCGCGTAGCCAACATGACAGTCGACTTTAGAAGCGGAAGTGGCTGAAGGCCTTGTTGGCTTCGGCCATGCGGTGAACTTCGTCACGCTTTTTCATGGCACCGCCACGGCCTTCGGTCGCTTCCATCAGCTCATTGGCCAGACGCAAAGACATGGATTTTTCACCACGCTTTTTGGCGGCTTCTTTGAGCCAACGCATGGCCAAAGCCATACGACGGACAGGACGAACCTCCACTGGCACCTGGTAGTTGGCACCACCGACACGACGGGACTTCACCTCAACCATTGGCTTGATGTTGCCAATAGCCATGTGGAAAGCCTCAAGCGGGTCTTTGCCTGGGTTCTTTTTCTCGATAAATTCGAGCGCGCCATAAATGATGCGCTCTGCGACGGCCTTTTTGCCGCCTTGCATGATCACGTTCATGAACTTGGCGAGATCGACATCGCCAAATTTTGGATCAGGAAGAATTTCACGTTTAGGGACTTCGCGACGACGTGGCATTTTTTCACCTCTTTGCTTCAGTTGGCGCCACTCCAAGACATCTTGGGGCAACACCGCGAGAACTATTCAGCTCTCACTTACTCGACCGGCACAACTATTTGCGCTTGGGTCACTTCGCTCACAACACCTGCCAGGGCGAGGGGAGCACCTTGTTTTAAAGTCATTTGCAAACCATTTGCAAGCGCTTTTGGCGCGGACACTGCTTGCGCAGACCGAACCGGTCAAGCCATATTGGCTTATTTGACCTTTGGCTTTTTTGCGCCGTACTTGGAGCGCGACTGCTTGCGGTCTTTCACGCCTTGCAAGTCGAGCGAGCCACGCACGATGTGGTAACGCACACCCGGCAAGTCTTTGACACGACCACCACGAACCAGCACCACGCTGTGTTCCTGCAGGTTGTGGCCTTCGCCGCCGATGTAGGAGATGATTTCAAATCCGTTGGTCAGACGCACTTTGGCGACTTTACGCAGAGCGGAGTTTGGCTTCTTTGGCGTCGTGGTGTACACGCGGGTGCACACGCCGCGGCGCTGTGGCGAGTTCTGCATAGCAGGACTCTTCGATTTGATCTTTTCGACCTCGCGCCCCTGGCGCACTAGCTGATTAATGGTTGGCATTTAAAAACGTCCCTAAACGTCTGGTATTTAACTGACTTGATACCCGCAACAAGTACGTGAAAACTTGAAAACGTGCATCCCTCCGGAATTTCCGGAAAGCCTTCTAGTGTAGCAGCACAGATTGGCGACTGTAAACAAGGCCTGTCCCGGCTATTTGATCCACAGCCGAACCGAGTCCCAGGCGCGTCCCATGACGCCAGACTCTTCCACGGCCTCAAGGGCCATCAACGGCACCTCAGCCACCACCGCGTCGTTACTCGCAAGGACCTTGAGCGTGCCCATAGATTGCCAGCGCGTGAAAGGGGCGACCAGAGGTTCGGGGCGCGAAACCTGGGTTTTCAGTTTGCCGCCGCTGCCAGCAGGCACCGCCACCACGATGCCTTCAGGCCGGCCAAGCTTGACGACACTCGACTTGCCTTTCCAGACCCGTGGCGACACGACGGCCTGACCGGCATCGAACAGCTTGACGGCCTCGAATGCGGTGTAACCCCAATTTAGCAATTTCTGGGCTTCGGTGGCGCGCGCATTTTCGCTGGCGGCACCCAAAATGATGGTCAAAATGCGGCGCCCACCCGGCGTGTTGTTGGCCCCCAAATTAGGAAAGTCACGTTTGGCGGTGGCGATCATGCAGTAACCAGCCGCATTGGTGTGGCCGGTTTTCAAGCCATCCACAGATGGGTCACGGAACAGCAACAAATTACGATTGGAGTCGTTAGCGGCCGGCGTACCGGCGTACCGGTATTTCTTCAGTGCGTAGTACGCGGTGTACTCCGGAAAATCGTGCATCAGCCGAGTCGCCAAAATGCTCAGATCACGCGCTGTGGTGGTATGGCCGGGCTCGGTCAAACCTTCAGGGTTGGTGTAGCTGGTCGACTTCATGCCCAAGGCCTTGGCCCGTTCATTCATGAGTTGCACAAAGCGCTCGACGCTACCACCCACGCCTTCAGCCAGCGCCACCGTCGCGTCATTGCCTGATTGGACGATCATGCCCTTGATGAGGTCTTCCACAGGAACCTGCATCTTTGGATCAATGAACATGCGAGAACCCGGCATTTTCCAAGCCCTCTCACTCACACCAAAAGTTTGCTTGAGAGCGATTTTTTTAGAGCTGAGGGCATCAAACACCAGGTAAGCCGACATCAACTTGGTGAGTGACGCCGGCTCTACCGCCGAGTCGATGTCCTTGGCCGCCAAAATCTGGTTGGCCGTGACGTCTAGGACCAAGTATGAGCGTGCAGCCACTTCAGGCGGCTGTGGCACTTGGGCCTGTGCCTTGGCCAAAAAGCCTTGTGACAAGAAAAGAATCAGGGCTGTGGTGGTGGCGCCAAGGGCGCGTGTCAATCGAAACATGGGGGAATTACTCGTCAATGTCGGCGTGAACCGGGATGTCAAAAGAAAATCGAAAAAGCAGCAGGACGTTTGACTTCAACCCAGATGCCGAACCACCAAGCTCTTCAAAAGAGGCAATTGTCCATGAAAGAAATGGCCTACGCCAGGGACGACTGTGACGGGAAGTATCTGTGGACGCGCCCAGTCCATCACCGATGCCAAGGCCACCGTGTCGTCCTGCTCACCGTGAATCACCAACGTTTTCACGTGCGCCTCGGCCGGAATCGGCGCCACCGCAAAACGGCTGACGGCAACCCCGACCAGCACCAGTGAGTCAATCTCTCGTTCACTGTGAAGTTGGGCAAAGGCGTTCGATGTGACAAAGGCCCCAAAAGAAAAACCGGCCAAGGCCAGCCGGCCGATGGGTGCGGCGTGATGAACCACGGCCAGCAGGTCGGCAAGCTCACCGAGGCCGTCGTCATGGGTGCCAGCGCTGCCGCCGACGCCCCTGAAATTAAACCGTACCGCGGTCCAGCCACATTGCGTGAAAGCGCGCGCCAGCGTCTGCACCACCTTGTTGTCCAAGGTGCCGCCAAAGAGTGGGTGCGGGTGGGCGATCACCACCACGCCCTTGGACGGTTCCGCCGGCAAGTCCAGCGCCATTTCAATCTCGCCAACAGGGCCTTGGATCGTTGATTTTTGAGTGTGTACGTTCACGTCGAACTCTCGGTCAGGGGATTAGCAAAGAAAGTTTAAAAACTTCAGCGGCCAAGATGTGGCGGCGTCAATAGCCGCTCAACCACTTGGCCGTTTTTTAGGTGCGACTCAACAATTTCGTCGATGTCTTGCTCATCGACATAGCTGTACCAAACCGCTTCGGGGTACACCACAGCGACGGGCCCAGCAGCGCAGCGGTCAAGGCAGCCGGCTTTGTTAACGCGCACTTGGCCGGGGCCTGATAATCCTGCCGCCTTGACCTGCGATTTACACCGGTCGAAGGCTTCTTGGGAACGGTGGTTGGCGCAAGCCTCTTCACCACTGCGTCGTTCGTTCAAGCAAAAGAAAATGTGGCGCTGGTAATAAGAATCGGGCGGGCTGTTCGCATCGGGCGGGAGGAGGTCTTGGGTCATGCGTTGATTTTACGGTTCGTCTGTGGGGGACGCCTCGCGATCCTGTCAGGACGCCTACTCTCGCGTTCCGAGACGCGACAGTCGTAGCAGGACATAAGCCGTTGCAGCAAATGGCCACAGCCAGCCCAGCCACTGCGCCAGCCCGTTGAAGCGGATGAACCGGCCCTGCTCCCAAATTTGCAAGGTCTGCGACAAGTAAGGACTGTCGGGCGCCTGATTCAGCAAGGTCAGCTGCACCGCCAGCGCCAACAGTGCCAGCGCACTCGCGGCCCGAGAAGACACACACAACGTCAGCAGCATGAGCAGTGCTGCACCGATGAAACCGGTGCGCACCGGCACGTCCACCCAGGCCCAGACATGGTCTGGGCCGTAGCTCAACGCGGCCGAAAGAGCGGTGAAAAACACACCCGTCAACAGCAGCAGCAGCATGAACGTCAGCCGGTGCATGAAACCCCGAATCACCCCATAGCCGATCAAGCACGGGATCAATCCTCCGAGCGCGACCACGACCATCTCCGCGCCTGGCAGAATGGGCTGGAGCTCGATGTCACGCACTGGCAACCAGTCCAAAAAAGGCGTGTCGTGCAACGCATCGGCCAGCACCCACTCAAGCCGTTCAAGCACTTGGCCCAAGCCGAGAGGCACCGACACCGGGAACAACAACGCTGCAGGCCACAGCGCCAACAAAACCATTGCGCCACGCGCATCGCGAGTGAACCAGCGCGCCCGAAAATCACTCCAGCGCTGCAGTACGCCCATTTTTTCGAGCAGACTGGCACTGCACGCGCCCAGCCAAGCACCCATCGCATTCAACGCAAAATCGACATTCGAAGGCACACGTGATGGCAAAAAACTCTGCAAAGTCTCCATCAACAGCGATAGCAGCGCACCCACCAACACAGCGATGCTGACGGCATGCGCTGCGCGCCCGGTTCTGAGCGCTGCGAGCGATAGCAAAAACCCCAATGGGGCGTAGCCGAGCAAATTGACACCGACATCAAAACCGGTCCAATAACGCGGCAGCGGCGCGGCCAGAAAAGTGAACGCTGAAAGGCCTTGGTCACGCCAATCCGTGAAGGGGTAAAGGCTCGCGTAAACGACTAGGCAGATGGTCGCCAAAGCCAAAGGCCAAGCCGATGTTTGGTGCTTGTCAGGGCTCACTGCTCAGAACCAGATAAGCATCAGCCCAGCCAGGGCTTGACGACCACCAGCACGACGGCTGCGACCAATAGCAGCACAGGCAGTTCGTTGTACCAGCGCCACCAAACATGACTGTGCGTGTTGCGATGATTTTCAAATCGGGACAGCATGCGCCCGCAACTGTGGTGATACCCAATGGCCAAGACCACGACGACCAGTTTGGCGTGCATCCAGCCTTGATTGAACGCATCGAAGTTCAAAATCCAAAGCCAGGCGCCAAAACCCAGCGCTGGAACCGCCAACACCGTCGTGAAGCGCAACAGCTTTTTCGCCATCAACATCAAGCGCTCGCGCTCGGCCACGCTGCCGGCAGGCACCATCGCGAGATTCACAAAAATCCGCGGCAGGTAAAAAAGACCGGCAAACCAGCTGGCGACGAAAACGATGTGGAAGGATTTGACCCAGAGCATGCCGTCGAGTGTAGCGCCGGGTCCGCGCAAAAACAGGCAAAAAAATGCCCGGCGTGGCACATGGCCAGCCGGGCGGCTAAAGCCTTTTTGTGTTGCCACGCAAGGCTCCCGCTAAGGGAGGAAAGCGGGGCGCAGCACCTTTCGGCCGCTGCACGAAATAATTCTAAGGTCGCACCTCAACCGTCAGACTGCGGAATACTACGTACGGTCATCTCAAACATTTGGCACAATTTGCGCATGACCCCATTCGCACCTTTTCCCCTTGGCCGGCCCCGCCGCCTGCGCCGCGACAGCTTCACCCGCAACTTGGTGCGTGAAAACGCCTTGACGCCGCACGACCTGATTTATCCGGTCTTCGTCACCGATGGTCAGCAGCGCCGCGAGCCGGTTGGCTCCATGCCCGGCGTTGAGCGACTCAGTCTGGACCTGCTGCTACCCGTGGCAGAAGAGTGCGTCAAGCTGGGGATTCCGGTGATGGCACTCTTCCCCGTCATTGACCCAGCCCTGAAAACGCTGGATGGCCGCGAAGCCCTGAACCCGGACGGCTTGATCCCGAAGGTTGTGCGCGAACTCAAACAACGCTTTCCAGAGTTGGGCGTGATGACTGACGTCGCACTAGACCCCTACACAAGCCACGGCCAAGACGGCCTGCTTGACGGTCAAGGCTACATCCTGAACGACGAGACCGTGACCGTGTTGGTGCAGCAAGCACTGACGCAGGCTGAAGCGGGCGTTGACATCGTCGCGCCCAGCGACATGATGGACGGACGCATCGGCGCGATCCGAACCGCACTGGAATCACGCAAGTTGATTCACACCCGCATCATGGCCTACAGCGCCAAATACGCCAGTGCTTTTTATGGCCCGTTCCGAGACGCCGTGGGCTCAGCCAGTAACCTTGGCAAGGCTGATAAAACGGTCTACCAAATGGACCCCGGCAACACGGATGAAGCGCTGCGCGAAGTCGCTCTGGACATCGCTGAGGGCGCCGACATGGTGATGGTGAAGCCCGGCATGCCCTACCTCGACGTGGTGCGCCGCGTCAAAGACGAATTCAAGATTCCGACCTTTGCGTACCAAGTCAGCGGTGAATACGCGATGCTCAAAGCCGCTGCACTGAACGGCTGGCTTGACCACGATGCCGTGATGATGGAAAGCCTGCTGGCCTTCAAGCGCGCTGGCGCCGACGGCGTGCTGACCTACTTTGCCATCGACGCTGCGCGCAAACTGCGCCAAGGCTGAAGCTGCCATGCGGGTTTTTCATATTGCTGCCGGAAAGGTCGTTGAGACCGATGCGCTGCCTGACACACCCGCATCGGCACCGACAACGCAAGGCTTCATTTGGATTGCTTGCGCACGGCCTGAATTCGAGGCCCGCCAAGCTGAGCTCCAAACCGCCCTACAAGGATTGACGGGCACTCAGCTGGTCGACCTGCACGTCTTGGACTTACTCAACCACCAGCTGCCATCGCACTACGACTACACCTCGCAATACGACGTTTTGGTGTTCCGGCGTCTGGCCGCGCGGAGCGCTGACGCCGAGCCTCTGGGTCTGAACGGCGAACAAAGCCAAACGGGTTTGAAGAACAAACGGCAAAGCGGACCGCCCGTGCTCAGGCGCATCGATACCAGCCCGGTGGCCTTTGCGGTGTTCGATCAAGTGCTGCTGACAGTGCACCCGACGGACTGCAGCGTGCGCGACGCTTACGCACTCAGGCTACTCAATGCCAGCAGCGATGAATCTCGCGCCACGGGTGTCAAACTGCCGACCAGCCCGGCTGATCTGATGCTGCGCGTCATCAACCTGATGGTTGACGGCTATCTGGAGTTGCGACGGGACCTGACGCGACAGATGGATCACTGGCAGTCTGAGTTGCTCAATCCCAGCGCCCGCTTCAACAACTGGAACTCGGTGCTCGACGCGCGTCTGGCCTTGCACCATCTCGACGAGATTTGCGAAGACCAGCGTTCGGCATTGCAGGACTGGGTAGATTCGATCGAGACGTGGCCAGAAGGCGCTACGCCCGCGCTACAACGCGAGCGCGAACTGCTCAAGGTCCGCTCACGCGATGTGCTCGAGCACATCGAACGCGTGGTGCACCACGTGCGGCGCATGGAACAAAGTGCTGAGACCGCCGTACAGATGCATTTTTCGGCTCAGAGCAACCGAACCAACGACATCATGCGCACCCTCACGGCGCTCACGGCGATTTTTTTGCCCTTGAACCTGATCACAGGGTTTTTCGGCATGAACTTTGAATTCATGCCGATGATTCACACCATCACCGGCTTTTGGTGGACCCTGGGTTGCATGATTTCTCTGATCGTGGTGGCGGTCTTGGTGCTATGGCGCAAGCGCTATTTGGCACAGAAGTTTTAACCCAAATTTTTCACGAAAAATGCCAGCGAGCGCTCAAGTGCCAACTTGGCAGCAGGGCCGTTGTAAGAGCCACGCTGGTCGCAATTGAAGCCATGATTGGCTTCATAGATGTGGACTTGCACTTCCGGGCGTGCCAGCTTGAAAGCTTCGACCGTGTCCAGCGGGATCCAATGGTCTTGATTACCAAAGTGAGCCAGCACCGGGCATTTCGGCAGGCGTGCTGATTCTTCAGCGGTGGTCATGCCGCCGCCGTAATAGCAAACTGCCGCGCTCAGGCCACTCAGTGTGCAGGCGGAACGCCAGGTCAATAGACCGCCCCAGCAATAGCCAACGATGCCCACCTTGCCGCCATTCGCGCCCGTTCGGGCATGGTCGATGGCCGCCTGAATGTCTTGCATCACGCCGGGTGCTGGCAAGGTATCGACAGCGGTCTTGAAGCCAAAACCGGTGCCCATATCGGCCTCGGTGTAGCCTAGGTCCACGCCGGGTTGTGCGCGGTGAAAGGTGGCGGGTGCGACCGCCAAATAACCGGCAGCCGCATAGCCATCGGCCACTGCACGAATGTGCGAGTTGACACCAAAAATTTCTTGCAAGACGACCACGGCACCTTTGGCCTGGCCGGCGGGTTTGGCAACGTAGGCTGGCAGCGTGAAGCCGTCGGCAGCGGTGAGATTGATAGATTGACCCATGACGTTTTTTCTCCGGATATAGATTGGTTGATTTGCTTATTTTGCCGCGAGTTTTTTCGCCACAAACTCGAGACGGTCCTGACCCCAGAACATCTCGCCGTCGATCACATAACTCGGTGCGCCAAACACGGCTCCATCAATGGCTTTCTGGGTGTTGGCTTCGTAGCTCTGCTGCACGGCAGGGCTGCGAGATTGCGCTAGCCGATCGGCGCTCAGGCCTTGCTCGCTGAGCAATTGCGCCAGTACGACTGCGTCGGCAATATTGCGCTCTTCTGCCCAGACGGCCTTGAAAACAGCACCGCTCAACCGCATGGCCGCCTCTGCGCCGTCATGCTGGTCAACCGCGATGATCAGGCGCGCCGCATCGTCGCCCGCCACGGGGAAAAAGGCGGGCTTGATGTGCAACGGCATCTGCAAATTTTCACTGAAGCGTTTGAGCTCCACCAGACGATACGCCTGCCGCTGCGGTGCACGCTGGCCTAGCGGCAGGCCGCCCGAGACAGCAAACACTTTGCCGAAGTCGGTGGGCAGCAAGCGCACCGTTGCGCCAACTTTTTGGGCCATCTCGGTGAAGCGCTGGTGACCGAGGTAAGTCCACGGGCTTTGTGGCGTGAAGTAATAGTCAATCGTGGTGGTCAAAAGAAGTCTCCCTTGCAGGCTGTGATGTACATTGATTCGC
>Ga0208916_10001176_pt1 | contig 11448 bp, 10 predicted proteins | sample DEB19_08_DNA_5_FD_184523 | JGI IMG/M metagenome (GOLD analysis project Ga0208916, IMG submission 184523) | Aqueous microbial communities from the Delaware River and Bay under freshwater to marine salinity gradient to study organic matter... | ecosystem: Environmental > Aquatic > Marine >... | reverse complement strand
TGTTTGGATGTCAAGCTTCATATACCTTGACTGTAATGTAACAAGTTGTCCTTGTCTAGCGTTTTCGATTCCTTTTTTTGACCTCGTGCGCTTTTTAGCGATTGGAAGTCCGGTATTATCAATGTGATTTTCATAGTTGTTCATGCGTCCCCTCCCATGATCCCGCGCATGTTCGCCCACCCAGCCTCAACCTGGGCCTTCCCTCTGCATGGCTGGCCACAAAACTTCCGAGGCTCGGACTTGAGCCTAGACTTGCCAAGGATCACGTCGCCGCAGAACTGGCAGCGCAGTTCAGGCTTTTCTGTGCGTGGCGCGTTCTTTCCTAGTGCTCGGATTCCTGACATGTTTTTCATGATTTGATAATCCCAACTATTTCGTTGCAGAGTTTTTCGTAAGGTGTGGAGTCCACGGTGCCGTCTGCGTCGCCTTCGACTAGGTTGTAGATCGCGGTGAGTTTGCGGTTGGATTCGTCTATTTCATCCTTGAACTGTTTCGCGATGCAGTAGAAGCATTGCCCTGACTCAATCTGAGAAGGGCATTGTTGCGCCCCGCAAGTTTGGCAAGTTTCCAGTGCGTTCATTCGACCTAAGTTTGTTGCTGTGATTCGTTTCATAGTTTAGTTGATTCAAGTGCGTCCCAAGCGGTGTTTTCGAAGGATGATCCCATATCGGAGCTTTGGTGAATTTCGTTCAGCGCATCGCGGCATAAGGCTAACTTGCGTTCGAGGTCGCGGGCGAGGTGGAGCACAACGGCCTCGCAGCAACCGCCTGAACTCGAATCTACGAGCCGTGCCAATACTGCATCAGTCATCGGCGTTGGGTAATCTTCAAGCTTCATACCGCCTCCTCCTGCATGGCACCCATGCGTCCGCTACCCATTTCCCGAGATTCGGGATAGATCGGTTAATTTCAGCTCCAGAATCAAAGAGGTGCTGCCATTTGATTTCACGAGGACTTGCGTCATTAGCGTGCCAGAGTCGAATCCCTGTGAGTGAACACGAGACTATCATGCACCATCCCGCGTCAGAAGTTTCGCCCGCTCCGCGCAGAACGGTTGCGGGAGGCACATCATCCGGCCCGAGCGGGACCCATTTAGGCTCTGGACGTTCGCGGAATTTTTCGACAGACCATTGCTTCCACGTTGGAGGCGAATCTGGCGCATTCCAATCTTCCCAAACACCTCGTAACGAGTGCTGCAACCTACCCTCTACGAACCAACGCTTCGCGTCCGCGAACGGGTCTGAGGAAGTCGGCAGCGGGCGCGTGGTGCGAAAGAAAAGGAGATGGTCTGGAATGTCGCCATTGAAAATATATTCCCCCCATCCTGAACCAGGATCAACTGAACAACATTCAAAATCTAATCGGGAATCCTTGCTGATACGCTCATCTACTAGTCGGGGGCGATACCCGTCCGGCAGCATGTCCTGCGTCCAGTCCGTCCGGTGCCACTCCTGCCCGTCTGCGAGCGTGTAGCCGTTGACTGAGCGGCCAAGAGTCCCTGGCTTCTCAACGTCGTCGGGGTGGACTCGGTATTCGCAATCGTCAAACCAGACTGGAGCGTTGTAGCAACAAGACCAACCATAAGTATTGTAGCGTCCCTTGAACTGAATCCGCTTCCCCGCCGCGAACGCAGCCTTGCACTCGGCGTTCGGGTCGGACTCATTCACAAACTCATGGATGAGTTGCTTCAAGTCGTTCTTGGATTTCTCCAGTTCCCGGCGTTCGTGCTCGGCTATGACTGCTTCGGAAACGCGTGCCCAGTCCTCTGCTTGTGCGGGCGGTTGCGCATAGAACGCTTCACGGGCGAATGACCACAGCGGTTTTTCTTCGTTGTCTGTTTTCATGTAATTTTCGTGTTCCCAATACATTTTGGTTCGGTTCGTTGTTAAGTTTCAGGAAATAGAGGAAGGTGCTTGTGTGGGAAGGGGCAATCGGCGGTATTATGATCCCCGCGTGATCCGCACTCGTCGCAGAAGCAGAATGACTTCTTGGCTTCGACACGGGCCGCTAATGCCTCTTTCGCAAGGCTGAAAAGCTCGTCGGTATGCCGGTCCATCCACTCGTCGCGGCGGGCGATGTCTTGCTTCGAGATTGGCCTTTGCAGGCTAGCTCCGATGCTTAGGGTGTGCAGGTCTAGATTCATTTTCGTAAGTGTTAGCACCGCCCCTAGTGGTTCCAGTTCAAAGTTGCACTTCGGGGCGGTGTCCGCAGGTCCATCGTGGCCCGCTGAGAGTTTTGGTTCATGTTCAAAATTATGCCTTGCTAGGCGGATTGTTCAAGCGTTTTCTTGTTCGAGTTCGTTGCTGATACCGGATGAAACGCTAGTCGGTGGTGGGTGGGTTGATCTTCATATCCTCCTGAATCGAAGCCCACACGGGGCGCGTGATGATGATTTCCTTGTCAGAGAACGCGGTAGGCCAGCAGTTGTCCTGCGTCGCCTTCACCAGACGCTCGATCTGCGTTGTCGCCCAATACCAGCCTGCTTCAATGTCAGGCTCGCTGATTTCTGTCACACAGGCTTCGTATGGTGTAGAGGAATCCTGCCAAATTATCTTGAACCCCTTCCGCTGGTCGTTCGGAAATAGAGAGTTCCAAAGCTGGAGGTAAAGCGCGGCCTGGCAATGATAGCCGCGTGTGGCCACATCCCTGCCGAATCCTTCGATGGTGAAGTTGCTCGTCGTCTTGAGGTCTGCTAGAAAATCCTCACCTTCCGGCGCAAGGTCCACCAAGCCCTTGACTTGAACCCCGCTGATCTTGCCGCCGACGATAACCTGGGTCTTTGACTTGGCGAAAATATCCGCCACCGCCTTGCATGTGTGGGTGAGCATTCTTGCCGCTTTGCGGCCCTCCGCCAGCGTCTCTTGAGTGACAACCGTCATTCCTAGGGCAAGCGCATTGTCGCGCCAGTCCTGCGCCTCCTTCTTTTTGAAGTTTTCGTAGGGTGAAACGGCAATCTCGGAGCCTTCCAGCGTCGGGGTGGTAGCCAAGGTATCGACTAGGCTACCCCATTGCATCGCCGCCGTGGGCTTGTGCTCCTGCGGGCAGTAACGCCACTTGTAGAGACTGCTGTCGTTTAGCTCCCAGAGAACGGACTTCGATAGCCAGCTAGTAGGCGCGAAGATGTTGCCACGGTCCACCTTGAGCTTCTGGTGGTATTGATTCGGGCTTACTTCAAATATTGTAGATTTCATTTTTTATTTAGGAAACATGTTTCCAGAATCTTCGGTTTGTGATGTGAGATACCATTGATCTTCCTACATTAAATTGTTCCGCAATACATCGAGCTATCATGCCGGATGCTCGGAGTCTCCTGATTTCAGAAACGTCCGTCTCTGTTAGTTTCGCTTTGCTATTTAGGACACCGGGCATCCCCTTAGCCCTCCCTTTCCGAACCTTATCAGCCACATTATCCGCATTAGTTCCTAAAAATAGATGACCACCAAAGCAGCACGATGGATTATCGCAAGAATGCAAGACGTGAAGTCCCGATGGATCGGTTCCGTAGTATAATGAGTAGGCAACTCTATGTGCGGCAAATGTTTTTCCAAAAATGCGGATTTGTCCATATCCTTTTCCGTTTATAGATGCAGCCCATTCGAGGCAACCCAGGTCTGTCGGTGTCGTGGATATTTTTGCAAAAAATCTTTCCTTTTCTAATTCCGTTAAGGTCGGGATTTCTGGCACTCTCTTTTTTCTTTGAGTGCTTCCCGTGCCTTCGCAAGGTTGGTCTGCCCTGCACGTTTCTTCGCGGGAGACTTCGATTTCCCGCCCTTCTGGCTGAATTGTTTGTGTGTCATAAGTTGTCATGGGGTTAGGGTAGATCAACAAGCGGATATTGTCAACGAGAAGATTTTATCGCAGAATAATGTCGGGGGAGGCAGTCATTTCGCCTCCTCCCATTCTACGTCTGGCGCATCGTCGAGGTTAATCTCCTGAGAGTATTCCGCCTCAGTCGGCGCTGTCATTCCCGCGATAGGCTCAACTTTCGCGGTGACAATGCGCTCCCGTGGGTTTTCTATCACTTCCTCGCGAGCATACACCCCAAGTAGCACGTCGGGAAAGTGGCGGCGGCAGAGTGAGCGGCTGGCGAAGTAGAACAACTGCTGGTCAGGGTCGGATTTCCAAAGCGGTGAGTTCTTCGTGGTGATCTGGCCGATTGCCGGACTAGTGTAGCTTACCACTGTGCTATCATCGTCGTTAAGAATAGCGGACACCGTGCATTTGCGCGTGGCCCCGTCTCCGGTGTAGTCCACTTGGAACCGCCCTTTGATCGGAGCGCGCTTGAGGATGACGGCGTTGAGCATCTGGCTCTCGTAGGCGAGACGGTCGTTCACGGAGTAGGCTTTATTTGCCACCGCAAAGGGGGACATGCCCCATTCCAAGGCTTGCACCGCCACCGCAAGGCAAGCCCCAGGGTTGGCACGCAGGAAGGCAGGCACGGCAACCTTGCCGATTGCCATTAGCTTTGCAAACTCCATGACCTGATCCATTGAGGAAAAGGCGAGTGGGCCGGAGCCTGTTGAGATTTCGAGCGATTGGGTGACGGTCTTGTTGATCGGACCATTGGTGATTTCGAGTTCTGTTGACATTACGCTTTGACTGGTTTGGTTGTGGTGAGTGGGGATGGAGCCGGTTGGTCGATTGGAGCGAGGAATGCCACAACGCTATGCGAGTGACCGTCCTGCGTGATCCATGTTGTTTGCGTCCAGCGGGACATACGTCCGTCTGGCATATCATTCCATCCCTCCGTTGTGGAGACTGAAATGACCTTGTGAATTGATGTTTGGGATATGCTCATGGTTTGGTTCTTGGGTTAAATTGTGCCCGACATTTCGCGTGTTCGGCGCAGACACGGAGGCCGTTAGGAGTTGGCTTAACCTTGGAGAAGGAGAACTTCAGCGATGGCTTGGAGGTGCTTGGCGACGCTTTCGCGCTCCTCGGGCTTGAGCCTGGAGGCTTCAACCATAATGCAACGGGAGCGTATCAATAGTTTGACGACTAGCGGCTGGCGGCGTCTGATTTCAGCTTCCGGCTCCTTGATCCTGCTCTGGCGGCGTTTGGAATTAACGATCATTCGATTTCGTCCTTTTCTACCTTGACTCCAGATTCGATCCCATACTGGTCCGAAAACATGAGTTTAATGTCCTCTGAGATTTGCTCAAACGTAGGGAGATAAACCCCTCCCTCGTCGTCAACTTCGATGATGTAGGTGCGCTTCATTTCGCCCTCCTCATTGCTGCGAGGTCTTCCGACACACGGCGTTGGTTTGCAGCGAAACGGTCAAGTCGGCGGCGAGTTTGCCACATGGTAATGGTTTCGTATGCGGCGACGGCGATCCCGAGTAGGACGCCTGCGATGGCTAGGATTGTTAGTATTTCTTGCATGGTTTGGTTTTGGGTTTGGGTTCAGTGAGGACAATTTCAGTGAGCAGGCCGTTTCCGAAGCGGTGGGTGACGTTGGCGCGGTGGTGCCACGCTTGGAGACGTTCGCTCTCGAAAATAGCGTCTCTGTGGCGGAGTCTGGACATGCAGAATTGAATGAATGCTTTCATGGTTTGAGGTGGGCGAATATGGAGATGCAGGCTAGCACGCACATGGTTAGTTCGAGTCCGTTCATAGTTTCGGATTATCCTTCACGGCGGGAGAATTGCAATGTAAATTTGCATTTACGGGGCGCAATGCCTGATTCCACTAGGGGGAAACGTGGTTCCATCCGGTATCGGATACGATCTGGAACGTCATTTTAGGCCGCGTTGTCGCTGAATGACAAGTGTCGCTTCCTGACTGGCGAGCGCACTAGCTTTGCGCAAATACTGCACGTCAGTTAATGGGTCGCCCGTTGTCTTGAAGTCCTTGAGCATCTTGTTCATCTCGCTCTTTTTCTTCTCGTCGCGGAGTTTCTGCTCGGCTGGCGTCAGAAGGATTTGATTGCGGTCTGGCGTCTTAGGCAAGGTGATGTCGGTCTTTTCGGGCAGGAACATCTCATATTTTGATCCTTCCGGCACCGTTCCGGCCTTTCTCATCTCAGCAATCTTCCGGTTCCACTCCACGGCCACGTTGACCCATTTCGGCGCGCTCCCATCCGGCATCGGCGCAAACCCGCCACTCATGCCCCCGACACTCAAGCCGTCCTGCTTTGCCGCCACGCCCTCGCGCATTCCCCAGCCTACCTTCATTTTGTCGGCAAACGTCTTGGCCTCCCGCTTGACCGGCTCGCCGTTCTCGTCCTTGTCGAACTTCGCTCCAACGGCCTCGACCATCTTGTTAGAAAGCACGTCCGCAGCCACCCCTGAAATCTTCTCGGGGAAGTCCATGTAAGGATTGGCGAGTCGGGCAAACATATTGTAAACCGGCTCCCCTTGCAGCGGCATGAACAGACCCATGCCAGCAGTTTTGAGATAGGCGTCGGAAATGTTCCCGTTCTTCTGAAATTCATGGTCAAAGTATTTGCGGAGTTGCGCCACCTCATTGGCCATCATCATTAACGGGTCATGTGCCAGTTGGTGTCCTAGCACCGCGCTCTTGTCCATCCCCAGCAGTTCACCAAAGTCAATGTCCCCGTATCCTAGCTTGGCCTTCTTTCGATCCCATTGCTGGGATGGAACAAAGATGCCGCCGAAGGCAGACGCCTTAGACCATGCTGCCAGTAAGACGGCAAAGCCAAGCACACCGTTACGGGCGTTGTTGACAACGAACTCAGCCTGTTCCGTGGTGAGCTTCTGCTTCCCTTCCGTCATGCCCTTGAGCAATCCCTTTTTCGCATAGTAAGCTAGAGAAATAGGAGCCGCTGCCCATCCGGTAGCGTAGGACAACACTCGGTTCAGAATGTTCTCAGGCACCTTTTGCACGGGCATCATCAAATCGTAAAGATTGGCAATCAGCTTACCGATTTCAGGGGAATCTCCGTATTTCCGCAAGCCTACATTCCTCAGTTTTGACAAGGCATCGGAAATGATGTTGTCACCAAGCATGATTTCCTTGTTCGCTTGGATCAGAGCACGCACGCGAATCACCTCGCGGGTCATTTCGTTGTTTGCGGGGTCAATACTGGCGTCACCCTCCGCTTTAGATACCCGCTCTGCCGCTGCCCACTCAGCAGTCAATGCCTTGGCAAAGTGAGCCATGCGCGGCCCCTCCTTGAGCATTGCGTGGAAGGATGAGGCTGAATCCATCGCCATTTCCCTGAAGTCATGGAATGACGTTGGGACGTGCCAACCACCGTGCGGCATGAAGTCATTGCCCCCGTAAAGTGCATCGGGTGCGGACAGTCCTTTCGAGAACTTCTCTAGGACCCCCTTGAAGGTCGCCTTGGTGAGCAACCCACCAGGGGTCAGTTCCCCGCCCGCTTTCTTATTCCCGACATACATTGCGCGTTCCGCCTCCCAGGAAGCGTGTCCCGCGTGGGTCGCTAGGTTGAGAAGTTCCGTCAGACCACTCTTGGGCATCAACCGCCCTAGAATCCGCGCTCCCACCACAGGGACGGTCCGCAAGTGGCTGAGTTCCACTCCAATAGCACCCGCCCCGCCAAGGTGGTAAATAACCGCTGGGGAGCTTAGGATATTCGCCTTCCGCAACCTTGCGACAAACCGACCGAACTTGTCAGGTCCAGACCGTGATGCTTCTTCAAGTTGCGCTTCGAGCTTGCGCAGCGCGATTTCAGCGTCTTTTACCTTCCTGCTCGCTTCACCAATGCGTGTATCGGCATTGACCGTCTCTTTAGCGGCAAGTTTCGCCTTGGAGTCAGCGATCATGTCCTCGATAGCCGCCTTGTTGCCTTCCGCCACGGCCCTGATCTTCTCGGGGTCGCCCGTGCGTGCAATCAGAGCGAGCAGTTCTGCCACAGACTCGCGTCCGGCGTCAATCTCAGCACCCGTGAGTGGTTTACCCGCTTCCTTCGCCGCTTTGATTCGGTCTATCTCCTGTTGCAGCACTTCCGCCCGTGCGTTCACCTTGGCAGATGCCGTATTCAGCCGTTGCCTTGCCGCCCTGATGCTGGTTTCCATGATGAACGGCTCCAGCTTGTCTTGTAGCTCGCGGACTTGCCGCTGCGCACGCTTGTTGGACTCCCGCATAGAGACCTCCGCAGGCGTCATAGCCCGTGGCTCCTTGCCCGCCACACGGTCACTTTCTCCGCTCTTGTCCATCGCCTCGATCCGCTTGGCGTATTGTTTACCAACGTTTTGCAGTTGCTTTAAGCGCAACTCGTCACGGTGCGCGGTATCTGCTTCCCGTAGAACGTCACGCTCGCCTTGCAAGGTTTTGAGCAATTCCTCCTTTGCCTTGATTTCGGGGGATGAAGGCTTGGCTTTGTCCGCTGGTCGCTCTGGCCAGATGTTTCCGGTTTCGAGTTGCTTTTTCGTTTCCTCGATCCGTCGAGCTAGAGAGGCGTCCATTGCCTTCATGCGTTGCTCGGTGGACATTGCCCCCCGTGGAGCCTTAGGGAAAAGTGCGTCATACTCGGCCCTCTTCGCGTTCCGTTGCTCCAGCAACCGCTTGTTCTCGGAAGAGTATTCCAACCGCCCCTTGCGCGAGAGCATCGGCTTCCCGTTGGAGATAGCCTTGTCCATTTCCTCAATCTCATTCAGCAGGCGTGTCCGAATGGACTGCTCCACGCTACGCCCTGCGCCTTCCGCAGAGTTGGTATAAAGTTCAGGGTGTTCCCGAATGGTTGCCTTTGCCAGCTTGATAAGCCTGCGCGTCTCAGCGTCCGGTGCCTTGCGCTCGATTCCGCTGGTCTTGTGAGAGCGGATTTTGACTAGAATGTCGTCGATTTTGGATAGCTCGCGGCCTTGAGCGGCTATGTCCATCGCGTGTAGAACGTCAGGGTCGGTAGTTAATGCCTTGCGCCGTCCGTAGCCCGAGAACGATTCCACTGTTTCCTGCCGTGTAATGTCGGGGAAAATCTCCTTCACATGCTCATGCAGGGCATCGAACATCGCTTCGCGGTCCTTGATACCGGAGCGGATTAGCTGAATGCCCATTTTGCGCGTGTAGGCGTCGAGGTCGGAAATCTTGCTCCCCTCGCCCGCCTTGACCTTCATACGCTCCATGACGTGCGAAATGATGACGGAAGGCTCGTCGGTCTTTTTGATTCTGGCGGTGGCTTGCTTCTTTACAGATGCGCTTCCGTCCATGCCGCCAAGCGTGGCCTCCATGTGCTCGTCGGTGGCCTCCCAAAGACGGTCGATCACGGGGTCGAGATTCGCCTTCACGGCTTCCTCTCCAAATTCACTAACGAACGCGTCTCTGATTTTGTCGATGGAATTTGCGCCTTTAGCCCGCATGGCCGTTGCATAAGCCACAACATCCTCGTGAATCCCGCCAAATTGTTGAGACTTAATGGACTTATCCTTCACTCCCCAAAGGGAAGAAATAGATGATCGGACTTTCGCTTCGATCTTCGCATAAATTGACTTAGCCTTGCTGATAAAGCTATCCTCCTCCGGTGAAGTAGGCACAATCCCTTCCTTCGCCGCCTCTCCACTAGCCTCCACATGCGCCGCCTCCGCAGCCTTGGTAAACTCACCCTTCCGCTTCTCATCACGCAACCGCTGTTCCTCCTTCACCGCGTCAATCCGCTTCTGGACTTCCGCCTTCACCTTGTCGATGATAGCCTTGTCCTTCGGGTCAGCAGGATCAAGCCTCCGCCGCATCTTGCCCTGAATACGGTTGAGCACAGAGGCGTCCGTGTATTCCGTCTGCAAATACGCCTTCCGCGCAGCCAAAGCACGTCCCGCATTAGAACCATGCCCGTTCACAGACGCCACCTCATTAACTTCCCTCTCATGCTCCAAGCGGTCTAGTTCAGCCTGCGCCCTGCTCGCCACAGACGGGTCTTTCCCGCCGCTGTCCGCCAGAATGTCGTTCTGCCGTGCAATCTCGCCAGCAATGCGTTCATGGTCCAGCGAAAGGATGAAATGATCCTCGTCGGAAGCGTTTTTCCTGCCCGCCGCATATTCTGCCGCCAGTTCCCGCCCTAGGCTAGGATTCTCCCGCAGCTTGGCCGCAGCACTAGCACGCACAGATTCATGGCTACGCGATCCGAATGCCTCTAGCGGTTCATCTCCACGCTCAATACGCCGTTCGTTGGTGTCGGCTTTGCGGTATCTTGAGTCAGGAAGCTCCTGGGACTTGATCGACTTGGACTCGTAAACGTAGAGGTCGCCGCGCTTGGTGTAGCCGGAGGGAATATTATCCTCGTAATAGAAACGCGTTTTCATCGCCTCTACTCCGATTGGAAGCTTCTTTGCTAATGCCTCATTGGTTTTCTCGAAATACTCCGATGATTTCTTGCGCATCAATTCGGATTCTTTTTGCCATTGCTTGTAATCTTTTTGCGATTTCTTCCATGCTGCAACCACCTCTGGAGTTGCGGATGGAGAATCTAATCCAAGCTGTCCGAACATCTGAGTAACAGAACGTGGTTTTCTTGGTTCTGGCGGCATTTCCTTGATACCAAACTCCTCCGGCGTCATCTGCTCCGGCCTGCTCGCGTCTCGGGCGGGAGCTTGCTGCGAGTCCTGCGCTGGCTTTTCGGGAGATTTAGGAAGCATTCCTTCGCCCTTCATGCCTGCACTTACGGCTTTCGCCATGCCATTCAGGAACTCCACACGTTCAGGAGAGCGTCCCTTGGAATCTGTTACGGGAGCCTGTTCCTTCTCGGACTTCGTTTCGGGCGGCGGCGCATCGTTGCTTTCGGGCTTCTTCGGCTCTTTCTTCTTACGGGGAGCATTCTGCTCATCCAACGCCTTCTTTTTGCGAGCGCGGGTCTGCTCAACGGGCGTCTCCGCCACGGGGGATTGCTCCCCCGCAGCAGGTTCGTCTAGCGTGTTTACGGTGATTTCTTTGCTAAATCCATGTCCGCCAACTCCTGATTTATCAGTTTCTCCCATTGGTCCGCTCTCGGATAAATCCCCATGTGAATTAGGGCTGTCGCCTCCTCTAGTGGACTCTGTTTTGGTATCTGAATGTTGTTGTCCTTTAGAACTTCTCTCAGACTCCGGTTTGTTTGTTTTGTTTCCATAATTCAACCACTCCTTGATGAATTTGATTTGTGGATTATCCCCTAATTTTATGTAAAGAGAGGCGATTGGGTCAAGCCCAAATTCCTGATCCTCTCCTTTCAATATTTTCTTGATAGCCGATAGAACTCTAGCCTCTCTCCGATATAACTCCAAAATATCTTTTTGGGGGAATCCACTCTCAACTGATTCATTATAACGCTCCAGTGTGCCTCTTGCGTTGCTCTGCAACCTTTGCACCATATCGTAAGAAGAATAACCACTTGCATCATTCTGTGATTTCGTTCCATACGCAGCTTCTCTAGACCAAATGTGAAATTTGAGAGATGCCAGTATTTTCTCTATCGCTGAATTATAGTCGGCCTTGGAAGGCTTCCCTATTTTGGGTGTTTTTGAAGTAAATGATTCCCCCTTCGGTGTTGGAAGCCA
>Ga0208916_10001175_pt1 | contig 11450 bp, 9 predicted proteins | sample DEB19_08_DNA_5_FD_184523 | JGI IMG/M metagenome (GOLD analysis project Ga0208916, IMG submission 184523) | Aqueous microbial communities from the Delaware River and Bay under freshwater to marine salinity gradient to study organic matter... | ecosystem: Environmental > Aquatic > Marine > Coastal... | reverse complement strand
TGAAGTTTTATCTATCACAAGTCACCACCTTGCAAAAGAAAAGCCCACACGTTTTAAGGCATAGTTTTGCTACCCATTTAATGAACCATGGCGCAGACCTAAATGCAGTTAAAGAATTGCTAGGCCATAGTAGCCTGGCTGCAACGCAAGTATACACCCACAATACGATTGAGAAGCTGAAGGAAGTTTTTGCAAAAGCACATCCCAAAGCTTAATTCTAGTGACTTTCTTAAAGTTTTCACAAAACAATATTTTTCTTTTTGTTGAATAGGGAAAGTTGTAACTTAATGGTGCGGGAGCCCGTTATCGAACCCGATTAGTTCTTCTTCGTTTTTTAACCATTAAAATAAATATTGTATGAACATCAACATTCAGGCAGTGCACTTTGATGCAGATGAGAAATTGTTAGAATTTGTAGAAAAAAAAGTATCAAAATTGGAAACCTTTCATGACCGAATAACTAGGGTAGAAGTGTTCTTAAAACTAGATAATTTAATGCATTCAATAAAAGATAAAGTAGTAGAAATTAAAGTACATATTCCGAAGCAGGATTGTTTTGTAAAAAGCTCCACTAAATCCTTCGAGTTGTCTTTTGAACAAGCACTCGATTCTATTACCAACCAACTTAAAAGAAAAAAGGATCGTGTAGCCGCTTAATATTTTTCTAAAAGCGTTCATAAAATCGATTTTTAAAATCTTAAAAGCCCCCCAAAAAGGGGCTTTTTTGGGCCCAAGTGCATTTTCTTTTGAGAAATAGTTCGTTTAAACACAATTTTTTTTGGATTTCAACCACTCCAAAAGCGCCTATTTTGTTGGATTCTTGCCCTTTTTAGGGCTTTTTTTATTTTTTCCTTCAAATTCGGGATAAAAAACGCTCCTAAAATTTTGATAAATAAAGAATTCGATTACCTTTGCCATCCCAAAATTTGGGACCGTTCTTTAATGGAGTTTAGTTGATAAGCCGGAATAGCTCAGTTGGTAGAGCAGCTGATTTGTAATCAGCAGGTCGCGGGTTCGAGTCCCATTTCCGGCTCACAATGGTTTATTAGGGCAGATGGCCGAGTGGTTAAAGGCGACAGACTGTAAATCTGTTCTCTCACGAGTACGTAGGTTCGAACCCTACTCTGCCCACCAAATTTTATGTAGATTGCATAGAATGTTGAGTGAGGGAATAAAGTTTGAGTTCTTTATAGGACAAAATGCGGGAGTAGCTCATTTGGTAGAGCGATAGCCTTCCAAGCTATAGGTGGCGAGTTCGAGCCTCGTCTCCCGCTCCAGTTAAATTGATGAGAAAGAGTTGATTGAGCAGTGTGAAAGTGAAAGGAAGCCGGTGTAGGAATTGCCGTTGTGGCTCAGTGGTAGAGCACTTCCTTGGTAAGGAAGAGGTCGTGAGTTCAATTCTCATCAACGGCTCAAAGAGTATTAACAAAAAAGCTATGGTCGATGGACTCGGTGGTCTATTGACAGCGATTATAAAAAAAACAAAAATTAATAAAGATGTCTAAAGAGACCTTTAAGAGGGAGAAACCTCACGTAAACGTTGGAACTATTGGCCACGTTGACCATGGTAAAACAACATTGACTGCAGCTATCACAGACGTATTGTCACAAAGAGGATTAGCAGCTAAGAAAAACTACGATGAAATTGATGGTGCACCTGAGGAAAGAGAGCGTGGTATCACAATCAATACAGCTCACGTAGAATATCAAACTGATACTCGTCACTATGCGCACGTTGACTGTCCAGGTCACGCCGATTATGTTAAAAACATGATCACTGGTGCTGCTCAAATGGACGGTGCTATCCTTGTAGTTGCGGCTACAGATGGTCCTATGCCACAAACAAAAGAGCATATCTTACTTGCACGTCAGGTAGGTGTTCCTCAAATCGTTGTATTCATGAACAAAGTAGACTTAGTTGACGATCCTGAATTGTTAGACTTAGTTGAAATGGAAGTTCGTGATTTATTAACTTCATACGGTTTTGATGGTGATAACACACCAGTAATCCGCGGATCAGCAACTGGCGCTTTAGCTGGAGATCCAGTATGGGTTGCTAAAGTAAACGAATTAATGGATGCAGTAGATTCATACATTCCATTGCCTCCTCGCCCTATTGATCAACCATTCCTTATGTCTGTAGAGGACGTATTCTCGATCACTGGTCGTGGTACAGTTGCTACTGGTCGTATCGAGCGTGGTATTATCAAAGTAGGTGAAGCATGTGAAATCGTAGGTTTGATGGATGCTCCAATGAGCTCAACAGTAACAGGTGTTGAGATGTTCAAAAAATTATTGGATCAAGGTCAAGCTGGTGATAACGCAGGTTTATTATTACGTGGTATCGAGAAAAAAGATATCCGTCGTGGTATGGTAATCTGTGCTCCTAAAACGATCACTCCACATACTGACTTCAAAGCTGAAGTTTATGTATTATCAAAAGAAGAAGGTGGACGTCATACTCCATTCTTTAATAAATATCGTCCTCAATTCTACTTCCGTACAACGGATGTAACTGGAGAGTGTACTCTACCAGAAGGAACTGAGATGGTAATGCCAGGTGATAACGTTAGTATCAGCGTTAAGTTGATCCAACCTATCGCAATGGAAAAAGGTCTTAAGTTCGCGATCCGTGAGGGTGGTAGAACAGTAGGCGCTGGTCAAGTTACTGAGATCGTTAAGTAATTTTTCTACAATATAAACTGAAAGTCTTTGGTCGATGCATCTGCGGAGGCTAAAGACTTTTGGTTCATACGGGCATGGTGCAACGGTAGCATACGGGTCTCCAAAACCTTTGATCTGGGTTCGAATCCTAGTGCCCGTGCTAAGGAATAGTTGAAGAAATTTGTTATATTTAACAAAAAATCGGGGTTATTAAACTGTATTATTATGAACAAAATCGCTAATTACTTTAAAGAAAGTTACCTAGAGTTACAAGAAAAAGTAACTTGGCCTACTTGGGCTAATTTACAACAAAGCACTGTAATTGTTTTGGTAGCGACAGTTATCATTACAGCGTTAGTTTGGGTGATGGATTTTTCAAGCAACCAATTATTAAAGTTGATATACTCATTATTTAAGTAAGACATGGAAACAGAAGTACAACCAATAGCTACGTCAAATACTCCAGCTCCTACTGTAGCCGCTCCGGATACGAAGTGGTTTGTATTGCGTGTTGTTAGCGGAAAAGAGAAAAAGATCAAAGAATATCTTGATAAAGATATTGTCAGAAATGGCTGGTCTAATGTGATTAAGCAAGTGTTTCTTCCAATGGAGAAAGTTTATAAAGTGCAAAATGGTAAGAAAGTAATGCGCGAAAAAAACTATTTTCCTGGATATGTAATGATGGAAGTGGTAGATACAAATGGCGGACGTTTAGCGGATGATATCGTAATGCACATCAGCAATATCACAAACGTAATGCACTTTTTGACAGACGGAAAAGGATCAAAAGGAAACATTATTTCATTAAGAAAATCAGAAGTCAACAAGATGTTGGGTAAGGTAGATGAGATGAACGACTTAGGTGGTTCAATCAGCGAGCCTTTCATACTTGGAGAGACGATTAAAATTATAGAGGGACCTTTCAATGACTTCAATGGTGTCATAGAAGAGGTGAATGAAAAAAGAAGAAATTGAAAGTGACCGTGAAAATATTCGGTCGATCTACTCCTGTAGAACTAAGCTACATGCAAGTAGAAAAACTGAGTTAGAAGAAAAAAGGTAAAGAGAAATCCCTTCCCGAGTAATCAGGAGGGGATTTTTTTTGCCCCGCAAGGCCGTTTTATAGGGAAAAAAGCTTGAATAATTTTGATATAAGTGAGAAAAGGCGTACTTTCGCCGTCCAAAATACCCTTTTCGAAGGGGGATGAATTTGGGAGTCGACGCTAAAATGGCCCGACGCTTAACCAATAAAATCAATTAAAAATGGCAAAAGAAATCTCTGGCTACGTTAAGTTGCAAGTGAAAGGTGGAGCAGCTAACCCTGCACCTCCAGTAGGTCCAGCCCTTGGTTCTAAAGGGGTGAACATCATGGAGTTCTGTAAGCAATTCAATGCTAGAACTCAAGACAAACAAGGAAAAGTTGTTCCTGTTTTAATTACAGTTTACACTGACAAGTCTTTTGACTTCGTTATCAAAACTGCACCAGCTCCAGTTCAATTAATGGAAGCTGCTAAAATCCAAAAAGGATCTAAAGAAAGTAACCGTGATAAAGTAGGTAAAGTTACATGGGAACAAGTTGAAGTTATCGCTAAAGATAAAATGGAAGACTTGAACGCATTTACTTTAAACAGCGCTATGAGTATGGTTGCTGGTACTGCACGTTCTATGGGAATTACTGTTGATGGTAAAGCTCCTTGGGAAAACTAATTTTATTCACCTTAAATTTTAATGAAAATGTCATTGACTAAAAAAAGAAAAGTTGCGGTAGCAAAGGTGGATAAGAATAAATTTTATTCCCTTAAAGATGCTTCTACACTTGTTAAAGAAATTAATTGTACAAAGTTTGATAGCTCTGTCGATTTACACATTCGTCTAGGAGTTGATCCTAAAAAAGCAGACCAACAAGTTCGTGGTACTGTTTCATTACCACACGGTACTGGTCGTACTAAAAAAGTATTAGTACTTTGTACGCCAGATAAAGAAGCAGCTGCTAGAGAAGCAGGTGCTGATTACGTTGGTTTAGATGAATTCGTTGCTAAAATAGAAAGTGGTTGGGTTGATATCGATGTAATCATCGCTACTCCAGCTGTTATGCCTAAGATTGGTAAATTAGGTAAAGTATTAGGACCACGTAACTTAATGCCTAACCCTAAGACTGGTACAGTTACAAATGATGTAGCTGCTGCAGTAAACGAAGTGAAAGGTGGTAAGATTGCATTTAAAGTTGATAAAGCGGGTATCGTACACGCATCAATTGGTCGTATCTCTTTCTCTGCTGAGAAATTAGTAGAAAACAGTGCGGAATTAATCAGCGCAATCATCAAATTGAAACCATCTTCATCAAAAGGTACTTACATGAAAGGTGCGAGTATGGCTTCAACAATGAGCCCTGGTATTGCATTGGAAACAAAATCATTAATGAACTAATCCTGGTGATCCATTAGGAATTGACCCGGGTAAAAAATAAAATTAGTTATGACCAAAGATCAAAAAAACGAAGTGATTGAACTTTTAAAAGAAAAGTTTAATCAATACAATAACTTCTATATCACAGATACAGAATCTTTGAGCGTAGAACAAGTTACTAATTTACGTCGTTCTTGTTTTGATAAACAAGTTGAAATGAAAGTGGCTAAAAACACTTTGATTCGTAAAGCATTAGAAAGCTTGGACAGCGAAAAGTATGCAGGATTATTTGAATCATTAAATAATGTAACTGCATTGATGTTCTCTGAAAACCCTAAAGATCCAGCTGTGATCATTAGCTCATTCAGAAAAGCAAACACAGGAGATCGTCCTACATTAAAAGCTGCCTTCATTAATGGAGATATCTTTGTAGGTGACAACTCTTTAGTAGCTTTAACAAACATCAAAACCAAAAACGAACTTATCGGCGAGGTTATTGGATTATTACAATCTCCTGCTAAGCGCGTAATTGCTGCTTTATTAAACCACGCTGAAAACGGTAGCACTGCTACTGAAACAGAAGTTGTGGCTGCAGCAGTTGAAGTAGTTACAGAAGCTGCACCAGTTGCAGAAGAAGTAGCTGCGCCAGTTGCTGAAGAAGTAGCAGCACCAGTTGCAGAAGCGGAAGCTCCAGCAGCACCAGAAGCAGCAGCTGAATAAGCGAAGCTTCAATCAAAAAATAGTTAATCACAGAGACTCGAATGAGTTCTGTTTTTATATTGTTAAAATAATTTTTTTAAACCTTCCGCTGGAGCATTTGCTTTGAAAGCGGAAAAAATTGAAACAACATGGCAGACGTAAAAAAACTAGCTGAACAATTAGTAGGCTTAACAGTTAAAGAAGTTCAAGAATTAGCAGATGTATTAAAGGCTGATTACGGTATCGAACCAGCAGCAGCAGCAGTAGTTGTAGCAGCAGGTGGTGGTGCAGCAGTAGCTGAAGAAAAAACAGCATTTGATGTTATCTTAACAAGTGCAGGTGCTAGCAAATTGAACGTAGTTAAAATCGTTAAAGATTTAACAGGTCTTGGCTTGAAAGAAGCTAAAGATTTAGTTGATGGCGCTCCAAAAGCAATCAAAGAAGGTGTTTCTAAAGCAGAAGCTGACGAAATCGCTGGTAAATTGAAAGAAGCTGGTGCAGAAGTTGAAGTAAAGTAATTTACTCGACCTCGGTCCAATAACTTATATAGAAAGCCTGTTCCGAATTATCGGGATGGGCTTTTTTATGTTCCTACTTGACTAGCAGCGCTAAGCCCAAATAATGCGCTTAAAATTGCCTAAAAAGCGGAGATATAGGATTTGGTATACAAATTGATAATTGGGGCTTAAAAGGGGATAAAATAGTACAAAAATTTACTTTAAATAGGGCAGTGCAATTTAAATGTTTCACACATTGTTAATGAAAGCTTAAGGTTCGCCAAAGGGGGTAAATTCGATAATTCATATAAATATTAATAATATATAAAATCGATTACTATATAATATATATACGCAGTAATTTATTATATAATATGACATAATTGCTTAATTTGTCGTTTATTACAAAAAAATATTCAAAATCAAGCCTTTTGGTACAAAATTTGTTTTTAAAAGTCCTCTTCATTCCTTAACTTTGCAATCCTTTATTTTGGGCGTATAGTCTATTGGCAGTATAGTGCGATTCATCGCCTGTATTATCAGTAGATCATATTTGAGCAAAATGCTACCAAATATTTAACTGCAATAAAACCTGGTTTATACCGTATGTCTACAACAAACTTGAACAACAGGGTCAACTTTGGTAAGATTAAACACATCGCCGAAGCTCCAGACTTACTTGACATTCAGTTAGAATCTTTCAAAGAATTCTTTCAATTAGAAACAACACCTGACCGTAGAAATGTGGAAGGTTTGTTCCGTGTGTTTAAGGAAAATTTTCCTATCACAGATACACGTAACATTTTCGTATTGGAATTCTTGGATTATTTTATCGATCCCCCACGTTACACGATTGATGAGTGTATGGAACGTGGCTTAACTTATGCTGTTCCTTTGAAAGCTAAGTTACGCTTAAGTTGTAACGATGAGGAGCATGTTGACTTCCAAACAATTGTACAGGATGTATTCTTAGGAAACATTCCTTACATGACTCCAAGAGGAACCTTCGTGATTAATGGTGCAGAGCGCGTAGTCGTTTCTCAATTGCATCGTTCTCCGGGTGTATTCTTTGGTCAATCAACACATCCAAACGGAACAAAAATTTATTCTGCTCGTGTGATTCCTTTCAAGGGCGCATGGATGGAATTTGCTACCGATATCAACAACGTGATGTATGCTTACATCGACCGTAAGAAAAAATTCCCTGTAACAACTTTGTTGCGTTCAATTGGTTTTGAAACCGATAAGGACATCTTGGAATTATTTGGTATGGCAGATGAAGTGAAAGCGGATAAGAAAACTTTAGCGAATCAAATAGGCCGTAAATTAGCTGCACGTGTTTTAAGAACATGGGTAGAAGATTTCGTTGACGAAGATACTGGTGAGGTAGTAAGTATCGAACGTAACGAAATTGTAATGGAGCGTGATACTGTTTTAGATGAAGATGCTGTTGCATTAATTATCGAAATGGGAGCGAAGAGCGTATTCATTCAAAAAGAAGACGTTGGTGGTGATTATGCAATCATCTACAATACATTAAACAAGGATACTTCTAACTCTGAGTTAGAAGCGGTTCAACATATTTACCGTCAATTACGTGGTGCTGATGCTCCAGATAATGAAACGGCTCGTGGTATCATTGACAAATTATTCTTCTCTGACAAACGTTATGATTTAGGTGAAGTTGGTCGTTACAAAATCAACAAAAAACTAGGTCATGATTTAACGCAAGAGAAAAAAGTATTGACTAAAAATGATATCATTGAAATCATTAAGTACTTAGTACGTTTAACAAATGCGAAAGCTGATATCGATGATATCGATCACTTAAGCAATCGTCGTGTGCGTACAGTAGGCGAGCAATTATATGCTCAATTTGGTGTTGGTTTAGCGCGTATGGCGCGTACCATCCGTGAGCGTATGAACGTACGTGATAACGAGGTATTTACTCCAGTTGATTTGATCAATGCGAGAACATTATCTTCTGTTATTAATTCGTTCTTCGGTACTTCACAATTATCACAATTCTTAGACCAAACAAATCCATTGAGTGAGATCACGCACAAGCGTCGTATCTCCGCATTAGGACCCGGCGGTTTAAGTCGTGAGCGTGCAGGTTTCGAGGTTCGTGACGTTCACTATTCTCACTACGGTCGTCTTTGTACTATTGAAACTCCAGAAGGACCAAACATTGGTTTGATTTCTACTTTGTGTGTACACGCAAAGATTAATGAAATGGGCTTCATCGAAACACCTTACCGTAAAGTTGAAAATGGTAAAGTGAATTTGAAGACATTGACTTACTTGAGTGCAGAGGAAGAAGAAGATAAAAAAATCGCACAGTCGAATTCTCAATTAACAGAGAAGGGTGAATTTGCAGAAGACAAAGTTGCTTCTCGTGATACTGGTGATTTCCCAATTTTAGATAAAGAGGTGGTTGAATATATGGACGTTGCCCCTAACCAAATTGTTGGTTTGAGTGCGTCTTTAATTCCTTTCTTAGAACATGATGATGCCAACCGTGCGTTGATGGGATCTAACATGCAACGTCAAGCAGTTCCTTTGATTCGTCCAGAAGTTCCTATCGTAGGTACTGGCTTAGAAGGAAAAGCAGCACGTGATGCACGTATCCAAATTCACGCTGAAGGAGATGGTGTTATCGAGTTTGTAGATGCAAACGAAATTCATGTTCGTTACAACCGTAATGAAATGGATCGTTTAGTAAGTTTCCATGAGGATCTTATCATTTACAAATTAACTAAGTTCATTAAAACGAATCAGTCAACTTGTATCAACTTGACACCTGCTGTTAAAAAAGGACAGAAGGTGAAGAAAGGTGATTTCTTGACAGAAGGATATGCAACTAAAGACGGTGAAGTAGCATTGGGTCGTAACTTACAAGTAGCATTCATGCCTTGGAAAGGTTACAACTTTGAGGATGCAATCGTAATTAGTGAAAGAGTAGTGCGCGAGGATCTATTCACATCCATTCACATTGATGAGTATGAATTAGAAGTGCGTGATACGAAATTAGGAGAAGAAGAATTAACTGCTGATATACCAAACGTTTCTGAAGAAGCTACAAAAGATTTGGACGAACATGGTATCATTAGAGTTGGTGCTGCAGTGAAAGAAGGAGATATATTAATTGGTAAGATTACTCCAAAAGGAGAATCAGATCCAACTCCTGAAGAAAAATTATTGCGTGCCATCTTTGGTGACAAAGCAGGAGATGCAAAAGATGCTTCTTTGAAAGCGGCTAACGGAACAGAAGGTGTTGTTATCGATAAAAAATTATTCCAACGTGCGAAGAAAGATAAGAGTGGTAAGGTTCGTGAAAAAGCACAGTTAGATAAAGTAGAGAAACAACATGAGCAGAATGATATCATCATTAAAGAATTGTTAATTGAAAAATTACAAACGCTTTTGAAAGATCAAACTACTCCAGGTGTCGTTAACAATTTCGGTGAAACATTAATTTCAAAAGGAAGCAAATTCAATGCAAAGAATTTGTCTGTTATTGATTTCCAAAATGTGAACCCATTAGGTTGGACAGGTGATAAGAAAACAGATGATTTAATTAATACATTGTTACATAATTATAGCATTAAGTACAATGAGGAATTAGGTCGTTACAAACGTGAGAAATTTAATATTTCAATCGGTGACGAATTACCTGCTGGCGTATTGAAATTAGCTAAAGTATACTTAGCTGTTAAGCGTAAATTAAAAGTGGGTGATAAAATGGCGGGACGTCACGGTAACAAAGGTATTGTTGCTAAGATTGTTCGTCATGAGGATATGCCATTCATGGAAGACGGAACGCCAGTGGACATCGTATTGAATCCATTGGGTGTACCTTCTCGTATGAACTTAGGACAGATCTATGAAACCATTTTAGGCTGGACAGGTAAGAAGTTAGGTGTGAAATTTGCAACTCCAATTTTCGATGGTGCGAGTACGCAACAAATCGAAGATTTATGTGATGAAGCAGGTATCCCTAATAACGGACATACTTATTTATATGATGGTGAGACTGGAGAAAGATTCGACCAAAAAACATCTGTGGGTGTGATCTATATGATCAAATTACACCACATGGTGGATGATAAGATGCACGCTCGTTCTATCGGACCATACAGTTTGATTACACAACAGCCATTGGGTGGTAAGGCACAGTTTGGTGGTCAACGTTTTGGAGAGATGGAGGTGTGGGCATTAGAAGCATATGGTGCATCTAATATTCTTCAGGAATTATTGACACTTAAATCAGATGATATCATCGGTAGAGCTAAGACATATGAAGCCATTGTAAAAGGCGAGAATATTCCTAAAGCTGGTATCCCTGAATCTTTCAATGTATTAGTACATGAGTTGAGAGGATTAGGATTGGATTTAAAGTTTGATTAATAATTAATCATCGATTGAATTAACAACATTGCATTCTTAAATAATGTCCCGGCGTAAAACCCGGGACTAAATGAATAAAAAATATGGCATTCAAAAAAGAGAATAGACAACGACCGGCTTTTTCACAAATCACTATTAGTTTGGCATCGCCAGATACAATTTTGGAAAGAAGTTTTGGTGAAGTGTTAAAACCTGAAACCATTAACTATCGTACTTACAAACCAGAACGTGATGGTCTTTTTTGTGAGCGCATCTTTGGTCCAGTAAAGGATTATGAGTGTGCTTGTGGAAAATATAAGCGTATCCGTTATAAGGGTATTGTTTGTGATCGTTGTGGTGTTGAAGTAACTGAGAAAAAAGTACGTCGTGAGCGTATGGGCCACATTAAGTTAGTGGTGCCTGTAGTGCACATTTGGTACTTCAAAAGTTTACCAAACAAAATTGGTTACTTGTTAGGAATGAGTTCTAAGAAATTAGAAACAATCATTTACTATGAGCGTTATGTAGTTATACAACCAGGTGTAAAAGACGACTTAAAAGTTGCAGATTTATTAACTGAGGAAGAGTATCTTGATTTACTAGATGCTTTACCAAAGGAAAACCAATACTTGCCTGATGATGATCCTCAAAAGTTCATCGCTAAAATGGGTGCTGATGCAGTCCATGATTTATTAGGTTTATTAGATTTGGATGAATTAAGTTTCTCTTTACGTAATGCTGCTGCAAACGAAACTTCTCAACAACGTAAAGCAGACGCCTTAAAGCGTTTGAGCG
>Ga0208916_10001174_pt1 | contig 11457 bp, 8 predicted proteins | sample DEB19_08_DNA_5_FD_184523 | JGI IMG/M metagenome (GOLD analysis project Ga0208916, IMG submission 184523) | Aqueous microbial communities from the Delaware River and Bay under freshwater to marine salinity gradient to study organic matter... | ecosystem: Environmental > Aquatic > Marine > Coastal... | reverse complement strand
CCGTCGCATTGCGTCGTCACTGAATTCAGTGACCTGGCCGCCATGCAAAATGCGGCGATGCGGGCCAGTCGCGAGTTGGGTTACACCCGCATGTGGAGTATTCATCCAAGTCAGATTCGGCCGATTTTGGCGGCTTTCGCGCCGCAGCAGGCTGAGATTGAGTTTGCCGCCGAATTGATTGGTGCCGCCGACAAGGCGCACTGGGCACCGATCAGCTTTCACGGCAAGTTGCACGACCGCGCCAGTTACCGCTATTACTGGCAAGTGCTTGAGCGCGGCCACCAGACGGGTGCGGTCTTACCCCTTGAGACGCAGGGGTATTTCCTGAAACCCGTCATAGCTCAATAGGTATAGGCTGGCGCACATGAAAAACCTGCTCTTGACCCCTCTCTTGGCGACCTGTGTTTGCCTGATCACGCCGCTTGTTTCGGCGCAAACAGCGCTGCCGCACAGCAGTCGGACCCAAATCAAAAGCACGGCCAATCAGATAGCAGCGGGTATCTCCGCTGCAGAAGCGGCGCTGGCGCCGATTGAATTGGCGATCGCGCAGCAAGTCCATACAGGCGTATTGCGTTGCGAATTGGGCGCGTCAGTGACCCTGACCCATGACCAGCAGTCGCCAGGCTATTTCAATGTTCAGGGTAAGAATTTTCGCTACCGCATGTTCCCCGTGGCCACATCCACTGGCGCGATCCGGCTGGAAGACCAGACCGCAGGTGCAGTTTGGCTACAGCTGTCTAACAAGTCGATGTTGATGAATCAAAAAATGGGTCAGCGGATGGCTGACGAATGCATGAGTCCGGCGCAATTGATCGTCACGCAAGCCATGAAAGACAGACCCGCCCGCGGATTACTGGATTGAATTTAGCCCATTTTTTGATTGTTTGTTTTCGTTTTAAGTCCACTTTTATTTTTGTACGACAGGAGAAAAACAGTGTCCGATTTTCTGACCACCTACCGCGCCCATGTGACCGAGCGTTCCGCTTTGGGCATTCCCCCATTGCCTTTGTCGGCCAAGCAAACCGGTGAGCTCATCGAGCTGCTGAAAAACCCGCCCCAAGGCGAAGACAAAACGCTGGTAGACCTCATCACTTACCGCGTGCCGGCCGGTGTTGACGATGCTGCCAAAGTCAAGGCGAGCTATTTGGCCGCTGTGGCCTTTGGGACTGAAAAATGCACTTTGATCTCGCGCGTGCATGCCACCCAATTGCTGGGCACGATGCTCGGTGGCTACAACATCAGCCCGATGATCGACTTGCTGGACGACGCCGATGCGGCCGTCGCACAACAAGCTGCGACCGGCTTGAAGTCGACGCTGTTGATGTTCGATCAGTTCCATGACGTGCAAGAAAAATCTGAAAAGGGCAACGCTTACGCCAAGGCCGTGCTGCAAAGCTGGGCCGATGCCGAGTGGTTCACCAGCCGCCCTGAAGTGCCCAAGTCGATCCAGTTGACGGTTTTCAAATGCGCTGGCGAGATCAACACGGACGACCTGTCGCCCGCCCCTGACGCCTGGAGCCGCCCCGACATTCCGCTGCACGCCTTGGCCATGCACAAAAATGCCCGTCCTGGCATCGTTCCAGAAGAAGACGGCAAGCGCGGCCCAGTCAAGTTCATTGAAGAACTCAAGGCCAAAGGCCATCTGGTGGCCTACGTCGGTGACGTCGTCGGTACCGGTTCTTCCCGCAAATCCGCCACCAACTCGGTCTTGTGGTGGACCGGCGAAGACATTCCATTTGTGCCGAACAAGCGCTTTGGCGGTGTCTGCCTCGGTGGCAAGATTGCCCCGATTTTCTACAACACGATGGAAGACTCCGGCGCCTTGCCGATCGAAGTCGACGTCAGCCAAATGGCCATGGGCGATGTGATCGAGCTGCGTCCTTACGACGGCAAAGCCCTCAAAAATGGTCAGGTGATTGGCGAATTCACCTTCAAAAGCGATGTGCTGTTTGATGAAGTGCGTGCCGGTGGCCGTATTCCGCTGATCGTCGGCCGTGGTTTGACCGCCAAAGCCCGCGCTGCGCTGGGTCTGCCAGCGTCCACCGTGTTCCGCTTGCCGCAAGACCCTGTCGACAGCGGCCGCGGTTACACGCTGGCGCAAAAAATGGTCGGCCGCTCGGTCGGTTTGCCAGAAGGCAAGGGCGTTCGCCCTGGCACGTATTGCGAGCCCAAAATGACCTCGGTCGGCACGCAAGACACCACCGGCCCGATGACCCGCGACGAACTCAAAGACTTGGCTTGCTTGGGTTTCAGTTCAGACCTCGTCATGCAATCGTTCTGCCACACGGCGGCTTATCCCAAGCCTGTTGACGTGAAGATGCACCATGAACTGCCAGAGTTCATCACCACACGCGGCGGCATCTCGCTGCGCCCGGGTGACGGCATCATCCACAGCTGGTTGAACCGCATGCTGTTGCCTGACACGGTCGGCACGGGCGGCGACAGCCACACGCGTTTTCCTATCGGTATCAGCTTCCCGGCGGGTTCTGGTTTGGTTGCTTTTGGTGCTGCCACCGGCGTCATGCCGCTGGACATGCCTGAGAGCGTGCTGGTGCGCTTCAAAGGCAAGATGCAGCCCGGCGTCACGCTGCGCGATCTGGTCAGCGCGATTCCGCTGTACGCCATCAAGGCCGGTCTGTTGACCGTGGCCAAGCAGGGCAAGATCAATGTGTTCTCCGGTCGTATTCTGGAGATCGAAGGCTTGCCAGACCTGAAAGTGGAGCAGGCTTTTGAGCTCAGCGATTCGTCGGCTGAACGCAGTGCGGGCGGTTGCACCGTGCACCTTAACATAGAGCCGATCATCGAGTACATCACCAGCAACATCACCATGTTGAAGTGGATGATCGCGACGGGTTATTCAGATGTGCGCACCATCAAGCGCCGTATCGCCGCCATGGAAGCTTGGTTGGCCGATCCACAGCTCTTGAAGGCTGACCCGGATGCTGAGTACGCTGCTGTGATCGAGATCGATCTGGCCGAAATCCATGAGCCTATCTTGGCCTGCCCGAACGATCCCGATGACGTGAAAACGCTGTCAGAAGTCGCCGGCACGAAGATCGATGAAGTCTTCATCGGCAGCTGCATGACCAACATCGGCCATTTCCGCGCAGCCTCCAAGCTGCTCGAAAACAAGCGCGATATTCCGGTCAAGTTGTGGATGGCACCGCCAACCAAAATGGACGCCAAGCAGCTCAGCGAAGAAGGCCATTACGGCGTGCTCGGCGCGGCGGGTGCCCGCATGGAAATGCCCGGCTGCAGCTTGTGCATGGGCAACCAAGCGCAGGTCAAAGAGGGCGCCACAGTGCTGTCGACCTCAACGCGTAACTTCCCGAACCGTCTGGGCAAAAATACCTTCGTGTATTTGGGCTCAGCCGAACTCGCCGCCATCGCCTCTAAGCTCGGTCGCATTCCGACCAAAGCCGAGTACATGGCTGACATGGGTGTTCTGACCGATGCGGGCAGCACAGTCTACAAATACCTGAACTTCGATCAGGTCAAGGACTACACGGACGTCGCTGAATCAGTCAACTGAATCGATTGACGGTCTAACGCTGGGCTTGCCCTCGGTGTTCGCTAAGCCCTCGTTGAAAAACGAGGGCTTTTTCGTTCCCGCTCATAATGAGCGTTCAGTATTTTGGAGACACGAATGACTATAAAAAATATCACCTGCGCGGCCTTGTTGGCCCTCACCTCCGTGCTGGCAACAGCGCAGACTTTTCCGACCAAACCCGTGCGCATCGTGGTGCCGCAAACACCGGGCGGTGCGTCAGACGCCTTGGCGCGCATCGTCGGGCAGAAGTTGTCGGAGAAGTGGGGCCAGCCGGTAGTAATTGAAAACCGCGCTGGGGCAGGCGGCAACATCGGCATGGACGTGGTGGCCAAAGCGCCCGGCGACGGCTACACCTTGCTGATGTCGTATGTCGGCTCGCACGCGATCAATGTCAGTATTTACAAAAAACTGCCGTTTGACCCGGAAGCCGATTTCAGCCCGGTCGCGACCTTGGCCAATGTGCCGTTCGTCGCTGCGGTGACGGGTTCATTGCCCGTCAACAACATCCGTGAGCTGGCAGCTTACGCGGCTAAAAACCCGATCTCTTTTGGCTCTGCGGGCAATGGCTCGGTGAACCACTTGCTGGGCGAAATGTTCAGCGTCGCGACACAAGCCAAGATGCAGCATGTCCCCTACAAAGGCGCTGCCCCGGCTTTGAACGATTTGTTGTCAGGTCAGATCCAGTTGGTCTTCACCAGCCTGCCGTCGGTGGCTCAGCACATTCGCGCCGGCACGGTCAAAGGGCTGGGCGTGACGGGCTCGAAACGCGCGCTGGCCTTCAAGGACATGCCGACGATTTCCGAATCGGGTTACCCGAATTTCGTCATCAACCCGTGGTTCGGACTCTTCGGCCCGAAAGGCATGCCACCCGCGGTGGTGCGTCAGATCAATGAGGACGTCAACAACATCCTTCACGACAAAGACACCTTGCTGAAGTTTGCCGCCTTGGGTGCGGAGCCTTACGAAAGCACACCGCAGGCGTTTGGCGCCGTCTTGCACGCTGATATTCAAAAATGGGCGGCCGTCGTCAAGACCTCTGGCGCGACGGCAGATTGAGCGTACGGGCATGAACATCCATCCTATTGCTGGCGCTCTCGGTGCTGTGATCTCTGGCGTTGATTTGTCGCTGGGCCTATCGACCGCGTTGGCGGCCGATATTCGTCAGGTTTTTCTGCAGCACAAGGTTATTTTCTTGCGTCAACAAAAATTGACACCGCAGCAGTTTTTGGACTTTGCGACAGCCATGGGCGAGCCGATTGAATACCCGTTTGTCAAGGGGCTGGAAGGCTTTCCGAACATCATCGAAGTCAAAAAACTCGAGCATGAAAAAGTCAACTTTGGCGGCATCTGGCATTCGGACACCACGTATCTGGAAGTGCCGCCGATGGGCTCCATGTTGCTGTCATTGGAGGTCCCGCCCTACGGCGGCGACACGATGTTTGCCAACCAATGTCTTGCCTACGAGGCCTTGTCGGCGACCATGAAAAATCTGCTGGATGGCCTGGTCGGCATCAGCAGTTCGGCCAAGGCCGACGTCTCTAAAACCCGTGAAGACCGGATCAAGTCAGACGGCAAAGAGGCCGCGCCTAAGTCTTACTTGGCTGAGCATCCGGTGGTGCGCACGCACCCTGAAACCGGACAAAAGGCCTTGTTCGTTAACGTCGCGCACACCGCGGGCATCAAGGGCATGACGGATGAAGAAAGTGCGCCTTTGCTGCAGTTTTTATTTCAACACCAAATCAAGCCGGAGTTCACTTGTCGCTTTGCCTGGGAGCCGAACACCATCGCCTTTTGGGACAACCGCTGCGCTCAGCACAACCCGGTGAATGATTACCATGGCTTTCGGCGAGTGATGCACCGCATCACGCTGCAAGGCGACAGGCCTGTTTGATGACCACTGACAACACCATTCCCGAATTTCAACTGCGTGGCAAGCGCTTTGCGCCGCTCACTTGGCCAGAGATGACGCCCGCCCAGCAGCAGATGACACAGAGCGTGCTCGGCGGCAAGCGTGGCTCGATGCAGGGGCCTTACAACGTCTTGTTGCGCAGTCCCGCGTTGGGGCAACTGGCGCAACAGTTTGGCGTGCACACGCGCTTCGAATCGTCGCTGCCATTGATGCTCAATGAGCTGGCGATTTTGATGATTGCGCGCTTTTGGACCAGCCAATTTGTCTGGTGGGCGCATCGCAAAATGGCGCTTGATGCAGGCCTCGATGAAAGCCTCATCAATGCCATTGCGCAGGGTCATTCGCCTGCGCCGTTGTCGGGGCCGCTCGCGGCGGTGCACGCGTTTTGTCATGAGCTGATCCAGACCCGGCAAGTCAGTGACGCGACCTATGCGGCGCTCGCCAAACAAGTCGGAGAACAAGGTGTGGTGGATCTGATGGCCGCCATGAGCTACTACACGCTGGTCAGCATGTGCCTGAACGTCGATCAATATCCTTTGCCAGACGGTGTGCTGCCGGAACTTCAGCCACTTTAAGGCCGGATTTTGACGCGGTCTGGTTGCGCCATCAGCGGTGGCCGCGACGCCTTGTCATCCTTTGCCGACAACGCTGTTGCAATGCCCGTTGCGGGCCGAGGCTATGCGCTAGAGCTGCGTGTGCAGAGGCTTCGCCTGCGAAAATGGAACATGTTCTCACGAACCTTTTCATCGCATTAAAAAGGACTTTGTCATGTCTACATTGCCCACAGCCGCCACCGATTTCGCTTCCACGCTGCAGACTTTTAAAACAAGTTCTGGCGTCACCGGGCGCTTCTATTCTTTGCCGGCGCTGGCGCGTCAATTCCCGAACATCAAACGTTTGCCGATGTCGATCCGCATCGTGTTGGAGTCGGTGCTGCGCCACTGTGACAATGACAAAATAACGGCCGAACACGTGGCCCAGTTGTCGAACTGGAAACCGCAGTCCGAGCGCACCGAGGAAATTCCTTTCGTCGTCGCGCGTGTGTTGTTGCAGGACTTCACGGGCGTGCCTTTGCTGGCCGACTTGGCCGCCATGCGCAGCACGGCTGTCAGGCTGGGTAAAGACCCAAAACGCATCGAGCCGATGGTGCCGGTGGACCTCGTGGTTGACCACTCGGTGATGGTCGACCACTACGGTGCCAAGAACTCGATCGACCTGAACATGAAGCTCGAATTTCAGCGCAACCGCGAGCGCTATGAGTTTCTGAAATGGGGCATGCAGGCGTTTGACACTTTCGGCGTGGTGCCGCCGGGCTTTGGCATCGTGCACCAGATCAATCTTGAGTATTTGGCGCGCGGTGTGCATCGCAGCGGTACCGACGCTGATGCTGTTTATTACCCTGACTCGCTGGTCGGCACGGACAGCCACACGACCATGATCAATGGCCTTGGCGTTGTCGGTTGGGGCGTGGGCGGTATTGAAGCCGAAGCGGCGATGTTGGGCCAGCCGGTCTACATGTTGACGCCTGACGTGGTGGGTTTTGAGATCACCGGTCGACTGCGCGAAGGCGTGACGACCACCGACTTGGTGCTGCGTGTGACCGAAGCTTTGCGCCGCGAAAAAGTGGTGGGCAAGTTCGTTGAATTTTTTGGTGAAGGCACGCGCACGCTGAGTGCGCCTGACCGCGCCACCTTGGCCAATATGGCGCCCGAGTATGGTGCCACCATGGGCTTCTTCCCGGTCGATGAAAAAACCATGGATTACTTTCGCGGCACGGGCCGCACGGCAGCCGAAATCGAGACCTTTGAGGCTTACTTTCGGGCGCAAGAATTGTTCGGTGTGCCCTTGGCCGGAGAGATCGATTACTCGCAAGTTGTGAGGCTCAACTTGGATGAGGTGACACCGAGTTTGGCCGGCCCGAAACGGCCGCAAGATCGGATTGAGCTGGGCCACGTCAAGCAGCAGTTCTCGTCGCTGTTCAGCCAGCCGGTGGCTGCCAACGGCTTCAACCAAGACTCGGCGCTGCTAAAGACCCGGGTCCCGTTGCGCCATGACATCAGCATTGGCAACGGCGATGTGTTGATTGCCGCCATCACCAGTTGCACCAACACCTCGAACCCCAGTGTGCTGCTGGCGGCCGGGCTGCTGGCCAAAAAAGCCGTGGAAGCCGGACTGACAGTGCAACCGCACATCAAGACCTCGCTGGCGCCGGGCTCGCGCATCGTCACTGATTACCTGACGCAAACCGGTCTCATGCCTTACCTTGAGCAGCTTGGCTTTGCGTTGGCCGGCTACGGTTGCACGACCTGCATTGGCAACTCGGGGGATTTGACGCCGGAACTCAATGCTGCGATTGCCGAGAATGATTTGATCTGCGCTGCCGTGCTGTCGGGCAACCGAAATTTTGAAGCCCGAATTCACCCGAACATCAAGGCCAACTTTTTGGCCAGCCCACCCTTGGTGGTGGCTTACGCCATTGCCGGTACCGTGTTGCGCGACCTCGTGATCGAGCCGGTCGGGCAGGGCACCGGCGGGAAAAATGTCTACCTCCGCGACATCTGGCCGACCAGTGAAGAGATTCACGCCCTCATGAAGTTCGCGATGAACGGCGAGGCCTACCGCAGCAATTACGCCAAGATCAAAGCCGATCCGGGCGAACTTTGGGAGCAGGTGCAGGGCGTCACCGGCAAAGCCTACAGCTGGCCGGACAGCACCTACATTGCCGAGCCGCCGTTTTTTGATGACTTCGTCATGGACCCGGCTGCCGGTCATGCTGATGCCAAGGACGCGAAGTCTGACACCCCAGTGTCGGTCAAGGGCGCACGCATCATGGCGCTGTTTGGCGACTCGATCACCACCGACCACATTTCGCCAGCGGGTTCGATTCAGGAGAACTCACCAGCTGGTCAGTGGCTGCTCGCACACGGTGTGCGCAAGGCTGACTTCAACAGCTACGGTTCGCGCCGCGGCAACCACGAAGTCATGATGCGCGGTACCTTTGCCAACGTGCGCATCAAAAATCTGATGATTCCGCAGGGCGCAGATGGATCGCGTGAAGAGGGCGGGGTCACGCTGTTTCAGCAGCCCGGGCCTGAGTTGGGCCACAAAATGGCCATCTATGACGCAGCCATGAAGTATGTCGTAGCCGGCGCATCCACCGTGATTTTTGCTGGCGAAGAATACGGCACAGGATCGTCGCGTGACTGGGCTGCCAAGGGCACGCAGCTGTTGGGCGTGAGCGCAGTCATCGCCGGTAGTTTTGAGCGAATTCACCGGAGTAATTTGGTCGGCATGGGCGTTTTGCCGTTACAGTTCTGCCCAGGCGACTCTTGGCAGACCTTGGGACTGACCGGCAACGAAGTGATTGATGTGTTGCCGGATCCTGATTTGAAGCCCCAAAGTCGTGCCAAACTGGTGGTCACGCGAGCCGATGGCTCGCAACAAAATTTGGAGCTGATCTTGCGCATCGACACCCCTATTGAGGTGGACTACTACCGCCACGGCGGTATTCTTCCCTTCGTCCTCCGGCAGCTGCTCGCAGCATGAAGCCGCGCGCTCAGGCATGACCAGGCAAGTCCTGATCGCCGGTGGCGGCATTGGCGCATTGGCAGCGGCGTTGGCGACTGCTCGAGCGGGCTGGGAAGTTCGCTTGTATGAGCAGGCCGACGCTTTTTCTGAAGTGGGCGCCGGCATTCAGCTCGGGCCGAATGCGACCCGCCTGCTGCACGGCTGGGGCTTGGGCCGAGCGCTCAGCCAAGTCGCGGCATTCCCGGAGCAACTCAGCGTGCGCAGTGCGTCCAAGGGCCATGAACTCGGCTGCTTGGCCTTGGGCAGCCGCTGTACAGATCGCTACGGTGCGCCCTACGCGACTTTGCACCGTGGCGACCTGCATGCTTTGCTGTTGGCCAGCGTGGCAGGGCGCGGTGAAGTGCATCTGAACTTGAATGCGCCTGTGGCTGGTTTCACCAGCACCCCCGAAGGTGTGCAAGTTGAATGGGCCGATGGCCACCGGGTCGAAGGCGATGTGCTGATTGGCGCCGATGGTTTGTGGAGCGCTGTGCGCAAGCAGGTCTTGGCCGATGGCGCGCCGCAGCCGACCGGTCATCTGGCTTATCGTGCGTTGGTACGCCAAGCAGATTTACCCTTGTCTTTGCGCAGTCAGCAAGTCACTGTCTGGCTGGGGCCGCGTTTGCATGTGGTCAGCTACCCGGTGCGCGCTGGCGAGATGCTGAATGTGGTGGTCATCTTGCACGGCGAGCCACCAGCCGACATAGAAGAATGGGATCATGCCGCTTTAGCGGCCGATGTGCAGGCAGGTCTGGCAGGTCAATGTCCGGCGCTCCTGACCTTGGTCGAAGCCATGCCCGCTTGGCGCTTGTGGGCACTGTGCGAAAGGCCGCCTTTGCACAGCGCCGACCAAATGGCCAACGGCCGTGTCGCTTTGCTGGGCGATGCCGCACATCCGATGCGGCCGTATCTGGCGCAGGGCGCGGGCATGGCGATTGAAGATGCGGCTGAGCTTGGCCGCTGCCTGAAGGGTGTCGTCAGGCCGCTGGCCGATGTGCCGCTGGCGCTGCGCCACTATGCCCTGCAGCGCTGGGAGCGCAACGCCCGCGTCCAGGCCAGAGCTTTGCGTAATGGCAAGATTTTCCACGCGACGGGCCCCGTGCGCTTAGGGCGTGATTTGTCACTGCGGCTGCTTGGCCAGCGTTTGCTGGACATGCCGTGGTTGTACGCAGAACCGGCCTCAAGTAGCCCGATCCATGCGCCCAGAGCGACCCGGCAACTGCGTTGAGGGCCGCTAAGATCACACAAAGTTTGCGGCAAAATTAATCCATAAAAATCAGGAGACAAGATGAGTTCAAACAACAAAGTCGCGGTGGTCACCGGTGCAGGCACCGGCATCGGTAGGGCGGTTGCACTGGCCTTGCTCAAAGCGGGTTACAGCGTCGCGCTGGCCGGTCGTCGCATCGAGCCGCTTGAGGCGGTTGTGGCCCAAGCCAAGGCGCTGGGTTTTGAGCACGCTTTGGCCGTGCCGACCGACGTCGCCCAACCCGATTCCGTGACGACACTGTTTGAGCAGACGCGCCAAACCTTTGGCCGCGTCGATGTGTTGTTCAACAATGCCGGCGTTGGCTTGCCATCGGTGGGTTTTGAAGAGCTGACGTATGAGCAGTGGCAAAACACCGTCAATATCAATCTGACGGGTTCTTTTTTGTGTGCACAGGCCGCGTTCAGGGTGATGAAAGCGCAAAGCCCGCAAGGTGGCCGGATCATCAACAACGGCTCGATCTCAGCCCATGCACCACGGCCAAATTCAGCGCCCTACACGGCGACCAAACACGCGATCACCGGCCTGACAAAATCGATCTCTTTAGACGGTCGCAAGTACAACATCGCCTGCGGTCAGATCGACATCGGCAATGCGCTGACAGAATTGTCGCAACGCATGTCCACGGGTGTGATGCAGGCCAATGGCGAGATCGCCATTGAAGCCATGATGGACGTTGAGCACGTGGCCAACGCCGTGGTTCACATGGCCAGTTTGCCGCCTGAAGCGAACGTCCAGTTCATGACCGTGATGGCCACCAAGATGCCGTTCGTCGGGCGCGGTTAACAAGCCGCTGAAGCTTTAGCTCAGCCGGCCCAGCAGCAAAAATTCCATCAGGGCTTTTTGCACGTGCATGCGGTTTTCAGCTTCGTCCCAAACCACTGACTGCGGTCCGTCGATGACGTCGGCTTCTACTTCTTCACCTCGGTGCGCGGGCAGGCAGTGCATGAACAGCGCATCGGGTTTGGCCGCTGCCATCATGTCGCTGTCGACGCACCAGTCGGCGAAGGCCTTTTTACGGGCTTCGTTTTCGGCTTCGTAGCCCATGCTGGTCCAGACGTCGGTGGTCACCAAATCAGCGCCAGCGCAGGCTTGCATCGGGTCTTTGAAGACGGCGTAACTGTCGGCTGAACGGATGCCGGCAATCGACTGGTCAACCTCGTAACC
>Ga0208916_10001173_pt1 | contig 11462 bp, 10 predicted proteins | sample DEB19_08_DNA_5_FD_184523 | JGI IMG/M metagenome (GOLD analysis project Ga0208916, IMG submission 184523) | Aqueous microbial communities from the Delaware River and Bay under freshwater to marine salinity gradient to study organic matter... | ecosystem: Environmental > Aquatic > Marine >... | reverse complement strand
TGGCTATCAAGCTGATGCCTTTTTTGGATCCGGCTCTGGCTGCGCGCCTGCCTTATATTGGCTTGCTGGCCTTGACGCTGGCGGCCACTTGGTACTCGGTGTATTACTTGGCCCGCAGTCCGCAGGCCCAGCCGGTGGCCTTTGCTTTTGGTGGCGAAGCCAGCCCGGCAGATTACGCCCGGGCCATGGCCGATGCCGGCCTGCTGGCCCTGCTGGCGTGCTTGGGTCTGGCCCAGTTGTCCCACGAAACGACCCCAGCCATGGCCCAACTCGGCTTCATGACGCTGATGTTTTACAGCGTGGCCGCCAGCCCTTACCGCAGTCCTTGGCAGGTGTTTGGCCCTGGCTCAGCCTTTGTGCTCGGCATGGCAGGACTCGCGCTGAGCGGTGCACCCACCGTCGCCGCCCTGCTCGGTATCGGCAGCGTGCTGGTGGAGTGGGCGCATCGCCGCTGGGGCGGAGAGTCCAACGAGCAACCCGACACACGCGGCTGGATGCTGCTGATGCTAGGCGCCACCTTGGCGACGGCGCTGCTGGCCTATGTCCTCGGTCTTTGGGCTTGGCGTATTGACGTCGCCGCGCTCAGCCAGTCTGAAGCGCACAAAGAGTGGGGCAGCATCATTCGTTTGCTGCTGTGGTTTCCGTGGCCGGCTTGGCCGCTGGCCTTGTGGACGCTGTACCGCTGGCGCCGCCAGTTGACCAGCCGCCATGTTGCCCTGCCCTTGTGGTTTGCCGCAGTGGCCATCGGCACCACGCTGCTGACAGGCGCCTCCGACCGCAGCTTGCTGCTGAGCCTGCCTCCACTGGCCACGCTCGCCGCTTTTGCCCTGCCAACCCTCAGGCGCAGCGTCACGTCGCTGATCGACTGGTTCACGCTGCTTTTTTTCACCTCTTGTGCCATCGTCATTTGGGTTATTTGGGTCGCCATGCAGACGGGTGTGCCCCAACAACCTGCCGCCAACGTGGCCAAGCTGGCGCCCGGCTTTGAGCCGAGCTTCTCAGCGCTGGCGTTTGGCTTGGCCTTGCTGGCCACGCTGGCTTGGGCTTGGCTGGTGAAATGGCGTGCCGGTCAGCAGCGCGCGGCTATCTGGAAGTCATTGATCTTGCCCGCGGGCGGTACCACGCTGTGCTGGCTGCTGCTGATGACGCTCTGGCTGCCCTTGCTGGACTTCGCCCGCAGCTACGAGTCCATGACAAGGCAGGTCGCGTGGCAGGTCAACAGGCAAGCTTGCGTTGAAGTGCTGGGCCTGAACACCGCCCAAATTGCAGCCCTGCGTTACCACCAAAAACTGAACCTGCGCCCCACCGGGCCAGAAACCAGTTGCCCGTATCTGCTGGTCGACACGAAGTCGTTGTCAACCATGTGGCAAACGGTCAACCGCGCAGAATGGGAGCGAATGATCATGGTCCGGCGTCCGGCCGACCGCAGCGAAAACGTGGTGGTGTACCGCCGCTTCAAGCCTTCGGCAGCCACGCCGCCGAAGTGATTTTGCGCCGGTGAAAGAACTCAAGCTCATTGGCAAGCACGCCAGCACCGTGCTGGTGGGGCAGCTCGCCATCATGGCTTTTGGTGTTGCGGACACCGTGATCGCCGGCCGCTACAGCGACACCGCACTGGCCGCCTTGTCGGTCGGCTCGGCCATTTACATCAGCGTTTATGTCGGCCTGATTGGCATTATTCAAGCGCTGCTGCCGATTTGGGCTGAAATGCGCGGCGCTAAACGTCACCTCGCAGTCGGCCAGTCAATTCGGCAAAGCCTGTATTTGTGCGGCCTCATCAGCCTAGCTGGCATTGGCGCGCTGTTGTTTCCGGGGCCGCTGCTGCACTGGGCCAAGATTCCGACGTCCATGCAGGGCGAGGTTCAAGCGTATCTGGCGGTGCTGGCCTTCGCCTTTGTGCCGGCGTTGCTGTTCCGATTGTTCAGTACGCTGAATCAGGCGCTTGGCAAACCGGTGCTGATCACTTGGCTGCAAATCGGCGCACTGGTCGTGAAAATTCCGCTCTCGATCTGGTTCGTCGCTGGCGGCGGCGGTCTAGACGCTATGGGCGCGGTTGGCTGCGCTTGGGCCACGCTGGTCGTCAATTACCTGTTGCTGCTGCTGGCCCTGATCCTGCTGCGCACCAACGCTCTTTACCTACCCTACCGCATCTGGGCGCGCATGGAAAAGCCCGATTGGCGACAGATCAGGAGTTTTGCGCGACTTGGCCTGCCGGCCGGTCTGGCTTACATGGTGGAAGTCACCTCCTTCACCCTGATGGCGCTGTTCATTGCCCGGCTGGGCACCGTGGCGGCAGCCAGTCACCAGATTGCCGCCAGCATGGCTGCGGTGCTGTACATGGTGCCGCTGTCGCTGGCGATCGCCTGCAGCGCCCGCGTGTCTTTCTGGATTGGCGCGGGCGATCCAGACAAGGCCCGGCGGGTGGTCGGCTTGGCGTTGAGCCTGTCCGCGCTGAGTGCCTCGGCGCTGGCTTTGCTGCTGTGGCTGCTGAGCCAGCAGATTCCAGCTTGGTATTCGCTCAATCCAGAAGTCGTTCTCACCGCCTCGTCGCTGTTGGCTTGGGTAGCGCTTTACCATCTGGCCGATTCGCTGCAAGCGGTCTGCGCCTTTTTGCTGCGCTGCTACCGCATCACCCTCATGCCACTGTTAATTTACGGCGTGTTGCTGTGGGGCTTTGGCCTGACGGGGGGCTACTTCTTGGCTTATGTCGGAACCGCTGGCATGCCCGCATCCCAGCTCCCAGTCAGCTTCTGGACTGCCGCCACGCTGGCGCTGGCGGCAGTGGCGTGCTGCTTTTTGGCGTTGCTGTGGCGGGCGACACGACAAACGTCGAGCTCATCTGCAGGTGCGTCATTTTCCAAGCCATAAAACACTGAATCACAAAAATTCACAGCGGCAACAAGATTGTGTGACAACATACTGCTGTCACACCTCTGTCACATTAACGCCATAAAGTTCAGCTTGTTCTTCACGCATCAACCCAAGGGACTTATATGAACACTAAACGCACCTTACTCAAAACAGTGGCCGCAGCTGCTTTCGCCAGCTTCGCTATGAGCTCCGCCATGGCCGCTGACCTGACCGGCGCAGGCGCAACATTCCCCTACCCGATTTATGCCAAATGGGCTGAAGGCTACAAAGCCGTGACCGGCATCGGCATGAACTACCAGTCGATCGGCTCCTCCGGTGGCCTGAAACAAATCCGCGCCAAGACCGTGACCTTCGGCGCAACAGACGCACCTGTCAGCGGCGCTGATCTGGACCGCGACGGTATGGTTCAATTCCCAGCCATCATTGGCGGCACCGTGCCCGTCCTGAACCTGGACGGCTTCAAGCCAGGCGAGTTGCGCATCACTGGCCCTGTGCTGGCTGATATCTATCTGGGCACCATCGTCAAATGGAACGACGCCAAGCTGGCGGCCTTGAACCCTGGCAAAAAACTGCCCGACCAAAACATCACCGTGGTGCACCGTGCTGACGGTTCCGGCACAACCTTCAACTTCACCGACTACTTGACATCCATCAGCAAAGACTGGTCCGACAAAGTTGGCAAAGGTGCTGCGGTCAAGTGGCCAGCCATCTCTTCAGTCGGTGGCAAAGGCAACGAAGGTGTTGCAGCCAACGTCAACCGCATCAAAGGTGCCGTTGGTTACGTGGAATACGCTTACGTCAAGAAAAACGGCATGAACTTCATGCAACTGCAAAACGCTGATGGCAAATACGTCAGCCCGGACGACGAGTCGTTTGCAGCTGCTGCGGCAGGCGCGGACTGGTTCAGCGTGCCAGGCATGGGTGTCTCAATGGTGAATGCCAAGGGCGCTACCAGCTGGCCCATCAGCACGGCCTCGTTCATCTTGATGTACAAGCAACCCGCCGACAAAGCTGCAGCCGCAGAAGCCTTGAAGTTCTTTGACTGGTCATTCAAAAATGGCAAGAAAATGGCCGCCGAACTTGACTACGTTCCACTGCCAGACACCCTGACAGCACAAATTCGCGCCAAAGTCTGGTCACAAATTCAGAAGTAATTCTGAGTTAACAGATAAAACCGCCGGCCCGTCAACAACAGGCCGGCGATTTTTATTCAATATCTGAACAACTCCAAGGTATTCAAATGAGTGTGGAAGCCACTATGACTTTGCCATCCAGCCCCCTGAATTCAAGCAGCGAAACAGGCAGCCAAAGCATGATCGCCATGGCCAAGCGCCAGCGCATCCAAGATTTCTTTTTTCACCGCATCACACAGGGCTTTTCGCTGCTGGTGCTGATTGCCCTGACAGGCATTATTGCCTCCTTGTTCATCAATGCTTGGCCGGCACTGCACAAGTTTGGCGTGCATTTCCTTTGGTATGTTGAGTGGGACATCGTCAACGAAGAATTTGGTGCTGCGATTGCGATCGTTGGCACCTTGGCCAGTGCCGGTATTGCGATGTTGATCGCCGTGCCGCTGGCCTTTGGGATCGCGGTCTTTTTGACCGAAACCTGCCCGGTCTGGCTGCGTCGCCCGCTGGGCACCGCCATTGAATTGCTGGCCGCTGTGCCCTCCATCATTTACGGCATGTTTGGTTTGTTTGTGTTCGCGCCCTTGTTCGCCGACTACCTTCAAGTCCCTCTGCAACAAGTCCTGGGCGGCATGCCGCTGGTGGGTTTTTTGTTTGGTGGCGCCACCAACGGTATGGGCATTTTGGCCGCCGGCATTGTGCTGGCCTTTATGGTGCTGCCCTTCATCGCAGCCGTGATGCGTGACGTCTTTGAAGTCACCCCGCCCATCCTGCGCGAATCCGCTTATGGCCTGGGTTGCACCACTTGGGAAGTGGTTCGCAAAGTTGTTTTGCCGTACACGCAAAAAGGCGTGATTGGCGGCATCATGCTCGGCTTGGGGCGCGCCTTGGGCGAGACCATGGCGGTGACCTTTGTTATCGGCAACGCCAACCGCATGCCAACATCCTTGTTTTCTCCGGGCACGTCCATCGCGTCGACCTTGGCCAATGAATTTGGCGAAGCCGATGAATTTCACATCGCAGCCTTGTTTGCCCTCGCCTTTGTGCTGTTTGTGATCACCTTCGTGGTGCTGGCAATGGCCAAAATTTTGGTCATCCGGGCCGACAAAGCCAAAGGAGTTTGAGATGATGACCAACCTGAATAAAAAACTTTACCGCCAACGTCGCTGGGCCAACGCCCAAGGGTTGGTGCTGTCCATGAGCGCCATGGCCTTGGGTCTGGCGGTGTTGCTGTGGATTTTGTTCGTGCTTTTTTCTAACGGACTGGCTGCCATCGACTGGAACATGTTCACTCAAGACACGCCAGCGCCTGGCTCAGAAGGCGGCGGCTTGCGCAACGCCATCATCGGCAGCTTGATGATGGTCGGGCTGGCGGTCGTGGTGTCAACGCCGGTGGGCATTCTGGCCGGTATTTACCTGACCGAATACGGCGACCATAGCAAGACGGCTGAAGTCACTCGCTTTGTGACCGACATCATGCTGTCAGCGCCATCGATCGTGCTGGGTTTGTTTGTGTACTCCATCGCCGTGGCCACCGTAGGTAACTTTTCGGGTTACGCAGGCAGCTTGGCTTTGTCACTGATCGCGGTGCCGGTGGTCATGCGAACCACCGAAAACATGTTGCGACTTGTGCCGGGCAGCCTGCGCGAAGCCGCATTTGCACTGGGTGCACCGCGCTGGAAAGTCTCCACCATGGTGACGTTGCGAGCCGCTAAAAGCGGTGTGATCACTGGCTTGCTGCTGGCTGTTGCCCGCATCAGCGGTGAGACAGCCCCGCTGTTGTTCACCGCTTTGAACAACCAGTTCTACAGCACCGACATGGGCGCGCCATTGGCCAACCTGCCAGTCGTGATCTATCAATTCGCCATGAGTCCTTACGACAACTGGATTCGTCTGGCTTGGGGCGGTGCACTGATCGTCACGATGGCCGTGCTGCTCCTCAACATTCTGGCCCGAGTCTTCTTCCGCGACAAGATTCGCAGCTAATTCGCGATGAAACGCGAACCACAACTTCACTCGCCAACATTCGCTTCCCACAACCAATTTTGAACAATGGACCTGTCAATGGCTGAAACCACCACAGAACTGAAAAACGCCCTTGAGGTGCGCAACCTCAATTTTTACTACGGTAACTTTCGCGGCCTCAAAGACGTGACCATGAACATTGCTGAGCGCAAGGTCACCGCCTTTATCGGCCCATCAGGTTGCGGCAAGTCGACACTGTTGCGCACACTGAACCGGATGTACAGCCTGTACCCCGGCCAGCGGGCCGAAGGCGAGATCAACTTCTACGGCAAGAACATTCTGGACAAAAGCCAGGATTTGAACCTGCTGCGCGCCCGCATCGGCATGGTTTTTCAAAAGCCGACCCCCTTCCCTATGACGATCTATGACAACATTGCCTTCGGCGTGCGTCTCTATGACAACCTGAACAAGAGCGACATGGATGAACGCGTCGAATGGGCGCTGACCAAGTCTGCGCTGTGGGATGAAGTCAAAGACAAGCTGGGCCAAAACGGTCTATCACTGTCCGGTGGACAACAGCAGCGGCTGTGCATCGCCCGCAGCGTCGCGGTCAAGCCATCGGTGCTGCTGCTCGACGAGCCAACCTCAGCACTCGACCCGATTTCCACCGGCAAGGTCGAAGAGCTGGTGCACGAGTTGAAGAAGGACTACACCATTGCCATCGTCACGCACAACATGCAGCAAGCAGCGCGTTGCAGTGACTTCACCGCTTACATGTACTTGGGTGAACTGGTCGAATTCGGCTCGACTGAGCAGATTTTCTTCAAGCCCAAGCGCACCGAAACAGAAGACTACATCACAGGAAGGTTTGGTTAATCATGAGTGAAAAGCACATCTCCAGCCAGTTCGACACCGAGCTGAACTCCATCTCCACCAACGTGCTCGAAATGGGCGGGCTGGTTGAAGCCCAGCTGCACCAAGCGATCTATGCGCTGGTTCACATGGACCAAGCCGCAGCCGATCAGGTGATGGACAACGAGAAAAAGATCAACCAGATGGAATTGCGGATCGATCACGAGATCATTTCCACCATCGGCCGCCGCCAACCCACGGCGCGAGACCTGCGCTTCTTGATGGCTATTTCCCGCACCACGCAAAACTTGGAACGTGCAGGCGATGAAATTGAGCGCATGGCGCGCATGGTCAAGTCCATCATCAAAGGCGGTTCACCGCGCAACCTGCCGACGTCTGAGCTGCGTGTCGCCGCTGACCTCGCGGCAGCCCTGCTGCGCAAAACACTCGACTCGTTTGCCCGCCTCGACACAGCGATGGCGGTGACGATCATCAAAGAAGATGACGAAATCGACGACGAGTACAACGGCTTTCTGCGTAAGCTCATCACTTACATGATGGAAGATCCGCGCACCATTTCCCCGAGTCTGGACTTGCTGTTTTTGGCGAAATCGATCGAACGCGTCGGTGACCACGCCAAAAACATCGCAGAACAAATCATCTTTATCGTCAAAGGCGAAGACATCCGTCACACACCATTGGACAAGGTTGAATCGGTCATCAAATGAGAAAACTACCCCGGGTCTTGGTGGTGGAAGACGAGCCGTCAATAGCCGAGTTGATTGCCGTCAATCTGCGGCACAACGGCTTTTCACCCATCGTGGTGTTTGACGGTGCCGCAGCTCAGCGGGAGGTCGATGCAGTATTGCCAGACCTGATCTTGCTCGACTGGATGCTGCCTGGCGAGAGCGGTGCCACCTTGGCTCGGCAATGGCGCAAGAACGATCGCACGAAAACCGTGCCGATCATCATGCTGACAGCACGCAGTGACGAGACCGACAAGGTGCAAGGCTTGGACGCCGGTGCCGACGACTACATCACCAAGCCGTTTTCGACGCAAGAGTTGCTGGCGCGCATACGTGCTCTGCTGCGCCGTCGCAGTCCAGAAATCGTCAAGGACTCTGTGCAACTGGGTGAGCTGGCGCTGGACGCGGGGACTTACCGCGTCACTTTTCGCGGCAAAGAACTCAAGATCGGGCCGACCGAGTTCAAGCTGCTGCACTACCTGATGAAACATGCAGAACGGGTGCACACCCGCAGCACCTTGCTCGACAAGGTCTGGGGCGATCATGTCTTCATTGAAGAACGAACGGTTGATGTCCACGTCAAACGCTTGCGTGAATCCTTAGGTGAAGCCGCCAGCATGATCGAAACCGTGCGCGGCGCTGGCTACCGCCTGACGGTTCAAAGCAGCACCGGCAACGCAGGACAAGGCCAGCCCGTTTCCGCCACATGACGCAACGCCTGATTGAACTGCTGCTGCTCGTCGCGCTGAGCTCGGCTTGGGGCTTGGTGAATGAGTCAGCCGGCTGGGCTGTTGCCGGCGCTTTGCTGGGCGCAGTTCTGTGGAGTCTGCTGGATGGCGTGCGAGCTCGTCGCTTGTTGAACTGGCTCAATACGGCAGACACGTCGCAAGCACCCAAACTCTCAGGCATGTGGGCAGAAATTTTTGATCGCAGCAAAAAAATCATCAAGAAGCTGGAACGTAAAACACAAAGCAGCAATGCCCGCTTGGATAACTTTCTGGCCGCTATTCAGGAGTCACCCAATGGTGTGATTCTTCTTGATGGCGCGGGTCGCATTGAGTGGGTCAACCTCACCGCCGCCCATCAGCTAGGCTTTGACCCGCAAAAAGACGTCGGCCAATATATCCAAAATCTGGTGCGCTCACCGTTGTTCAAAACCTATCTATTGGGCACCGATTTCAACGGGGAAATCCTGATCGGTGGCATCGGGGTTCGGCCTTCGCAGCCGTCAAAAATATCAGTCAAAATTCATCCCTACGGTAAAAAGCGCAAGTTGATGTTGACGCGGGACGTGACCGCTGTCGAACTCGCCGACACCATGCGCCGCGATTTTGTGGCCAATGTCTCGCACGAAATCCGCACCCCTTTGACGGTGCTCAGTGGTTTTGTGGAGACGATGCAGAACATTCCTGTTTCCGATACTGAACGGGCGACTTACTTGGGCCTCATGAGCCAACAAGCTCAGCGCATGCAAATGCTGGTGAGCGACCTGCTCACACTGTCACGACTTGAAGGCAGCCCCGCGCCAGGTCAAGGGGACTGGATCAACGCCAACGAGTTGATGTTGCCGGTGTTGCAAGAAACCCGTGCGCTTTCCGCCGTCATCGCGCAACCACCGCACGAGATCACGCAAGTCAACGAGGCGGCTTTCTCAGTCTCAGGCAACAAGTCAGAACTTCACAGCGCCATGTCCAACCTGCTGAGCAATGCCGTTCGCTACACACCTGCCGGCGGCTCCATCCATTCCGGCTGGCGCTTGCGTGCCGATGGCGGGGCCGAGTTTTTTGTCGAAGACAGTGGTCCGGGCATTGCCGCCGAACATCTGCCACGCTTGACTGAGCGCTTTTACCGGGTAGACCGCAGCCGTTCGCGTGAGACTGGCGGTACCGGCTTGGGCTTGGCGATTGTCAAACACGTGGCACAACGGCATGGCGGGCAGCTTGAAGTAAAAAGCACCGTGGGCAAGGGATCGACCTTTTCGATCTCCCTGCCGCCGTCGCGCGTGCAGCAAATCAGCCCGCAGTAACGAGCGCTTCCAGCTTTTTCTGGAAGTGCATAAGGCCCGGTGTTGCCGCCTTCGGCACCTTGGCCAAGTCATCGTAGCGACGCAAACGAACTGCTTCTTCGGCATAGGGCTGAGCAAGAAAGTTGGCCAGTTCGGCTTCTGAGTACGCGCCACCTTGCAGCTCAAGACTGCGTTTGGACGCTGGCGACAAACTGGCCCAGTAAGTCGGTTCAGCTCCACACAGGTAGCGCTTGGCATCCACATGCAGTCGAATCGGCTCAAGCACTGAATCAGGCAACAAGCCCCGTAAGAATGGAATGGCGATGTACTGGTGCAAGTCGTCACGCTGCTGCGTGTCGTCTGTGCGCGCCTCTTTTTTTGCCGCAATGAGGTGTCCCAGATCATGCAGCAAGGCCGCCACCACGGTGGCATCGGTCTCCCCTGCCTGCTCCGCCAATTGCGCGCACTGGAGCGCGTGCTCCAGTTGACTCACCGCCTCGCGGCCATACTGGCTGGTCGCTCGGGTCTCAAAAAGATGGATGATTTCAGTCGTTGATAAAGTCATGGACACGTCCTTTAAATCAGAATTTTCCGGATGCGAGCAGAAACCAAATCAATCGCCGTCACCGACACAATGATGATGATCATCACAGCACAAGTTTCAGCGTACTGAAATCCGCGAATGATCTCCCACAACACCACACCAATGCCGCCCGCGCCGACCATGCCCACCACCGAGGCCGAGCGCACATTGCTCTCCAATCGGTACAGCGTGAAAGAGATCCACAAAGGCATAACCTGCGGAATGACGCCGTAGACAATTTCGTGCAGCGCACTCGCGCCGGTCGAACGAATACCTTCAACCGGCTGAGGGTCGATCGCCTCAACCGCTTCAGAGAACAGCTTGGCCAGCACACCCGTGGTGTGTATCCAGAGTGCCAGCACGCCGGCAAACGGACCCAAACCAACAGCGACCACAAACAACATGGCGAAGACCATCTCATTGATGGCCCGCGTGGCGTCCATGAGCCGGCGCGTGGGTTGGTAGATCCACCAAGGCACCAAATTGGCGGACGCCATCAAGGCCAATGGCACGGCTGTGACAACAGCCAACGCGGTTCCCCACAACGCAATTTGCAGCGTGATGACCATCTCACCCACGTACATGCGCCACTGGCTGAAGTTGGGCGGAAAAAACTCAGCGGCATAAGTCGCCATGTTGCCGGAGTCTCGCACCAAATCGAGCGGCCGCATATCGGCCCCCTGCCAGGAGCCCGCCAACGCGATGAATACGAATGCCCAGAGAAAATACCAAGTCAGGCTGCGCTTGGGCGCAGCCGCCTCAAGCATCTCCCTCGGCGAAAGGGTCGCGGTTGAAGCCATCAGTTCAACGCAGCCAACTGTTTGTCAATCGCGGCCAGTTGCTCTTTTTTGGCAGCGGCAGAGATGACAGAGTCTGACTCAAGCTTGGTGCGTTTACTGAACAGATCGAGCTGACGAATCGGCAGCAGTTGACTGTTGCTTGACTCTTTGAAACCTGAGAGTTTTGATATCTTCATCAAAACTTCTTTCTCACGAGCGTCCGTTTTACCGTAGCTGTAAAAGAACTGCTTGAGCTTGGCCTTGGTGGCTGCTGGCATGTCTTTGCGCATCACCAGCGGGTCAAGTGCAATCAGCGGCGAAGTCCAGACAATTTTGATGTCGTTGAACTTTTCTGGGTAGCGGTTCTGGACCTTCTCCAAGTTTTCGCTGTTGTTGGTGGCGACGTCCACCTGCTTGTTGGCGACAGCCAACGCATTGGCTTCGTGGTTGGCGCTGCGGCTCACTCTGAAGTGAGTCCTCGGGTCAATTTGGTTCTTTGCAAAAACATAGAAACCAGGTACCAAAAAGCCAGAC
>Ga0208916_10001172_pt1 | contig 11469 bp, 17 predicted proteins | sample DEB19_08_DNA_5_FD_184523 | JGI IMG/M metagenome (GOLD analysis project Ga0208916, IMG submission 184523) | Aqueous microbial communities from the Delaware River and Bay under freshwater to marine salinity gradient to study organic matter... | ecosystem: Environmental > Aquatic > Marine >... | reverse complement strand
AACGTGTTTAAAACATCAAATATAAACGGACTTATATTATAATAATTCACTCTATTAGTAGGACTAAACATTTTCTTTTCAATTTCTTTAGCTACTATAAGAGTAATTCCATCTTGAGAGTAAACCTCTAAAAAAATTTTCGTTCCTACCTGGTCAATGTCTCCATCTACCTCAACTATAAAGGGACTTCTACAATTAAATCTATCCATTATTTTATATCTTTTAGTGTGTATTTCATTAAGTCCTCAACGTCCAAACCAAATTGGTTTATTAAATCTTCGTCAATGTATTTTTTGTATCCAGCCTCAAATGGTTTTGTAAAGAATAAACTTGGTCTTAATCCTTTCATATAAATGCTACGGCTAATTAAAAACGCAGTATTTTTATAACTCATAAATTTACCGCTTTCTTTATCCCGAAATTGAAAACCTTTTCTTTTAACCCATTGTTCAATTCCTTTTGTTAACCCGCCTTTTTGCCCTGTACCGCTTCCAAATTTAAACGGACTATTAGGAGCACGCATTGATGAAAATTTACCCTTTACCCCTTTGTCTTGAAATTGTCCATACATTGGCATATCAAACCCCAATTCAAAACTATTCTTTGATGCCTTTACGTTTCCTTTAATTTCTGAATATAGTCGCTTAGTATCGTTGTGACCGCCTTTGGTTAAGTTACTACGGGATTGTTGTATCACATAATCTCTAAACTTTTCAAGTGTCTTTTGTGTATGTTCTAAATTCATTTAACAAATAGTCATATCGTTACTACATTCAATTCCAAAAGTCAATGTCCATCCTACTATTTTATTTTCAAATCTATCTGCAAACGCTTCAAAATTCACATTGCCATTTAATTCATAACCTAAATCGCAAAGTGCACCTCTACGCAAAGATGCAATTAACCTATTACCTATTTCAAATTGACTGTTTAAAATATCCGCTTCATTATCGTTATTATAAAAAATGTCATAATTTGCATCTTTTGATATATCGCAAATATCCATCAATAAAACAGAAACGTTGAAAATATTTGTATTACCACTTTCGCTTTGTGTTGCCGTATTAACAACGATGTGAGCTAAAGGGAATATAGTAACCTTATTTATATCGACGTTGAAAATATCGCCTTGTGAAACATTGTTAATTATTCCATCCTGCAAAAGTGAGTCTTTTAAGACTTCCGTTATTTGATAATAGTTATTCATTTTTTTTGAGCATTGATTGTTCTATTTCTATTTTTTCCTTTTCAAATGTAAGGAACGTTAAAGCACTTGTAAGTTGTAACCTGGAGACTTCATCAAATCTTCTAATGTCAGCTTGAGCGAGAGCATAGAAAGATGAATACCATCCCCACTTAACTCCGAATTGTGTTTGTCGATTAAAGATTTCACTTGCGGATTCTCCTCCAAAAAGTTCAGTGAACTGATTAATAATTCGTTGCTTAAATTGTAAAAAAAAACCATTGCGCCAAAGACAACATCCATTGGCATCTGTTTCATTACATCGCAATAGGTTATAGTTCCGTTGTATTGTTCGATTAGATATTTATCTTTTGACTTGTCGGTAATAGGTCGGTATAAAACAGCCATTGCATTGTGCATCTTGTCAATTTTACCAAAGTAGTTATCCAAGTCGCTGAACTCTCCTAAACTAATATTGTCTAAATTCGGAATAAAACCAAAATTAGTATTACCTAATTTAAAAATAGTTTGCAGTTTATAGTCCTGAGTAAACATTGCGTTAATACTTGTAGTAATTTCGTTCACGTCTTTTAACGACATATTCGAGGCAACACTCAAAGGAATATTGCAAAATATCTCTAGCATTTTTAATTGTAGAAAATTGCCCTCCTCGTTCTTTTCAGATATAGAAATAAACTTTTGGTATTGCTCCAAAGTAATTTCATTTAACGATGTTGGAATAGTGATATTAACTTTCATATTTATATAACGTTTTAATTGTTTTTTTGTAGTACTAATAGATGAAATAACTTCCTTTGTTCGGATTTGATAGGTTAAAAAATACATTGTAACGAATTGCATCGATAGCATGGTTAAAATTATCTATTACTAACCCGCTTTTTTTATCGGAATAAATATAATTGTTTAATTCCTTTGCTATATTTGTCGAATTTGGCTCAACTATTAATTCATAATCTTGCATTAATGCAATTCCTGCGCTTATACTTCCAGCTCCCTTTTCAGTTGCTTTGATATTACATCCGTTGTTTTGCATTTCAGCAATCAAACGAGGCTCAGCACTATCTGCAATTATTAATTTGTCACCGCAAATCCTTTTATTTATAATTGATATTTCGGATGTGGTTAATTTTGGTTTATAAAGATGTTCGAATAAATAGATTTTCTTTTTATTTTTATCAATTGCAACCTCAATAAGTGTAGTTGGATCGATACTAAATCCAAAATCCTGTCCGAAAGAAGTTTGTAAATTGTCGGGGTTGAATTCTCCAAAACTCCAATTTGTAAAAACAACTCCTTCAGCTTTGTCTAACCAACCACCAAGTATTACATGTTGAAACTTTTTAGGGTTGCTTTGCTTTGTGAGTTCGATTTGATTTATGAAACTTTCCGAAAGGTTTTCTTTATTATCTAAATATGTAGTATGAATATAAGAGGTGTCTCCATTGATTAAATTAGAACCCTCTTTAATTCCTTTGCTTTCGTAGAAACGATTATAAATAAAATGTTCTTTTGTCGTTGGATTAAGAATTAATATAACTCTATTTTGTTTTTGTTGGTGCCGTATTGATAAATCAATTTTATCGAATATGGTTTCATCTACTAATTCCTCAGCTTCATCGAGTACCCAAGTAGTAACTCCTGAAATAGATTTTAAGTTTGCTGTTTGAGTTCCCGAACTTGTTTTAATACCTCGAAATATTATTTTACTTCCAGTTCTTAAATTAATAATTTCATCTTTAGTGATTGAAAAATCGTGGTGTAAATCTTGCGTTTCTATTTTATCAATAAATTCTGGAATAATAGAAATGTGCGCTGAGGTTAAAGTATAACGAGTAAATAAAATAATATGTCCAACTTCGTAAGTAAGCATAAGTAAAAAGGAGTTCACGGAATATGATTTTCCCGAACCCCTTCCCCCCGAAATTATAAAGTATCTACTATCAGAAACGAGTAGACTATATTTGTTATTTAGGTTTATCAAAAGAGAATAAAGATTTAATATCGAAATCGTTTATATTATGCGTTGTTTCGATTGTTTCCTTTGGTTTACCGAATAAATGTTCAGCTATAAAAATCTGACCTCTTTGGCTATTGTATAAATCCTTTGCAAATTCTATTTTAGCTTCGTCATCTGTTTCAACTGATTTAATGCTTTTTAAGGCACTTAAAAATATATCATTAACTCTTTGTTCACTTGCTACAGATTTACGCCCTGCGTTAACCCTTGCGCCTCCTCTGGTATTCTTTACTTCTTTTTCTTTATCCATCTGAAAAAAATTTGTTTATTCAATTTCTTTGTGTGTATCGTAAACTTTTCTTAATTCGTTAACTCTATCTCTCCAGCAACTAGCGCAACTCGATTGCTCTAATTTAGTTCCGAAAACTCTTTCATAAATTTCGATTAACTTATATTGTTGATTTATGGAAAGTTCGTTTAGAAACTTACTAAACAAAATCGTTAGATAGTTGTAATCGTCCTCTATTAAACAATTTGGTTTTGCGTATGGAAATAATCTGTTTAAAGCTTCTTTACGCTTACTACATCCGCAGTCAAAACCACTTAATTCAACAAGCTTTTTAATTCCTGTAGCTTCTGTAATCTTTTCGATTGTGTCGCCTAATCCTAAAGATTTTTTTTGTCTTCCCATTCTTTTTTTATTTTAATGTTACACTTGGTTATCGTTGTAAAAATTGTCTTTAAACTTATTCCTGTTTCTTTTGCTATTTTTCGCATTGGCATTTTATTATCATAATACAAAAAGAATATTTCTTTATCGAACCAATGGAAATCATTTACTATTTCTAAAACTTCATTTTGTTGTTCTATTTCTGAAATTATATTAACCTCGTCAATTGATACTTTTATAATCTTTTCTTGCTTTCGGTGTAGATCCATTGCTAAACTTCGCAAGGTTAAAAAGAAATAGCTTTCGTTTACTCTTTCTTTCTCCAAGCATTTTATGTATGCCTCTTGTACTACGTCCTCAGCATAGTCGGTTATCCCGAACTGCTTAACAATATTTATCCAGCGGTTATGTTGTTTACAAATTTCTTTCAATTATTGTCATATTACAGAAATTTAAGTATTCTTTTGCAATTCTATGCGCTTCTTTTAGTTGTCTAATTTCTACAAAGTTAGTGACTTTTATGTTTACTTCGACATTTTTTGTATAATGAATATAAATTTGCACGATGCAAATCATAGATTCTATGCTATCCATTGGTAAATAACTCGTGTGTATCTATACCCGTAAATCTGAAAATAGTATTTCGCAACTCCTCACCTAAATTCTTAGCCATTAGTTCACAATCTTTATTTGGCATTTCTTGTTCCGTTTGTAGCTCATACATTTTATCCATTACAGCAGATTGAAAAATAAAGATTGCAGCACGAAAACCCTTCTTTGTGAATTCGGGTTTATAGGCAGCAAACTCTAATAAACTGTTTTCAATTTCTTCTAATATCGGGGATAATTCTTTTCCTATTGCCATTATATTTGATACGTTAAATAATAATAATTACTATTTTTTTTTAATTCCTTCCATTCTTTGAAAGTGATTATTTTTTCAAAGGTAGTAAATTTTTGTTTATGCGTTGCAACTAAACGCAATTTTGTTTCGGGGTCTAGCATAACTCATTAAATTTTTTCCAATCGTTGTTATCCCATTTGCTTACTTCTTTATTCCAAAGTGTTGTCTTTGGATTTTTTCGCAATACTAAAATTATTTCTTGTTGACTTAGTTTTGGAATTTCTACAATTTCAAAGATACGATTTTTATTAAACTTCTCTTTGTTATTTGCATAGTACTCATTCATTTGCGCTTTAGTGCGTCTATATTTCAAGTTCTTTTGTGCTATTTCTTGCTTTGTTCTGTGTTCTGTTTTCATAATATCGATTTAAATTGTTCTAGTGATCTGATTAAATAATATTCGTGGTTTAAATTTTCAATTGATTTTTGGAATTTCTTTTGTACTTCGCTTTGAACTCCGATTTCTGTTTTTAATTCAACAAAAAATGTTTTTTTTAAAGTTACTACTATCAAATCTGAAACACCCGCCATGGTTCCAGTTGCTTTAAATACTTTATTTTTATACGTTGATTCGTTTGCAACTGAAAAAATCAAACCTTTACCGTGCATTTGGTAATTATTTCTATAAAAAACTACGATTTCGTTTTGTAATTGTGCTTCTGTCATAATTTGTAATGTTTTTTATTACACTTAAAGTGCTAGTTTTTAATTATTTATGTAATTTGTAATGTGTAATATATTATTTTAAACTTATATAGATATACAATAAAAAATTCATTAATGTGTATATTATATAAAAATGAAATGTATTATATAGTTTATAGTAATATTATAGATTACACATTACAAATAGGGTTTAAGTCAATGGTAATAGGGTTTTAATAACTTTTAAAAAATATTACAAACTTATTACAAAACATTACAAATTACATTTTAAAATGGCACTTCGTTTGAAACTGGAGCATGTTCTGGCTTTAAAAATAGCTCAACTCCAACTTTTACCGAACCATTTATTCTATGTGATTTATAGTCTAAATTATTTTTAGTAAAAATATCTTTAACATCATATTTTGAAACATTAATTGAAGTAAAAATATTTAGATAGTTTAAAATTTCTCCTTGATTCATTATCCTTCTTTCGCTTTTTTCTTCTGTTTTTTTGATTGAAAACGTATTAAAAAATAATTCTTCGACCGGCAACACTTCTAAATTTACATTTGTATTAGCTGCTAAAAAATCAATGTCATCACTATTATAAATTTTCCAATCAAAATCAGAACGCCATAAACTAAATGCCTCGCGCCATAAACTATCTGTATCAATTAAAATCATTTTATCATAATCAATAGAAAATACATTTATAGGTAAAATACGCCTGTTTCCCGTAACATCTTTTAAAATTGATATATCGTTACTAGTTCCACATAATGACGCTTTACGTTTCATTTTTGAATAGAAAGCTGAATAAGGCAAACGGATGTCAATTTGATTTGCGTCTGCTATTTTTTTAAAGTCTTTCACATCTTTTGTGGCTAAACCTCCAAATTCATCATCTAAAACAACAAGCCCTTTGACTAGGTTGTAAATACTATCTTTATCCTTTGAATCGATTTTGTGCTCTATTAAATATTTTGATAACTCTTTAGGCATTAAATTACGAAAAAATGAAGTCTTACCTGTCCCTTGTTTTTTACCGCATAAAACAAGCGTTAAAGGGCTAACTTTTGTTTCGTGAGTTGGACTATACCAGTTGTGAACCGAACCAACTATCCATTTTTTAAACGCCCATTTATTAAATTCTGTTTTAGGCTCTATGCAATCAACATATTTTTCAATAGTTCCAGCTTCAAAAGTTTTAAATTTAAAAAATTCATTTAGTGCGTTATAGTTTTGCGTGGCTTCTGAATTTATCATATCCCGAACATCGGATTTATTTACATTAAAATCTAGACAATTTTTAGCAGCAAAATAAATTGTATTCAGTTTTATATCGTCAAGTAAAACTCCATTTATAAAAATTTCGTTTGTTATTGTATCCCGAATAGGATTAAAATTTTCAGCAATAAACATTTTTAATTGGTTAACTTCTGTTTCGTCGTTTTCAATTCCAGCAGAATAATCAACTTTACTTTCAATTAATTGTTTAATTAATTTTTCATCTGGAGCGTCTAATTTTAATACTTCGGTAATGTGTTTTTTTACGCTTTCAATTGTGGGGGTGCCTTGTGCTTTTTGTGCTGCAACCGTTGTTATTGTTTTCTTTGTTTTTTCGCTATAAATTTCTATTCCTTCCTGTTTAACGTAATGGTAAAAAGTAGCAATAGTTACACTTCCAGATTTACAAAAGTTTTTATAATGCTTTTCAATATCTTTAGGATTGTATTTTGAGCCATTTTGGCAAATAGATTTAAAATAATTTAATCCATTTTCTCCAAATTGGGAACCAATAGCAAATCCAATATTTACATAACGTGAGTAGTCATCTTGACAAAGGTCAATAGTAGAAATTTTATCTAAAATTATACTAAAATCATCTTGAACAAAAATAAAATTTTCTTTTTTAACTTTATCTATTTTTGATTTTGCAATATATTTTTTTGCTTTATCATTATAAAATAAATATGGATCATAACTAAAATATCGCAAACGATTTTTATTCTTGCAACTTGGATCTATAGTTAAATTAAAATTATCCCAATAGTATTGACCTAATTCATTAAAACTTTCAAGAAATTTATTAGGATTTATTTTTACAAATATACAAACCCCATCACCGCCAAAACTTCTATGCGAAATAAATGTATATTTATCCAAATTAATTTTAGTAATAGTTTCAATATCAACCGTGTCGTCAATATCAATTACTATTAACCCATTCATTTCTTGAATATTACTTTCAATTTTAGAACCTTGATTCATTATTGCAGAACCTGTTATACAAGGCATTTGAGATTTGAACTCTTTATACTTTTGCTTATCATTTTTAACCGCCCGTGCTCCTAAAATTATATCCTGATATTTTCCATTTTTTACACTATCTATGTAAAATTGCAAATCAATATCAATTTTGTTTTTATCCTGTACCGTTTTATAGCTACTAAATTTTATTTGTTCCATATTTTTTTAAATAAGTTTCGGTTAATATTTTTTGAGTAAATGTTTCATATTTCATGTGCTTACCATCTTTAAGCATTGAGGATAAAATTTTAAAATAAATGGGTCGTAAATGTATTCTAAATTTTTCTTTAAATTGTCTATTTCTATGATAATTAAAAGTTTCTTCTTTTATTTCTTTTGATTTTAAAAAATGAATCCAGGCTATTGAAATGCTTTTTAGAGCTTCATATTTTGTGGATCCTTTAGAAATGTGAAAATCCAAATTAAATTTAGGAATAGGAATTTCAGAAACTTGAGTAAATAATTCAAATTCTTTTTTTTCTCGTTCTTCTCCTGGTTCTTTTTCTGGAACTTCTTCGCCACAATTAGGACAAATTTTTTCGGTTTCTAAAAATGTAAATCCGCAAAAGTTGCATTCTTGTATGCTTTCGACAATATCCTTAATATTTTTATCTGAAAATATTTTTTTCCAATCACGATCAAAACTAAAAACTTGGTGTTCTTCGTTATTGTTTCCGCCATCTACTAATAAAAAATAAGGCTTATCAGTTTTTTTTGTTGGCCTTGCTCCACGCCCTGCAATCTGAATCCATAAAGATAGGCTTTTAGTTGCTCTTGCCATTATTATAGCTTCTACATCACAAACATCGAAGCCCTTTGTAAAACAACCTGTATTTATTAAAATTGCATCCGGTGTATTTTTAAACCAATCTACTATATTGGTTCTATTTTCTCCGTCACTTTTAGAATCGTAAATTTTAACATTTTTATCACTAAATAATTCTTGGTAAACTAAATTAGTAGAGCAACTACTTGTGAAAATCATTGTTTTTTTTCCTTCGCAATATTTTTCGTAGGTAAGTTTTAAAGATTTTTGATAGTTTTCAGCTTGAAATGTAGTTTCCATAGATTTAGAAGTGTACTCACCGCTCGAATCAGTTTTTAAACTTGACTTATCAAACTCAAAAAACACATTTTGTTCTGGCATTAAATAACCGTTGTCCATTAACCATTTAATAGGTTTTCCACATACAATATCGTCATAAATATCTGATAAAGTTTTTTGAGCTGTTTGATTATCATTAATTTTATAACGTCCCATTCTTACGGGTGTTGCTGTAAATCCAATAATTCGAGCATCTTTTAAAAATGGTATTAGCTTATCAAATATAGCTACATGGCATTCATCTATTACGCAAAGATTAAAATTTGGAAGTTTAGAGCGACGGTTCCATAAACTTTGAACCATTGCCACTATAATTTTATTTTGTGGAAAAATTTTATTTCCAGCTAAAACACATCCTACGTCTAATCCTTGTTTTTTAAACGTTTCTACGGTTTGATTTACCAAATCAATACTATCTACTAGAATTAAAGTTTTAGTGTCTAATTTACTAACTAACTCGGTAAAAATAACTGTTTTACCCCCACCTGTAGAAAGTTGAACACATAGTTTTTGCACTTTGTTTTGCAGAATTTCATTTAACAATTCTTGTTGGTAAGGTCTTAATGTTTTTTTCATTTCATTTTTTTTATTTCAGACCTAAGTATTTTCATAAATAGTATAGCTGTCGATTTATCTAGATTTATTTGTTTATAATCATTTTCATCTACATCTTGAAAGTAAATACCGATACAATCACCATCAAACTTAACACTAACTTGTCGCGTTTCTATTTCGCAATAATCATTAAATAATATTTCAATGTTTGCCATAATTAATTTTTTTTAATGACAAAACCCAATATTAGGCTCTCACACTCTAATATTGGGTTTGTCGGTTAGTCCTTAGACTATGTTCTTTTACCGTAAGTGAGAGATTACTTCTGCAAAGATACTAATATTTTTCTATAAATAGTATTTATTTTTTAATTAATAGTATTGCTGTTATTTGTTGTATATTTTTCATAGTTGTATAAATTTAAAAATATGTTCAATAACTGGAAGTGTCCAACCGTCACCAAGTAATGATCCTGCTTTTGCTTTTGAAAGTATTGAAGTATAGCCGTCTGGAAACCCTTGCAAACGTTCCATTTCGATTTGGTTAACTGTTCTTACTATTCCATCTTTGTAACTATAAAGTTTATTTGAACTTTCCATTAAACAAGGACTTTTTCCTTTTGTAACTCGACCTCCTCTAGTTGTTGAAGTTGGAAAACTTAAATCTAAACAATCATTTTCGGTAACAATATCGTAGCCTTTTAAAGTATTTGTTTTGCAGCGTAGTTCGTTGTTTTCTAAATAAACCATATTTATAAATTCTTTTGCTGCTCTATTTTTAATGCTTTCTTGACTTGTACAAACTCGACTTTCGCTTTCTAATAACGCAAGTGATTTAACCCTTTCAACATATCCATCAGTAATAATATCCTTAAACATTATTCCTTTATCTTTAGGTTGTGGTATATCGGTAACTAAATCGAACATAGTTTCTTTAGTTCGTATATTTGACCAGTAGTAACGATCACGTAATTGAGCCGTTAAAAGTGAACTATTAATTCGTACCGGATAAACTCCCAATGCACGGCTCATAATTCCAACGTCTAATTTATTTGCGCTTCCTACATTTTCCTGCAAGAATAAAACTTCCGGGTTTAAAGATTTTATATGTTCTAATATTTCAATAAATACAAAAAACAAACTACTTTTTTTTCCGTTAATTCCTGCACGTTTTCCTGCAGCAGACAAATCTTGACAAGGTGAACCACTTAAAACTAAATCAATACTTTGCCAATCTATATTCCATTCACGCCATTTTGTAACGTCACCAACTTGAATAGTATCTGGAAAGTGGTGTTGCGTTAATTCTATTGCGTATGGTTTTATTTCGCTTGAATAGTATTTTTCAACTTTTATACCTACATTTTCTAGTGCTTGTCTACCTGTATTCATTCCGTTAAAAAGTGAAAGTACTATCATGTCAATTCTTTTAAATAACGCCCCAAGTTAATGAGGCGTTGTGTTAGTGTTTTAAAATGGTAAGTCATCGGCTTTTGTTTCTACTTTTGAAGCTGCAACTTCTATACTTGTTTTTTCAATTTTCCAACCGTTTAAAGAAACGTAATATTTTCCATTGTATTCGTTTCCTCTTACATTTACAGAAACCTTGACTTGTTCCCCAATTGCAAACTTATCTAAAATACTACATTTATCCTGTACGAAATCTACCGGGATACTTTGCGGATATTGTTCCTCTGTTTGAACTACTACCAAACGCTTTTTAAACGTTCCAGCTGCTCCGACTACTTCCTCTATTCCAATTACTTTAATAATTCCAATTACTTCCATTGTTGATTTGTTTTAATTTTGTTAATATACTCTAATTTAATTTCGATTACTTCTTTTAATCTTTCTTTTATTTTATCAATCATAACCTCATCACGTTCAACGATAATTTCGTGATGGTATTCTGTACCCTCGTGAACTAAATAGTTGAAAAAATACGCCTTGTTTCTATCCGTAGATAACATTTGCATTTGCATCTGTGCGTAATATTTTGGATCAACTTCATTTGTGGCAACTAATTTAAAAAATGTACTTGATTTCGGACATTTAATTTCTAAAATTGCATTGTCCGAAACTAAACCATCTGGAGACGCCCCTGAGTGTTCGCAGTT
>Ga0208916_10001171_pt1 | contig 11473 bp, 8 predicted proteins | sample DEB19_08_DNA_5_FD_184523 | JGI IMG/M metagenome (GOLD analysis project Ga0208916, IMG submission 184523) | Aqueous microbial communities from the Delaware River and Bay under freshwater to marine salinity gradient to study organic matter... | ecosystem: Environmental > Aquatic > Marine > Coastal... | reverse complement strand
TGATCGCCATGACGCCGCTTTTCACGGCCTCCAGATACCAGGCGGCCAAGGCCAGACCGTGGGTGCTGTGGCCCATGCTGTCGGCGGTGATCAAGGAATGGGCAATCGCCTCGGCTTTGTTCTCGTCCATGCCCGTGGCACGGAACAAAGCAGTGATGAAGCGTGTGAGTTCAGGCAGCGCGTAACGCGGGGAAATATCGGTGTTGCTTGTCATGTGATGGAGCATCGCTGGGTTGATAGCCAATGGATCGAAAGTCGCCAGCGGCGACTGACATGGGGTCTGAGGGACTGACGAGATCGTAACCCGAGGACGCCTTTCAAGAGCACAAATGATGACCGTGCCGACGGTATTCAATCTGACCGTGTGTCGTGCCAACGACACGCCTGCCAACAAGGGTTTTGTCCGCGATTTCTGTCTCGGACCCCAGCGATGATGTAAATTCAAGGACAAGCCTCATATGTCAGAAAAAATCATCCCCATCGCGGACATCCGCTACGCCAGCCGAGTGCCTCACGTGCCGGCCCACATCCCAACGCCCACCGGCCTGCTGGCGGACACCTTGGGCCGACCGCTGCGCGACTTACGCATCAGCGTGACGGATCGCTGCAACTTTCGGTGCAGCTATTGCATGCCGCGCGAGGTCTTTGACAAGGATTACGCTTTTCTTCCGCAAAGCTCGCTGCTAAGTTTTGAGGAAATTGCACGCCTGGCGCGGATTTTTGTGGCCAACGGTGTCGAAAAAATACGGCTGACCGGTGGCGAGCCGTTGCTGCGAAAAAATCTCGAAGTGCTGATCGAGATGTTGGCCAAGATCAAAACGCCCAGCGGTCAGCCGCTGGACATCACGCTGACCACCAATGCATCGCTGCTGGCCAAAAAAGCCCAAAGCTTGAAAGACGCCGGACTGCAGCGCGTCACCGTCAGCCTGGACGGGCTGGACGACGCGGTTTTCAGGCGCATGAACGATGTCGATTTTCCGGTCGCCGATGTACTCAAGGGCATCGAAGCGGCGCAGCGGGTTGGCTTGGCGCCGATCAAGGTCAACATGGTCGTCAAGCGCGGTACCAATGACGCCGAAATCTTGCCCATGGCGCGCCACTTTCGCAATTCTGGGGTTGTTCTTCGCTTCATTGAATACATGGACGTCGGTGCCACCAACGGCTGGCGCATGGACGAAGTGCTGCCGTCCGCTCAAGTGATTGAACGACTGAAAACCGAATTCCCCCTGCTAGCCGTGAAGGCCAACTACGCCGGCGAAACCGCCGAGCGCTGGCGCTACGCGGATGGCGGCGGCGAAGTCGGCGTCATCAGCAGCGTGACGCACGCTTTTTGCGGCGACTGCAACCGGGCCCGACTGTCGACCGAAGGCAAACTCTTTTTGTGCCTGTTCGCCAGCCAAGGGCAAGACTTGCGTGCCTTGTTGCGCGGCGACTTTTCGGACGACCAAATCGGCGGCGCAGTTGGCCATATCTGGCAGTCGCGCACCGACCGGTATTCAGAGATGCGTGCAGCGCTGCCCGCAGACGCCTCGCCACCGGACACCGGACGGCGGGTTGAGATGAGTTACATCGGCGGCTAACCAATTTAAAACATGATTGATATTTCAGAAATTACCGGGCTCATCTTGGCTGGTGGGCGCGGTTCGCGCATGGGCGGGGTTGACAAGGGCTTGCAGAACTTCAACGACGTACCGTTGGCTTTGCACACACAGTTGCGACTGAGCCCGCAGGTTGGTGATCTCCTCATCAATGCCAACCGGAATCTGGCAGCGTACGAATCGTTTGGTGTGCCGGTCTGGCCAGATGCTGCCAGCTTGGGGGACTTCGCCGGACCGCTGGCGGGCTTTTTAACGGGCCTAGAGCGCTGCGAAACCGCCTTCATGATGACCGTGCCCTGCGACACACCGCTGTTCCCGCACGACCTCGTGGCGCGTCTCGCAGCGGCACTCGAAGCCGAAGGCGCTGACATCGCCATGGCGGCGGCGCGTGAAGAAGATGGTCAGCTACGCGCTCAGCCCGTGTTTTGCCTGATGCACTCTGAACTGCTCGAAAGCCTGGTCAGCTTCACCCACGGCGGCGGCCGAAAAATCGACGCATGGACTGCCCTGCACAAAACCGTGCTGGTGCCGTTTGACCTGCCCAACGACGACCCAAAAGCATTCATCAACGCCAACACGCTGGCCGAATTGCATCAGCTCGAAAGCCGCTGAACCGCTGAACCGACAAGATGTTGCAACCCTCTTGATGCCAAGACCATGAAAACAATTGCGCAGATTGCCGCCGAGCTTCAGGGCTACGACCCTCAGGCGTTACCCGCCAAGGAGGTGCTCGACTTTTTGCAGCGGCTGGTGACACCCGTCACCGAAAGCACTGAGCTGCCGCTGTTTGACGCGCTGGGCAAGGTGCTGTCTGCCGATGTGATTTCACCGATGGACGTGCCGCCGCACGACAACTCGGCGATGGACGGTTATGCCTTTGACGGCCGCCAATTGCAAGCCAACACCCCGCTCCAACTGAGAGTTGTTGGCACAGCGCTGGCCGGCAAAGCCTGGATCGGTGAAGCCGGTCTGGGCGACTGCGTGAAGATCATGACCGGGGCCATCATGCCGGTTGGTTTCGACACAGTGGTGCCCCAAGAAATGGTCACGCAGCTCGAACCCTTGAACGGCGAAACCACTTTTGTGCTCATCCCACCGGGCCTGCTCAAGCCCGGTGATAACCGGCGGCTGCGCGGTGAAGACTTGGCGCAAGGCCGCCCGGCACTCCTCAAAGGTCAAGTCATCACACCGGCCCGACTCGGCTTGGCCGCCTCGCTGGGTTTGCCCAGCCTGCCTTGCTGGCGGCCCTTGCGTGTGGCTTATTTTTCAACCGGCGACGAGATCCTGTCGTTGGGCGAAGCACCACGTGAAGGCGCCGTCTATGACAGCAACCGTTACACCACCTTTGGCCTGCTGAAGCGGCTTGGCTGCGAGGTGATTGACATGGGCGTGGTCAAAGATGATCCCGCCTTGCTGGAAGCTGCCTTCCGATCTGCAGCGGCGCAGGCCGACGCGATCATCACCAGCGGCGGCGTCAGCGTCGGCGAAGCTGACTACACCAAAGCCATGATGAAAAAACTCGGGGATGTGGCCTTTTGGCGCATCGCCATGCGACCCGGGCGGCCGATGGCCGTGGGCCGGATTGCATCAGAGTCAAGCGACAGCGCTGGGACACCCGGCAGTCAAAAACCAGGCGCCGTGTTGTTCGGCCTGCCCGGCAATCCGGTCGCCGTGATGGTGACTTTTTTGGCCTTTGTCCGGCCAGCTTTGCTGCAGATGATGGGCTGCACCGACAGCGCAGCGCCGCTGCTCAAAGCCCACAGTCAAGAGCCGATGCGCAAAAAAGCGGGCCGCACCGAATACCAGCGCGGCTGGGTCTCAACGTCTGCCGATGGTTCGCTGCAAGTGCGCACCACAGGCAACCAAGGCTCGGGGGTATTGAGTTCGATGGCTGAAGCCAATGGACTCATCATGCTGCATCACGACCAAGGCAACGTCGCTGTCGGCGACCTGCTGGACGTGATGATGTTTGACGGCGCGATTTAAAGCTGCTGCCAGTGCTCAGTGGCCGACAGCGGCCGGTGTTTCATGCGCCACTTGCGTGTTCGCACCCGGAACCGCCTTGCGGGCAAAGAGTGTGTACATGGTCGGCACCACGAAAATCGTCAGCAGTGTCCCCAAAGACATACCGCCCACAATGACCCAGCCAATTTGCATGCGGCTTTCAGCCCCTGCGCCGGTGGCCATCGCCAACGGCAAAGCACCCAAGACCATCGCACCGGTGGTCATCAGGATCGGCCGCAGACGCTGCGCCGAGGCTTTGACCACCGCGTCGATCATGTCCATGCCCTGACCCCGCAACTGATTGGTGAACTCGACGATCAGAATGCCGTGCTTGGTGATGAGTCCGACCAAGGTGATCAGACCAATCTGTGAGTACACATTGAGTGAACCGCCGCTCCATTTCAGCGCCAGCAAGGCGCCAATCATCGACAGCGGAACCGACAGCATGATGACCAGCGGATCGACAAAGCTCTCGAATTGCGCCGCCAAAACCAGGAAAATAAATACCAAGGCCAGCACAAAGACAATCACCAGCGCACCTTGCGAATTGCGGAACTCACGGGAGGTGCCGTTGAGTTCGGTGCTGTAGCCAGTGGTGAGAATTTTTGCCGAGGTTTGATCCATGAAGCGCAAGGCTTCGCCCAGCGAGTAGTCGCTGGACAAATTGGCCGTGATGGTGACCGAGCGGCGCTGGCCGAAGTGGTTTAGTTCGCGCGGCGAAACGCTTTCGCGCACCTTCACCAAAGCCGACAGCGGGATGATGGCGTCGTTGCGGCCACGCACGTAAATTTGGTCAATGTCTTCCGGCGTGTTGCGGCCATTGGCCTGCGTTTGCACGATCACGTCGTACTGCTCGGCATCGCGTTTGTAGCGCGTCACATTGCGCCCGCCCAGCAGCGTTTCAATCGCCTTGGCGACCACTTCGACACTCACGCCAAGATCTGCAGCTTTCTCGCGATCGACGTTGATGCGCAGCTCTGGTTTGTTCAGGCGCAAGTCGACGTCGGGCGAGACGATGCCCGGATTTTTGGCGATTTCGTCGAGCATCTTGCGCACCATGCCGTTCAGATTCTGGTAACTTTCAGAGGTCTGAATAACAAAGTTGAGCGGTCGCTCGCGAAAGCCTTGGCCGAGTGAAGGCGGTGTGATAGGGAAGGCGGTGACACCCGACAAACTGGCGAACTTGGGTCCGAGCTCGCGCGCCATGTCCATGGTGGTGCGCTTGCGCTCGTCCCAGTCGACGGTGCGGTAAATCACGCTGGCTTGCGCCACGGTCGGGTTGCCCAAGCTGACATAAATGCGGTCAAACTCTTTGAAGGGTTGGCCCATTTTTTCCAATGCTCTGGCGTAACGGTCGGTGTAGTCCAGCGTTGCGCCATCGGGCGCATTGACGTTGGCCAGAATCACGCCACGGTCTTCCATCGGTGACAGTTCTTGCTTCATGGTCGGGAACACCAAGGCAATCGCCGCCGCGCTGATCAGCATCACCAGCAGCACCAACCAGCGCGCCTGCAACAACCAAGCCTTGAGCATGCCGCCCAGCCCGGCATGGGCCGCTGGCAGTTGACGCTTGGTCACCAGCCAGCGCAAGAAATCGCCGTAACTATCGGACAAACCCGTCAGCAAGCGCTCCATGCCACGGTCAAAGCGGTTCGGGTTCGGATTGTGCTTGAGAAGCTGCGTGCACATCATGGGCGTCAGCGTCAACGCCACAAAACCAGACACCACCACCGCACCGGCCAGTGCCAGAGCGAACTCGACAAACAACCGACCCGTGCGGCCCGGGGTGAAAGCCAGCGGCGCGTACACCGCCACCAGCGTGGCTGTCATGGTGATGATGGCAAAACCGATTTCTTTGGCGCCTTTGATGCCCGCTGAAAACGGATCCATGCCTTCTTCAATATGCCGGTAAATGTTCTCCAACATGACGATGGCGTCATCGACCACCAGACCAATCGCCAGCACCAACGCCAGCAAGGTCAATGTGTTGATCGAAAAACCAGCGAACGCCATCAGCGCGAAAGTGCCAATCAGACTCACAGGAATCGTGATGATGGGAATGATGGAGGCGCGCAAGGTGCGCAAGAACACAAAAATAACCAACGCCACCAAGAACACGGCTTCGACGATGGTGTGATAAACATTTTTGACGGAGCGGTCGATGAAGACCGAGTTGTCATTTGCCACGTCGATCACCATGCCGGCGGGCAAATCAGCTTGGAGCTTGGGCAAGGCCGCCCGCACGCCTTGTGAAAGATCGAGCGGATTGGCGGTGGCCTGCCGGATCACGCCAACGGCCACGGCGGCACGGCCGTTCAGCCGAACAGCCGTACGCTCATCAGCCGCGCCCTCTTCGACCCGCGCCACATCGCGCACCCGAACTGAAAATCCGTTGACGGTTTTCACCACAATCTCGCCAAACTGCGCCGGCCGGACCAGGTTGGTCTGTGACGTGACACTGAACTCACGCTGCTGCGACTCAATCCGACCCGCCGGCAATTCCATGTTGCTGCGCCGAATGGCGTCTTCGACGTCTTGGCTGGTCAAGCGAAACGCGGCCATTTTGTTGCTGTCGAGCCAAACCCGCATGGCGTATTTTCGTTCGCCATAAATGCGCACATCGGCCACGCCGGTGACGGTCTGAAAGCGCGGCTTGACCACGCGGTTGACCAAGTCATTGATTTCCAACTGGGTCAGTGAGTCGCTGGAAAAAGCGATCTGAATCACGGGAAACGCATCGGCTTCGACTTTGGCAATCACCGGCTCTTCAATCGCTTGCGGCAAACGGTTGCGCACGCGGGAGGTTCTGTCGCGGACCTCGGCTGCGGCTGAGTCGGCGTCTTTTTCAAGTCGGAAACGAACACTGATCTGGCCTTGATCGGCACGGCTGATCGAGGTGATGACGTCAACGCCGTCAATACCCGCGATGGAGTCTTCCAGCGGCTTGGTCACCTGCGACTCGATGACCTCGGCCGAGGCGCCCGGATAGCGCACGCTGACGGTCACCACGGGTTCGTCAATTTTGGGGTATTCGCGCACCGTCAGGCGGTTGAAACTGACCGCGCCAATCAGCACAATCAGCAGCGACAGCACGGTGGCAAAGACCGGCCGGCGGATGGAAACTTCAGCGATTTGCATGATCAGGGGTTCCGGCTATCGGTCTGGAAAATTCAGGCTGGTGTCAAGCTTGTCTAAAGCTGGTGATTAGGCAGGTTTGCGCGAGGGCTTGGCCGATGGGCCAGCAGCGTCTGCCATGCCAGCGCGGCACGGGTCCGCTCCGGTGAGCGGCGCCAGCGCATTGGCGGTAGGCTTCGCAGGTGTGGCTGCAGCGCTTGCGGCAGGCGCAACCGGCTTTGCAGCCATCTCCAGCACCCGCACAACGGTCCCGTCGCGCTGAACGCGCTGCTGACCCGCAATGACGACGGTATCGCCAACAGCCAGACCGTCCACAATTTCGACCTTGCCAGGCATGCGCTGCCCCACCTTGACTTCGACCCGCTGTGTCACGAAGCCTTGAGCGTCAGGTGCGGGCAGCAGCTTGATGACGAATTGCTTGCCGGCCTGCGGCACGATGGCTTCTTCAGGGATGACTCGAGCGTCTTCACGCTGGCCAAAAACTGTGTTGACACGCGCAAACATGCCGGGGCGCAGTTGCAAGCGGCGGTTGTCAATACAAGCGCGTACGCCCACCGAACGACCATTGGCATCAATCAACGGATCAATGGCTTGCAAAACAGCGGCGAACTTACGGCCCGGCAAGGCATCCAGCTCCACCGCAGCAGTCTGCCCACGGCGAACTTTGGCCTGAAAGCGCTCGGGCAGACGGTAGTCCACAAAAATCGCTTCAATGTCTTCGATATTGACAATATCAGCGCCATCTTTGAGGTAATCCCCGACGTTGACCAAGCGGATGCCCGCCATACCGTCAAACGGTGCAATGATCTTCAAACGCGCAGCGGTCGCGTGGGCCAACGCCAGTTTGGCTTCGGCCACCTGCAGGGCGGCAGCACTTTCGTCCACGGTACGGCGGCTGATGAAATTTTGCGCGACCAAGTCTTGGTTGCGCTTGTGGTTGGCCACAGCGATGCTCAGCTCAGCCTGCGCCTGCTGAACCTGGGCCATCGGCAAGCGGTCGTCGAGTTGGACCAACAACTGGCCGGCTTTGACACGGTCGCCGTCGCGAAAGTTAAGTTGCGTGATGCGGCCACTGATCTCGGGCCGCAACATCACGCCCTGACGCGAACGCAAGGAGCCAACCGCCTGCGCGTCATCCACCAACTTCATGACTTCAACGCGGGCAACTTCGACCGAGGGCTTGCCTGCACCGCCGGGGGGGGGCTGCGCAGTGGTCGATGTCGACGACGTATCGTTCGGTCGATTGCCGGGCTGCTTCTGATACCACCAAGCCGCAGTGCCGAGTGTGGCGATACCGACTGCCGCCACCACAGAATAAATTACTTTAGATGCCATGAGCCAAGCGTCCGCTTTGTGTAAGAGTTGTTAGGATTATCAACGCAATAGTGGGTCGCAAAAGAGCCTTCATTCATCGCCCCTTTGAACCGCTCACAGCCGCACGACAGACCGATTCGCAGCCAAAGCCATGTCAACGCCTTTATTGGCCAAGGTATCGGCACGTTCATTGCCGGGGTCACCGGCATGACCCTTGACCCAGCGCCAGTCAATTTGATGACCACCCGACGCAACCAAGGCGTCTAAGCGCTGCCAGAGGTCAACGTTTTTCACTGGCGCTTTGGCCGCCGTGCGCCAGCCACGGGCTTTCCAGCCGTGAATCCACTCCGTGATGCCTTTGCGGACATATTCGCTGTCAAGAAAAAGCGTGACTTGGCAGGGACGTTTGAGCGCAGACAAGGCCTCAATGACCGCCATGATTTCCATCCGGTTGTTGGTGGTGCCGAGCTCGCCGCCGAACAGTTCCTTGACGGTGCCGCCGGAGGTCAGCATCGCGCCCCAGCCGCCAGGGCCAGGATTGCCTTTACAGGCGCCATCGGTATAAATCACCACCGGCGCTGCCGGGGTCTGAAGGTCTGTCATGAATTGGTTTTATCCGTTAAAGATGAGGATGAAGATGCGGTTGATCGGATTTGATGCCTGTTGGCCACCACGGCTGGGGCGGGCACCCGGGCGGCACGGTCTTTCCAAGCGGGCTCCAGCAGCCGCATGCCGCGCACGCGCTTGGTCGCCACCAAGAAATACACGGCTCCAAAAATTGGCCACCAGCGCGCACCGGCAGCATCCATCCATGCAAAACGCCCTAGCCAGCGAGCATTGTTGATGGCCGGCCGGTAGCAGCCAAAGTGGGCTGACTCTACCTCAAAACTGAGCAGTCGCAACCAGTCGCGCAAGCGCCAGTGACCAATGAACTCACCCGATTCAGGCAAAAACAACTCGCCGAAACCCAGCCGCTGACACAGGTGGGCGCGCTGTTGCCGCAGACCCCACAAACTGGCCGGATTGAAACCACTGATGACCACGCGCCCTTCTGGCACCAGCACACGCTCGACTTCACGCAGCGTCGCGTGCGGATCATGGCTGAGCTCGAGCGTGTGCGGCAGAACCACCAAATCCAAACTGTTCGCCGGAAAAGGCAAGGCCGCCGAATGCGTCATCAGTGCAACGCGCCGGGAACTCTGGGGCGGCACACTGCTCAAATTTGAAATGCCAACAGGAGCGTTGACAGTCGTGTTTTGAGTTGAATCCGACGCCAACCACTGATGGGGTATTCGGTTGCTGCGCAACGTGTCTATCTCTTGCAGACCCAGCTGCAAGGCATGAAAGCCAAAGATATCGCTCACCGCTTGGTCGAAACGCTCGCGCTCCCACGCCAGCAAGTATTCACCGGGGGGTGTTTTCAACCAGTCGGTCAAACCTATAATTTCAGAGCTCATCCCAACCACTGCATGTGTTTTTCTCTATTGCTTCTGTGTCTTCCCCGAACCTCAGCCTCCGCAAAGACCAGGCACTTCTAATCAGTGGCTGATTCTAGTCAAGCCATCAACTTGAGCGTGATTTCCTGATGATCTCGCCCTTCGACAATTCACTCAGCCGTCCAAAGGCGCTGACAACGACTCAACCTATGACATTCAATCAGTCCGCCGCAGTGTCTTTTTTCTGGCGTATCGCCAGCAACCGTCACTCGCATTTTCAATCCATCTTTTCAGCCGCTCTGTTGACGGGCGCGTTGGCGGGCTTGTCAGGTTGTGCAGCACCATCGAACTCCCAGCCACTGGACGCAGTCGCCGCGCTGAGCAGCTCGAACAGCACGCCGCCGCCGCACTCAGTGCTTGCCCGGAAAAACAGCCCCTCGGCAGCCACTGGCGTGGCTCCGAGCACGCTCATCCAATCGATCGTCCCGTCGGGAGAATCCACGCAGTCAGTGGCCGCGCTGGAAGCACCCGTCGAGTTGTGGGATCGAATTCGCCGGGGCTTTCGCATGACCGACTTGCAAAACGATCTGGTGATAGACCGGGAGCAGTGGTACAGCAGCCGGCCTGACTACATCCAACGCATGACTCAACGCTCAAGCAAGTATCTTTTTCACATCGTTGAAGAGTTGGAGCGTCGCAATATGCCGACCGAGTTGGCGCTGCTGCCCTTCATCGAGAGCGCTTTCAATCCGCAAGCGGTCTCCAGTGCCAAAGCTGCCGGCATGTGGCAATTCATGCCGGCAACCGGCACCTATTTCGACCTCAAACAAAACATGTTCCGAGATGACCGGCGCGACGTACTGGCATCAACCCGTGCAGCGCTGGATTACCTGCAAAAACTGCACACCATGTTTGGCGACTGGCATTTGGCACTGGCCGCTTACAACTGGGGCGAAGGCAACGTGGGACGCGCCATCGCTCGCAACAAGAAAGCCGGCCTTGGCACCCGCTACGAAGACCTGAACATGCCGGCGGAAACGCGTTTGTACGTGCCCAAGCTACAAGCCGTGGAAAATATTGTTGCCCATCCAGAAGCCTTCAATACCGAGCTGCCACTGATTGAAAATCATCCTTATTTTCAAGAGGTACAAATCTCCCGCGACATCGATGTGGTCTTGGCCGCCAAACTCGCGGATGTCAAGCTTGAAGACTTCAAAGCCCTGAACCCATCCATCCACCAGCCGGTCATTTTGGTGGCGGGTATGCCGCAAATCTTGCTGCCCTGGGACAGCGCCAAAGTGTTTCAGCGCAACTTCGAGGCCTACACGCGCGGCCAGTACGCCAGTTGGACCACTTGGACGGTGCCTCGCACCATGGCGCCCAGCGAAGCCGCCCGCCGCACCGGCATGAGTGAGAGCGACATGCGCTCCATCAACAGCATTCCACCCCGCATGCTGATCAAGATGGGCTCAACCCTGTTGGTGCCGCGTTCAGCCACTGTCTTGAACGATGTGACCAGCCATGTCGCAGAGAACGGCCAATTGTCTTTGGCACCCGAGGTGGTCACACGGCGCGTCAACGTCAAGGCCCGCAAAGGTGAAACCGTCGCGACCCTGGCACGGCGTTACCGCGTCAGCACACTCGAAGTGGCGGACTGGAATCAGGTCACTGCTCACAGCGCGTTCAAGTTAGGGCAGTCGGTGGTGCTATTTTTGCCGATCAAAGCCATCACGACCGGTAAGCACACCGTCAAGGTCAAGGCCAGTAAAAAGGCAGCGCGGAAGTAAACACAAGCGCAACGATCTGAGTCGTCACGCGTTGAAACGTTCCTTGGCCCGACGCGCAAACGTATTCGTGAAGGTTTTAGATAGATCGATCTTGTCGACCTTGATGTCAGGATTGAAATTGGCGAGTGTTCGCAAGGCGGTGCGCGGGCCATTCTCAGGCATCAGACCATCCAGCGAAATCGATTCGCGCAGCTGCTCA
>Ga0208916_10001170_pt1 | contig 11475 bp, 14 predicted proteins | sample DEB19_08_DNA_5_FD_184523 | JGI IMG/M metagenome (GOLD analysis project Ga0208916, IMG submission 184523) | Aqueous microbial communities from the Delaware River and Bay under freshwater to marine salinity gradient to study organic matter... | ecosystem: Environmental > Aquatic > Marine >... | reverse complement strand
CGGATTGCGATTGCATTAAGTGAATCGCAGAAAACTGGTAAGCCAATGAGTTCTTACTTTAAAAATTAATAATGGTTAATAGTTAAACAATTAATAATGGTTAATTGTTTAAATGGAATACAAAAGTCATTTAATTAAGTAAATATGCATAAAAAGGCCTTAAAAAGCACTTAAAAACTATATTAAAATATTTTATTTCAGGCTTTAAGTAGGTTTAAAGGCCTTTTTACTTAATTAACTAAACTATATAGAGAATATTCCCTATATTATCTATTAGCATATATGCAGTGGTATTGTTTTTATGAAATACAAATTGGAATGCACAAATATATTGGTTGCACAAATAATATTAATATGAGAACCAGACAACATAAAGCATCTTGTGCTGTGGTTGAAAAAAAATGTAGATTGTATGAATGCATGAGAGAGAATGGTGGATGGAAAGATGAATTTTTTTCTATATTAGATATGCAATTTTGTGATTTAGAAACTGCTCGAATCACGGAGCAAGAATTTATTGATTCTAATAATTGCGATCTTAATATGAATGCAGTTGGATTGCCTCAAGACTTACTTAAGGTTTTTCCGCCGTCAGATAAATGTTTAGACATAATATATATGAACTTCACAGACGAAATCAAAAAGGCCAAGCCCAAAATCTCAGAAGGTTCTCTCAAGACTTACAACTCTCTCCTCAGAACAATCCACAAAGGGGTCTTTGGTGCAGATGAACCTAATGTCAAGAACTTCGCAAAGGAGAAACCCGTCATGGAATATTTGAATAAGAAACCATATAACACACGCAAAACTTATTTGGCTGCACTTCTATGTGTGGCTCCTACCGTCGCCACGTACAAGGAGGTGATGATGGGGGACATCAAAGAATACAACGACGAAACCAAGAAGAGCGAACTCACCGACAAGCTGGAGAACTCCGCCATCTCTCAAGAAGAGATTGAAGGTATTGTTGCTGATCTGAAACAAAATGCCAAGGGATTGTATAAGAAGAAACATCTCCGTGTCCCCGACTTAATGGAAATACAAAATTATGTTTTGATTTCTCTCTACTACGGTCACATCGTTCCACGCAGGGCACAAGACTATGTCAATATGCTGTATCAGAACTACGATGAAAAAACCCAGAACTATCTGGACTTTGATAATGACAAGCTGGTCTTTAACCAATATAAGACAGCGCAGAAGATGGGGGAGGTGTTGAAGGGTAGACAGGAACTCGAGATGCCTTCTTCTCTACGAAAGATTCTTAAGAAATGGATTGAGGTAATCCCGAAGGAAGTGGATAATCTATTTTTTAATAGCAATCTTGAGCCACTTTCCAACGTTAGTTTGAACCAACGCCTGAATGCAATCTTCAAGGGACCTAAATCGGTAAATGCCCTCAGACATCTGTTTCTCACTACCAAATATAAGCAACTCATGATAGATAACGAAGAGATGAATGATGACATGCATGACATGGGGTCTTCTTCCGCACAAGCCAATAATTATATTAAGATAAATGACAAAGAATAAAAAAAAAATACAATGATAAAGTATATGGTCTACAAAATTTTACCATACACTTTAGCCAAGGCCGATAAATTAGGAGTCAAAGTTGCACCTTCAACCAAAGCAGGAAAGAAGCTGGACGTGTTTAAGAATGGAGAGAAGATTGCATCTATCGGTGCATCTGGAATGGGTGATTATCCAACCTATTTGAAGGAAAAGGGCAAAGAGTTTGCAGACGAACGTAGGCGACTTTATAAAATCCGTCACGCCAAAAATAAGGGGGTTTCTGGGTTTTGGGCGGATTCGCTTCTTTGGTAATTGTATAATGCCAAGCAACGACGCTGATTATGGAAGGGACTATTACCAACGCAACCGCGAACACATTTTACAAAGGAGTCGCAACAAAATTGCTAACAGAGAAAGGGACGAAAAGATTCGCCAATACCAAGAAGACTATTTCAAGGAAAGAATCCAATTGAAAAAAGAATACATGCAGGAGTATCGTAAGGAACACCACGACGAACTCGCAGAGAAACGACGCGAGGCGTATCGCGCATCCGTTTTAGAAGAAGTTGGCAGGATTGTTGTACCCACCTGTAAGAAGCTGGACGCGACAGGGATTGAAATCCGCACTCAGAAACGCTTTGAAACCATTGGCAACATGATGCATAAACGCCACCTCATCGAACGACATTTAGAAGTCAACCGAATTAAAGCAGAAGCATTTAAAAAGATGTTATCTAATAATAGTAGTATAGAATGTCATACGAAAAACGAGTCGGAAGAGGTAGAGATGTAGGGCAGGTTGGCCCCTTATTAAGTCGTCGCAATTTTTGGAAGGTGGTTGTTTGGCGATGGATACGAAAGATTATTTAGGAATTATTTACTTAAAAACTTAACCTTTGTTAATATATAGATGGGACGTTGGCAATGTGATAAACAGAGAGTGATTGATGACATGATTTCGGAGATGGCCCGAGAGATGTATTTGAGGGATTGGAAACGGTCGATGTTGAAAGTGCATTTCATTATAAAATTGAAAAGTATTTAGACAAATCTTTTTAATGTATATAATCATATATATATTAAAAAATGTCACTGAACGAAGGAAAGAAGAATGCAATTTCTATGATTGTTGATACAATGCATGAATATCAAAGAAAGCATAATATAAAAAAACAATGTATTACAAATACTCAATATTTATATGACTCTATAAAAGCATCGTTTCCATATTTAGATATAAAAGTTAAAGCAATTATTGGCTTTCGCAATAGTGATAAAATTATTGGCGTTGATGAAAAAAGTAAGAAAAAATATGTTAATCGAGAAACATATACGGTAGTTCATATGGTTGTGTTAATTGACGGTAAAACAATATTTGATCCCTCTGCAGAAATAAATGATATGGAAGATTTAGATTATGTTGGGTATGAGTTTAAAGGTTTGATAAAAACATTACGAGAATTAGGAATGTCTGAAGAAATGATTGATAAACTTATAAAACAATATATGACATTTTTCGGATATGAAAAAAAAATGAATAATGGGGAAGGACTTATTGTTGACCGACAATATTATAATAGTCAAGCCGACTATGTTGAAGAAACAATGAGAAAAAGTATTTAGACAATTCTTTTATATACATATAGTATATGCCTGTATCAGAAGCCCAGAAGAGAGCCAGCAAGAAATGGAGGGACAACAACAAAGAGAAGTTTAGAGAAATCCAATACATATGGTTGGAAAAGAACCGCGAGAGAGTAAATGAACTGACTGCAAAAAGACAGAAGGGATACTACCACGCAGGAAAGGCCTGTTCTTATGAATGGGCCGTAAAAGAATTATTCAAAATGAAAATCTGAATATTGTTTTATTTTTAAATGGCTTAAAAATAAAATCTTTTTGTAATATATAAGAAATGTTTAGCGAAAAGTCCACCCCCTCCAAAAAGTTTTCCTTTACCCTTGAACGCTCCGATTTTACGAAATCTATTTTTTGCAACACCAATTGCTATGAGGTTGTCAATCCCGAATTATGCAATGGCTTTATTGTCAATAAGATGGGAATCAAATTCCACAAAACTGGAAAGTTTAAAAATATGCCCTACAAGAACGAGCACGAATTACTTACAAATTATCAAAAAAACTATATCCCCAATAGCAACCGAATTAAGGTTGAGTATATTATGGCTCGTCATGGATGGGGCCGAGTGCAACCGATCGGATCTTTATCGTTGTCCCTGTTTCACCGCCCCACAAGACATTCTCTATGTGCCGATACTTACCAAGACTACGATATGGTGAATTGTCAACCGGCTGTCATCAATCAAATATGTATGCAACACAATATTATAAATAAACAGTGTATGGCTTATTGCGAAAACCCGAAAGACTGGAGGCATAAGGTGGCCGAGCAACACCACTTGAAACCCATTTTAAATAAGGAAACCGGCGTTACTTTATCCCCATATGAACAAGCCAAGAAACTTTTTATTTCTCTTGCATTTGGCGGTTCATATGCCGTTTGGCAAAAAGATTATAATGCAGAGGGTGGCGACATCTCTGAAATCATTGAAATGGAAAAGGAAATGTCAAACGTCATGGATTTGATATATAAAAGAAATGTCGATATGATTGAGGATATTTCAAATGACGCATGGAAGAAGAAAAGCACACAGGCCAAGAAGCGTTCTATTATGGGGCTGTTCGCCCAATCTGTCGAACGTCTATTGCAGGAGTCTTGTATTTTAAAGATATGCAGAGATTACGGGTTTAAGCTCGAATCCATTGTTCCTTGTCAAGACGGGTTTATGATTTTGAAGAGTGATGTTAAAAAGGATGTGGATATTTTACACATTATGCAGACTCACCTTTCCGAGTTGTTCGGCTTTGATATTAAGTGGGAGGTGAAACCATTTGACGAGCAGTTGCCTTGTGGGATTCCGTTGGCTCCTCTTATTACTGAGGTCAATGAGGATTTCTCATTCAAAGCGGTTTCCACAAAGTTTGAAAAGACACATTGCAAGATTACAAATCTTGGCATGTTTGTAAAAACCGAAGATACCGGGGACGTTGTAATGACGAAATCGCATTTGATTACTTCTTACGAACATATGACCTATGAGGCGCTTGTCAAGGGTGAAAAGGAACATTTGAATTTCATTTCAAAGTGGCTCCACAATAATCCTCATATAAGGGTTAAGCGTGAGATTAAAATTATCCCGCCCGATCTGAAAGTCCCCGCCGATGTTTATAATGCATGGAGAGATTTTAAGATGTTGACCGTTAAAACATATACTCCGAAGCCGGAAGCTGTTAAGTTGATATGCGACCATATTAAAATCCTTTGCAACCATGACGAGTATTGCTATGATTATTTCATTAAATGGATTGCTTGTCTTATTCAGTTTCCGTCAAAAAAATTACCAATGCCTGTTTTCGTTTCGAGAGAAGGCGGTGGTAAGGGTTCATTATTGCGGTTCTTCAGTGTTATTTTGGGGGCATCAAAGATTTTGCAAACTCAAGAACCCAGTAAGGAAGTGTGGGGTGAATTCAATTCATTAATGTTGAATTCATATTTGGTTTGCCTTGATGAGATTTCAAAGAAGGAGATGGCGGGTTGTGAGGGTAAAATCAAGGGGCTCATTACTGAACCCACCATTCGTATTAACGATAAGGGCAAATCCAGATTTGAGGTTGAGTCCTATCATAAATTCATTGCATTCTCAAATCCGGATGCTTATGGTAATGAACCGATGAATACCACTGACGGCGACAGAAGAAAGTGGTTCGTTAAATGCAGTGATGAGTTGGTGAAAAATAAACCTTATTTTGATAAGTTCTATAAAACCCTTGATGATGTTGATTCTATGAAAACCGTGTTCGAGTATTTCAATACACTTGCAGATGCAGAGAGTGTAAATTCAATGGATTTGCCTGTTACCAAATATAATCAAAGTTTGAAAGATATGGCTGTTCCTCCATTAATGATGTTTATGACTGAATTTATGACAACCAATGTAAAACCTACCATTACAACTGCTGAATTATTTGGAAGGTTAAAGGAATGGACTGGAAGGACCGGGATTCGTTATGAATGCAACAGTTTGCAATTTGCTTGTAGGTTATCCAATTTAGAAATTCCTGGTATGGAAAAATCAAATAATATTGGTGACTTGCGTTTGAAAGGTTGGGAGTTTGATATTAATAAATGCAGAGAATCTTTGGGGTTGGGGTGTTTGATAAAAGTGGAGGACGAGGATGGGGATGAGGGGTCTGTGTAATCCAACCCGCTTGGCCCGCTATTCAACCCCGCTATTCTGTTTCTGTGGTTGTTTCTTTGTTTCCTTACTGTATATGCTGTTATTTTTTTATCTTATATATATAATAATAAATAAATAGCAGGTATAGCGGGATAGCGGGTTATAATCCACTTTCCTCATAAAGTCCAAAAGAAAATGATGATGATGGGTCATCATGATAAAATAATAGTTTTCTATAGCGGAGTTGCATTCTAACCCGACTAACCTGCTTACCTGCTTTTTAAAAATGCATAAATTAAATATTAAAAAACTCCACTGCATAACCAATAAGAAACCAATTATAATATTTTCAATAATGTTTTTTGTTTTAACGCGGGTTGGTTTTTAACGCGGGTTGGTTTACGGCCTCTTGGAAAAGACCCGCTCCTTAATTATCCGGACCCGGCTTAATTAAACACCTAAAGGTTATATAAATAGACTTACTTATATAACTAACTCATCGAATCCATAATCGATGTTTCTTTCTCTCCAACATGACTCGATGTAACCGTCTGAAAAATACTGAGGGGTGCATTATATATTACTCGAAGATAATCTGCCGGCCATCTCCGAGTTCCATCTTATAACAGAACCAGATCGTTTTATGAGGGGGACACGTGCGGTTAACATCGTAGTCCGTTATGAAGTCTGTCCTTTTATGGGGTATCAAAATTTGCAAATGCGGACTATTCATAAGCTCCTTAATATAGACGCGACCCAGGGTATCCAAAGGCACATAGAGGGCGAACGGCTTCCCTAATGAGATGCATCTCTCGAACACTTCCTTCTTACATGAATAGGGTGGATTATCTACGATGCAATCCCAGTCATTCGGGGACCACTCAAAGAAATCCGAATCACAATGTATGTGTTTGGCACCATGATGTTTGTTTACATACTCAGCACATAGACCCTTGCAAAAGAAAGGCATCCACACCCGAGCATCGCGGTTCTTGAAATGTTTGAAGAACAGCTCCCACACCCACTCAGGTGTTTCATAATTGTCTTTCCCCTGTTTTGCTTTGTTGTTAAAATACGGCATATACCATATATAAACAAAATTTAATCTGCAAAGTAATAAATGCTTTTCGGAGGTGCGGGTTTCGATTCCCCAGGTGTCACCTTAAAAGACGATTTACTTTGTTGAGTTTTGGTTTCCCGTGCCTTCGGTTTCGGGGCCTCCTCCTCTTCGGATTCAGACTCCTCATAAATGATGGTCTTCTTCTTCGGCTTCTTCTTCTTCTTTACAATAACCACCTCCTCCTCCGATTCAGAGGCTGACTGGTAAATCACTTTGGGCTCCTTCTTCGGCTTCACTGCAACAACTGCTTTGGGTTCCGCTTTCGGTTTCTTAACCACGACCGGCTCAGGCTCTGGCTCTGATTCAGATTCATTGTCGGTTTTATCAATCGGCGGTGCATTATTCAGTTTGTCTTTGATTGCTTTGAGTTTCATTTTCTTTTCCTCCATGGCTGACAGCATCTTCTTAGTGGCTTCTTGTTGTGCTTCACTTCTTTGTTTTTTCTGCTTTGGCTTGGTAAGGGTTTCATCGTCATTTAGGGATTCCATTATACCATAGCCCCAGAAAATAATTGCCTAAATTAATTAAACAAATCTTTTCTCAGGCATTACTATAATGCAAATCAGCGAAATCGCCAATGATAAGATACCCCCTACAAAACCAATCAAAGAAACAATGGACGTTTTTGTCCCGGATATTGTAGAGGGAGTTGCAAGACGAAACGGAGGAATAATTCTCTACATAGGTTCAGGTGGATCTGGAAAAACATCTCATCTGCTAGGTCAAATGAAAACCGTTTATAAAAAGAAATTTCATCACATTTGGTATTTCTGTCCTTCGTCTTCCTTCTTAAGTGTAGAGAAACATCCATTCGTTAATCACGATAAAGTTTTCCATGAACTAACAGCGGAAGCGTTAGAAGATATAAGAGAAGAATTAACAAGCATTAAAGAAGACAGAGAAGAAGATGATATGCCAGAATACTCTCTTGTGATTATAGATGATTTTGCAAATAATTTGAAAGATAAACATTTACTTTCAAAGCTAAACTCAATGCTTATTAAAGCCAGGCATCTCAATTGTTGTTTCCTTTTTACAGTTCAGTCATATCTCTATTATCCAAAGATTTTACGTAAGCAGTTGACGTGGATATCAATATTTAGTGGAGTTCGAAACAAAGAAGAATGGGGAACAATCACCAAAGAATTATTAAAAATGAAAGAAGACCAGGCAAAGCAATTGTATGATTATGTATTCGATAAACCATACCAGCATTTAGACATTGATTCATTTGAAGAGAAGTTTTATAAAAATGGGAATCAACTGCAAATAACGGAAAATTGAAAAATGATATAAAAAGAATATAATATGTATATAAAAATGATATATATTATTTATCGTATAACAGCGGGTGATTACACATATATTGGAAGCACAAAGGATTTTAAACAACGAAAGTCACAACATAAATCTGCATGTAAAATAGAAGAATCCCAAGCGTATAAAATGATTCGCGAACAAGGTGGTTGGGATAAATGCGAGATGACACCAATTGAGGAATATGAATGTGAAGGACAATTACAAGCACGTATGAGAGAAGAATATTGGAGGCGCGAATATAATGCAAATATGAACTTACGAAGATCTCATAGAACAGAAGAAGAAAGAATAGAAGATTGTAAAAAATCATTTAACACATACATTGAAGCAAATAAAGAAAAAATAGAAACTATTAATGAATGCAGTTGTGGGGGTAAATACACACATTTGCATAAAGCAAGACACGAGAAAAGTAAAAGACACCAAGACTATTTAGCGAAGACATTATCTACAGATACAATATAATCATAATGGAACATATTGAATCAATCCAAATATATCTGAATAGCCGATACGCTACTGAAAGCGTGGGTGGTAATATTGCAAACTCAATCTACTATCTGCCCGTAATAGAGATACCAGACGGCCACCACATTTACCTTTCTCTGCAGAATGCAACAATCCCTTATTCATTTTATTCTATCTCCTCCGTAGACAACACATTCAGCTGGGGACTCGTAGCCGGCCCAGTGAATACATATTATATCGAGCCAGGCAATTACAATATAACGCAACTTATCGATGTAATCAAAACGGCAATGGGAGCGTCCTTCACAATCACTTATAGCCCCATTACAAGCAAACTGCTGATAACACATGCAACCACGAATTTTATAATTTACGCGGGGACCTTTAACCATATCATCGGGTTCAGCAAAACCAGCAATACCACCTCCGTTGCCAATCTTCTCTACAGTCGCGACTGCGTGAATCTGAATCAGATAAGGGCCTTGAATATTGAGATAAACTTCCCTACATACAATGTAAATGTGGCGCAACCGTATAACCAGAATATATTAGCAACGATACCGGTGTATGTCGCGCCCTTCTCTATTATCACTTATCAGAACCCTAATAACTTTAGGACAAACTTGTATGTGAATAAACTGGACCAGATTCAGATCCGCATAGTAGATAACGAGGGGCGACTCGTGGATATGAATGGCATCCAATATCAGATGACGTTGCAACTGGATTGTGTCAAATTTACAGATTAGTCTAGATATTTTCTAATGGTAGTTTATAATGATTGGCTATAAACAACCTTTAGGAAAAGCGATGATGGGACATAACATGCCCCTCGGCAAAATGAGAATCGGAACCAAGGTTCCCCTTTTAGATAGACCGACCGCCAGAAAAGTCGAAGAGGCCCTTGTGCGAAAAGTTTCGGCGGGTCTTGAGAGAAACGTCCTTAAGAGATAAATACTGAAAACATTTAGACATTTCTAATTGTTTTTTTCCAAAAATATTTCCTGGGGCTATTGTATATAAACAATGATTCCCGCGAACCTCAAGTATCAATCCAAAGTTGAATCTGCCCCTGCCCGTAGATATTTAACCCAGATCCAACCCCAAGGGTCAACCGGTGGTTACAACCCCGGTGATACCATCACCATCAATATCCCCACCCGTGCCAACACTGCACTTATCCCCTCTGAGTCCTATTTGAGAGGACAGTTTAACTTGATTGCCGTCGGCACTGCATCTACAAGTTCCTGCTTAGAGTCGTGCGGATGGCACAATTTTATCCAGAGAATTCGCGTGTTCCACGGAAGTAACTTGTTAGAAGATATTGATAATTACGGTCAGCTTGCTAAGATTCTCTACGATTTCCAGGCCCCTGAAGACTCGGTTAAGGGTCGCTTTGCCATTACCTCCGGAACCAACGAGGACTACTCCGGTGTAGGAACTGGTGCCGCCGCTTTACAAAACGTCCGCTCGGTTAACCGAGGCCGTGCTACCGGTGCTTTGGCAACAACTGCAGGTGGAACGGTTTTCCCCTTTGCCATCAACTTGATATCGCTTGTTGGTTCTTTGGCAGGTGAGAAATACCTGCCTTTGTGGGAGATGACCGCTGCGCCCCTGCGCCTTGAGATTGTTCTGCAATCTTCCCTCATCCGCGCGATGATGGTTGAAGGTGGTGCAGGTTTGAATTTTACCGCCAACGGCATCAATTATGCTGCCGAATTCTTAGAATTGCCCGATTCAGCCGTCGCTGCCATAAAATCAGGCTCCTCCAGCCCGATGCAGATGGTCCTCCCATCTTACAGGTCATACACCAACAGTGCTGCCATTACCACTGCTGGAACCCAGGTTAGTTTCCCCATCCCCGCCAAGTTCAGTTCTCTCAAGAACATCTTTGTTGCCACCAGAACAACTGCCGGAACTGCCGCTCAATACCCCTCGTCCCATTGCAAATTCGGCCTTACCAGTTACAACTTCAGGGTTGGGTCTGAGGTCCTCCCATCCACTGCCCCCACAAGTGTTCCTGAAATCTACACTGAGGCGCTCAAATGCTTTGGCTCCGTGGCAGATCTACAACTCCAGCCGTCCATTGATAACACCGCCTATTCTCTCGATGTCCCCAACACTGTTGCTGGTTTGACAGAGGCCTCCACTGAGGATTCGGGCGCTTTCTTGGTCGGCATTGACATGGAGATATACCAGAATGCTGATAAGGCGGCCATATTCGCGGGAACTAACACGAACACAAGTGATATCTTCTATATTGCGAATCACACCCCCGCTGGTAACGTTACCATCCTCCAGACTGGATTTGCATGCTACGACCAGGTGCTTGTCTATGAGAACGGTATATGCTATGCTAGATACTAAACGCATTTAACAATTTATAATAATCTATGTATTTATTATAAATGGATCAAGAGATAGCGAAATTATGGCTCAATAGCGGGTCACTTACAACAACCCCATCACAAACAGGAGTAATAAGTGCCGATAATATGACGGTGACATTCAACTTTGATTTGAGAATTGTTTTAGGCGAAACACTGTGGAGCAAATATAAGTATTTCAAAATGTATATTAATGATACATCTCCAGCATCAACGACTGGTATGGCAACGCTTTATCAAAATGGGTTGAATCTGATTCAGGCATCGTATCAAGGCAAACAAGCGGGATTTCAAACTGCGATAGATGAAACCAACTTGGCAACTCCAATCGGTATACCACGTCAATTTAATCGTTCTGCAAATACGAGAACATTTGTAATGATAAAACCTGATGCAAACAACGTCCA
>Ga0208916_10001169_pt1 | contig 11478 bp, 13 predicted proteins | sample DEB19_08_DNA_5_FD_184523 | JGI IMG/M metagenome (GOLD analysis project Ga0208916, IMG submission 184523) | Aqueous microbial communities from the Delaware River and Bay under freshwater to marine salinity gradient to study organic matter... | ecosystem: Environmental > Aquatic > Marine >... | reverse complement strand
CTTTACGCAAGATAACGCCAAGTCAGGCTGAACTGGCGGGAACTGGCGAGGACTGGCCTGATCAGCCGGTGACTGGTAGGACTTTGCCCAGATTGGAAACTGTGACTACAGGACTTTCCGTCTATGCACCTTTGGTTGTTGAGTTTGCGCGCAAGTACATGCAGGTTGAGCTGATGGATTGGCAGGTGCATGCAGCGATGGGCTTACTTGAGTCAGACGCTGACGGTGATCTAGTTAATCGTTCCGGTCTAATCACAGTTGCTAGACAAAACGGCAAAACTGTTTTAGGGCAGGCCATTGTTGGCACCTGGCTGACCAGCATTGCTGCACTACGTGGCAAACCACAGACCGTTATTAGTTCGGCCCATGAGTTACCGCTGGCCAACTTGCAGTACCAATTTTTGGCCCCAATTCTTGAGCAGTATTTTGACGCTAAACCCAAGTGGGGATATGGCCGTATGGAACTGCAGATGCCTGACGGGTCGCGCTGGTTTATTAAGGCCGCCACACCATCAGCCGGTATGGGCCTTAGCGCTGACCTGATCTGGGTTGACGAAATCTACGCAGTTGATGATGCTGTCATGGCTCATTCTTTGCGCCCGACTATGAAGGCTCGCAACACGCGCACCGCTGGTGGCTCGCCGATCATGGTTATGACTTCTACCGCTGGCACCGAGGCATCTACCGCCATGCTCCGTTATCGAGAATTAGGGCTGTCACTTATTGGTGAACAACGTTCCGGTGCTTTTTACTTTGCGGAATGGTCACCACCGCCAGGTGTTGATGTCATGGACACAAGCTGGTGGGGCTGGGCTAACCCAGCACTAGGTCAAACCCTAGAACTGCAGTCAATGTTGATAGATGCTGAACACCCTGACCGATCATCTTTTTTGCGCGCCAGCCTTAACCAGTTTGTCAATGCCGATGCCTGCTGGCTACAGCCTGGCCAGTGGGATGCTTGCCTGTCAGATATCCAAGGCCCAGACAACGGATGGCTCGCTTGCGACTCAAGCCTTGACGGGTCGCGCTATGTCGCTGTTCGCGCAGCTGTAGATGATGTCGGAGTAGTGCACGTATCGGTTGAGTTTGTCGTTCAATCCTTGGCCGAGTGTCAGCAGGCCATGATAGATGCGTGCGCGGCTCACCCATTGTTGGGGTTGGCCGTGACCCCGGCACTAGAGCATCACGTGCCTTTGCCCTTGACTAGGCGCACCAAGGTTGTGGGTTATGGCGAACTTTTGCGCTACACATCCTTGGTAAGAGCACAAATTAACGATGCAAAACTTGTGCACCAGGGTGAGCAAAACCTTGCCGAACATATGAACAGATCAGTAGCAATTATGCAAAGCAACCAGTTAGCGCTCAGCAGTAAGCGTTCCCCAGGGCCTATTGAGTTAGCGCGCTGCACCATTTGGGCTGCTGCTTTAGCGTCACGACCTAAGCAAGCAGGTAAACCAATGATGGTGGTAGTCAATCGCTAAAGTGTTGACGGTACTGCTCTGGGCGTTGTCGGGATGAGCAGGGCAGTACCACACACACCCGGCAGAAAGTGGCATACTACCGCTATGGGTATTTTTAATAAGCCAGTAACTAAGGCCGCTATCTCAACACCATCAGTGCAGGCCGCTGTCGGATACGCGCCAGCTGGGAACAGCACAAACCCACTAAACAACTTTTATAACTACCAGTCTGGTGCAGCTCGTGATCGTGCCATGACCATTGCCACTGTGTCTCGATCACGTGACTTGTTGGCTTCAGTGATTGCTTGTATGCCGTTAAAAATGTACGGCGAAATGTACAACGATGCCACTGGCGAGATGGAAGAAATACCACTGGCCCCTAGGTCTTGGCTACGCCAGCCAGACCCAGCGGTCACCTACAACTTCCTGATGGCATGGACACTAGACGACTTGCTATTTTATGGGCGCGCTATGTGGTATGTCCTTGAACGCACCCAAGACGGCTACCCAACAAAGTTTCAGCGTTTGCCTATGGGCTCAGTCACAACTTTGGATGAGCAAGGCCCGGTGTTTTTTGCGCCCTCTAAGTCCATCAGTTTTGCTGGTGCAGAACTTGACTACCGCAACGTCATCCAATTTTTAAGCCCAATTCAAGGCATTGTTTACAGCTCTGAACAGACCATTGCCACAGCGTTAAAGGTAGAACAATCACGCTTTAAAAACGCCCAGTCATCATTGCCTAGTGGCGTATTAAAACAAACTGGCGGTGAACCACTAAGCGCTCAAGAACTTTCAGAGATTGGCGCGGCCTTTCAAGAGGCTCGACTTACCAGTCAAACCGCAGTGCTTAATGAGTTCCTTAGTTATGAAGCCAGCACTGCCACCCCCGACAAAATGCTGATGATTGAGTCTGCCCAGTATTCAGCCTTAGATTTGGCACGCCTATGTGGTGTTCCCCCCTACCTTGTAGGCGTGTCCACTGGTGCTTATGCCTACACGAGCAGTGAACAATCACGTGCTGATCTCTACATTTTTGGCGTTAAACCATACGCCGATTGCATCGCCTCAACATTGTCAATGAACAACGTGCTACCACGTGGCACTTATGTAAAGTTTGACACTGACGACTACCTAGAAGAAAACTACGTAGCAGACAAAATGGATAGCCCAGACCAACCACAAGAAAACACACAGGAAGCCCTAGCATGATGCGCTTTACTAGTTCCACATTCTCAATCGATGCCGCACAAGACGGCACCCCTAAGCGCACCATTACTGGCATTGCCTTGCCATACAACGTGGAAGCCACAGTCTCAGGTGGCCAAACAGTTTCTTTTCTGCCCGGCTCACTGCCTACAGAAGGCAAAGCGCCAAAGCTCTACATGAGCCACGACTCAACACAGGCCATTGGCCTTGTGACTGAGCGTGCCGACAGCCAAGAGGCTATGTACTTCACAGCCAAAGTTTCAACCACAGCCCTAGGCGATGAGGCTTTAGTCTTGGCAGCCGATGGCGTACTCGACTCTGTATCGGTAGGCGTGAACCCAACCAAGTTTTCGTACAACGAAGATGGAGTCATGATTGTGGAAGCAGCTGATTGGATGGAGCTCAGTTTGGTGCCTCAACCGGCATTCAGCGGTGCTACCATCACAGATGTTCTTGCGAGTATCCCCACATCAGAGGATGAAGTAAGCAATAATACAGAAACGGCACCCGATGAGCCTGAACCCACAGAGTCAGAGGAGACCGAAGTGTCAGAAACCCCAGCCCCAGAAGTTATCGAAGCATCATCTATTTTTGCCCAGCCAAAACGCAAGTTCGCTATGCCATCAGCCGGTGAATACTTGGCAGCAATGCACGCAGGCGGCGACACTTTCGCCAATGTAAACGCTGCATACAAAGAAGCAGTACGCGATCAGCAGACAGCACTTCAAGCAGCTGCAGGAGATGTGCTCACAACTGATACCCCCGGATTGCTCCCTGTTCCGGTGCTTGGGCCAGTGTTCCAAGACCTCAACTTTGTGCGACCAGTTGTCACCGCTTTTGGTGCACGCTCAATGCCAAACACCCCAAGCAAGACTTTCATCAGGCCAACAATCACCACGCACACAAGTGCTGCAACACAAACTGAGGGCAGTGCAGTAAGTGCAACGACAATGGTGATTGCATCAAACACCGTTACAAAATCAACTGTTGCCGGTCAAGTCACGCTCACAATGCAAGACATGGACTTCACTGATCCATCGTCAATGAACATTATTCTTAATGACCTTGCTGGTGAATACTTAATTAAAACTGATGACATTGCAGCCGATGCACTTGTAGCTGGTAAGACTGCATCAGGCTCGACATGGACTGTCACCGCTGGAGACCCAACATCGTTGATCAACTCGTTGTATGACGCGGCACGCGAAATTACAGAGGACAGCAACTACTTCCCAACACACTTGTGCGTGTCACCAGACGTGTGGGAAAAGTTGGGTGCACAGTTGGACTCAAGCAAGCGCCCAGTTTTGGGTTACACCACAAACGGTGTGCTTGGACAAAACGCATTAGGTCGAGTAGGCGGAATGGGCTACAGCGACATGGATGTAATGGGCCTCAAGCTAGTTGTCGATAACAACTTTGCCTCTGGCACAATGCTTGTTGTTTACGCACCGGGCTTTGAGATTTACGAAGCACAGCAAGGCGTTCTCTCAATCGCTAACCCAAGCACATTGAGCCGCACGTTCTCTTACTACGGCTACTTTTCAACTTTCGTTGCTAAGTCAAGCTTCATTCAGGGCATTGTAATCGCTTAGTCCGAAAGGCGGCTACCGCCGATGGCTACATACACAGTCACTTTTAAGCAACTGCTAGACAACTATGCAGTGCTACAAACACTGACCGATACTGAAATAGAGGTGGGGCAATCCATCACTGTTGCCAGTGTTGCTGCACCCTTTAACGGCACGTTCGTTGTCTATGCCATGCCCAAGTATGAGTACATCGGCATAGACACACAAGGTGATCTGCTGTTTAACGCTAATGTCAGCATCCCTAACCAGGTGCTGTTTAAGTGCACTGGCACAGATGTTGATCGCACAGCGTCAGCTACAGGCACAATCACCTACACGCAGAACTGCACATGGGTGGCTACTAACGCTGACCTGATTACATACCTTGGCGTAGATATAACTAATCCAAGTGATGACTACACACTGGTGGGACAGGCTCGAAACGCTGCCAATGACTTCTGCTATCGACGCAGGCAAGAGTCTGGCTATTTTGACAGCCTCACAACGTCACCCGGGCATGATGTAACTCTAGGGACACTTATGTATGGTGCAGCTCTTTGGCGCAGCCGTGGCTCTGTGCAGGACACCTTTGCCACATTCGATGGCATGGGCAATGCACCCGTGTCAGCCATGACACCAGTCATTAAACAGTTGTTGGGCATAGACCGCCCACAGGTTGCCTAATGCCTGCTACAGGGCTTCTGAACGAGGCTATGCAAGACCTCAAGGCCACACTTACGGCAGTGACAGGCTTACGCGTAGTAAGCGACCCCACAAAGATTGTGCCTAACTGTGTCTTTCTCGATGCACCTAGTTTTGAGACAATCGCTGGCGGTGGCAACATCGTGCGCGTCACTATCCCTGTACGTGTTATTGGCAGTGGCACCGCAGCCCAAAATGTTCTGGAAAACATCCTTAGCATTGTGGCCACAGTCCTTGGCTCAAGCGTTGTCATCATGGCAGGCCAGCCATCATCGCTAGAAATTGGTGGCGCTACCTACCCTGCTTACGATCTACAAATGGCTATGCAGGCACAGAAGCAATGACATACCCGACTGCAGTAGGATTATCTGCTAGAACTAACAACAGATACGGCACCCGGCACCGTTTGACACAGGAGTAAATAACGTGGCCACAAGTACATATCTCACTAACCCAACCGTAAACCTTGCGCCCACTACTGGTGGCACAGCTGTTGATTTAACAGACCAGTGCCGCAGCGCAACTATCACACTTGGCGTGGACAGTCTAGAAAGCACCGCCTTTGGCGATACTGGTCATCGTTTTGTGCCTGGCTTGCAAACTGTCTCGGTAGAACTTGAGATGTATCTCAGTTATGGCACTGGCGAGGTTGAGGCGACATTGTTTGCCAATCTGGGCACAGGTACTACACAGTTAGTGATTTCGCCATCAGGAACTAGCGAAACCGCAAGCAACCCTGAGTTCACAATCATTAACATGCAGCTTGTGGACTACACACCTATCAACGGCTCTGTAGGCGAACTGTCAATGATCACCGCGTCATTCATTGGCGGCACATACGCACGAGACATCACACCCTAATTAACCAAAGGAACCCGACATGAAATTGACACTATTAGTGGATGCTGGCGAAGGCCCGTACCAAGTCACAACCAGCCTGTACGTCATTGTGCAGTGGGAACGCAAATACAAGCGCAAGTCCAGCACGATTGGTGAGCAAGGCATAAGCATTGAGGACTTAGCCTTTATGGCTTACGAGTCAAGCAAAATTGCTGGCATCACAGTGCCCGTAGTGCTCGATGACTTTATTAAGCGCCTAGTGACTTTGGAAGTGGTGGATAATGATCCGGCAAACCCTACCCAAGCGGAACCTACCGCCATTCCCTAGCAAGCCTTCTAGTAGCCACAGGCTGGTGGCCACCTGCTGTAGAGTTTGACATTGCTGATCTAAACACCACGATCAAGTTGTTAAACGAAAGCCGCAAGCCATGAGCCTAGAAACAAGCGCCGAGATTACAGGCTTGAAGCAGGCACTGTCAGAGCTGAGCAAGTTAGACAAGTCAGCACGCTTTAAGGCTGCAGCCAAGATTAAGGCAAGTAGTCCGGCAATGCTTGAGGAAGGCCGTAAGCAGTTCCCTGCCGATATTGGTATCTCTGTCATTCACGGCTGGGGCCGCAGCAAAAAAGGCAAAAAAGGCAGACTTGCCTACGACAAAACTGCTGTGGACAAAGGTGTGCAAATCATGGTTGGTGGCCGTTCTCGTGGCCAAGGCATAACACCACTAGTGACTCTGGTGCAGAAAGATGCAGCTGGCGCATTGTTTAGCCAGGCAGGCACAAAAAACATTAGTGACTTTTCTAAGTTGCTAACTAACGTATTTGGTAGGCCTCAGCGCGGCTTGTGGCGTAGTCGAGCGTTTATTGCAGAGCAAGGCGCGGCTGACATTATGAAAGCCGTTGATGAAGTAATCGCTGACGCTAACCGCGCACTACAAGCAAGGCAGGCTAACTAATGGCTATCTACCTACCAATCGTTACGTCTTTCTCAGACAAGGGACTAAAGCAAGCCGAAAAGGGCTTTAAGGATTTAGAAGGCGCGCAAGCGAAGGCTAAGTACGCGCTGGGCAAAGCCAACAAATATGCAGCCGTTGCACTTGGTGGTTTAGTCGCTGGCCTTGGTGATGCTGTCAAGGGCGCTATGGAAGATGAGCAAGCCCAAGCGATGCTCGCGCGTCAGCTACAGAAAACTACTGCAGCCACTGATGCACAAATTGCTGGTGTTGAGGCGTACATAACTCAGCAAGGCAAACTCAAGGGCGTTACCGATGATGAGCTACGCCCAGCAATGGCTGGACTTGTGCGCGCCACAATGGACATCAACGAGGCACAAAAGGCCGCCAACTTGTCTATGGACATTGCAGCTGCTAAAGGCATCAGCCTTGAAACAGTGACTAAGGCTATGGAAAAGGCGTACGGCGGCAACATGACTGCCTTGGCAAAACTGTCCCCAGAACTACGCCAGATGATTAAAGACGGCGCGTCTATGGATGAAGTCATGGCTGAGATGGCTGTTACTTTTGGTGGTGCAGCCACTGACTCTGCTAACACTGCTGCAGGCTCGATGAAGCGTTTAGGCGTTGCCTTGGGTGAAGCTAAAGAAGGAGTAGGCGCTGCACTGCTACCAATCCTTGAAAAGGCTCTGCCGGTCTTGCAATCGTTCGCCACGTGGGCACAAGACAACCCAACACTGATCACTGCTGTAGCAGCTGCTTTTGGTGTTATGGCTGCCAGCATTGTGCTAGTCAATGCCGCTATGGCTCTTAACCCTGCAGTGCTGATCACTGCTGCCATTGTTGCTTTAGGCGTTGCACTTGTTATGGCCTACAAAAAGTTTGATACTTTCCGCGCTGTTGTGCAGGGCGTTGCTAATGGCGTTGCCGGATACTTTGAGTTCATCGCTAACGCATATATCAAGATGATTAACTTGGTTATACGTGGCATTAACTTAATTAAGCCAGGCAAAGACATTGGGCAAATTGGTCAGGTCAGTTTCGGCAGGCTTGGTGGCGACAGTGGTGGCGATGGTGGCGCTAACCCTGCAGGTCTTGACTATAAAGCAATGGCTACTGGCGGAATTGTGACTAGCCCAACTATGGCGCTTATTGGTGAGGCTGGCCCAGAGGCTGTTATCCCGTTAAACAAAGCTGGTGGCTTAGGTATGAACATCACAGTGAACGCTGGTCTGGTTAGCACTCCTGACCAAATTGGAACCGATATCATCGCCGCAATACAAAAGGCCCAGCGCCGTAGCGGAACGGTATTTGCACCAGCATGAGTGTTCCTACAATGCAAGTGCTGGTGGGCTTTCAGAGCACCACTGGCTTTGGCACACCCTTTCAATTAAACGATGCGTTCTATGGTGTTTTAGACACTGCAGGGCGTGGCACCCTTGGTGGCGTCACTTTTGTTGATCTTACGAGCCTCGTAGAAAATGTGAGCATTACCCGTGGTCGTTCACGCCAGTTAGACCAATTTAACGCTGGCACAGCTGTTATTGCTTTTAACAATGTCACACAAATACTTAACCCAAGCAACACGGCCAGCCCTTATTACCCGTTCGTACTGCCACGATGCCCAGTGCAAATACTTGCTAATGGCACACCCATTTACACAGGCTTAATTACTGACTGGAACCTTGACTACGACATCAGCAACCAAGACATGATGTACGCGTCATGCTCTGACCAATTCACAGTGCTTGCCAACCAAAACCTCAACGCTGTTGCCACAACAGTGCAGGCCACTGGTGCACGTATTAACGCAGTGCTGGACTTGCCAGAGATTAACTATCAAGGCGCTCGATCTATTGACGCAGGCTCATCTACGCTCGGCGCTTTTGCTATTAGTCAGGACACTAACTGTCTTAACTATTTGCAGCTGATCAACACCAGCGAGCAGGGCTATCTGTTTATGAGCGCTAACGGCACTCTGACATTTAAGGGCAGGTCTAGTGTTCTTAACCCTGTGGCTGGCGCTACTTTTAACACTGACGGCACAGGCCTTAGGTATCAGAGCCTTATTAACCAATTTGGCGATGAGCTTTTGTATAACTACATAGTGACAAAATCTGACGCTGGTGCAGCGCAGACAACTAGCAACGCGGCCAGTATTGCGCTATATCAAGCCCAGCAGTACTCGCTGACTAATTTGCTAAACAGCACCACCACAGAGGTTGCTGGCCTTGGTAACTATTTGCTGGGTAAGTATCAAAATCCAGTGCTGAGGTTTACAGGGCTATCTACGGAAATGTCAGCGCTATCAACTACTGATCAAAACATCGTGCTTAATCTTGACATGACCAGTATTTGCAGTGTGGTCAAAAACTTTGTAGTAGGCACGCCAGCCACGGAGACACAAACCCTGATTGTGTCCGGCATCGCCCACAACATCACACCTGGTAGCCATATTGTGTCATTTGTTTACGAGTCCACAGACGGCAACCAGTATTTCACCCTTAACGACGCCATTTTCGGTACTCTTTCAACTACTAACCTTTTAAGTTTCTAAAGGAGACACAACATGACAGCATTTCAGACCTACACAGCTGGTCAGATATTAACGGCCTCACAAATGGCCACCCTGCAGGGATATAGCACAGCCGTTGCAATCTTTAACGACCAAAAAGCAAACGGCACAAACGGCGGAACAGCCTCAACCAGTTATGTGACACGAACCTTAAATACAACAGTAGTAAATAACATTGCTGGATGTTCTCTTGCTTCTAATACTGTTACATTAACGGCAGGGTCTTACGTCATTGAAGCATCCGCTCCAGCATTTAACGTTAACGGACACAAAATCCGTATTTACAACAGCACAACCTCGGCGACAATCGCTATTGGTTCATCTGCTTATTCCGTCAATGGCAACAATGTGATGACTGAAAGCAAAGCGTTTGCATATTTGACAATTACTGGTAGTACCAACATAATCATTCAACACGTTGCGAACGTTGCAACCGCAACAAGTGGCTGGGGTGCTGGTGGTGCAGTTGGTGGAGACAATGAAGTGTTTGCACAAATCAAAATTACTCAGGTTGCATAAATGCGTAAAAGCTTAATTCTATTGGTGTTTTTAGGGTCGCTAACCGCTTGCGCAGACCGTGAACGTCTTAACTGTGAAACCACCAACACTCTTAACAGATCATTTATGGAAAGTAAATGCGCATGAAACTAGAAAACCGTTTAACCAACGAAGAAATAAAAGCACGACTTATCCTTGTAGTAGGAATATGCCTCTCGAGCGCGTTTCTCTTTTCTATCGTTGCCCTTTTGTACGGTCTTTTGTTTGTGGTGCAGCCAACTGAGCAAGCACCCAACGACTCAGAAGCTTGGGCTATCTTGTCCCCAATGCTTATGACCCTTGCAGGCGGCCTTATTGGTTTGCTGGCTGGCAACGGCCTTAAAGACAAACCAAAAGAACCACCAGCGCCATGAAATACACGGGTTACGACAAAACAGCTACAGCCAAAATGGCGGGCACCGAAAAGTTTGTTGATCTCTGTTTTCGCCGTTGGGGCTTTACAAACCTAGGCACGCTAGTGGTCAGAGAAATGCGATCAGGGCAAGGCATGAGTGTGCACGCAACAGCTCGAGCTTGTGACATTGGCTTTAAGGACACCAAAGAAGGGCGCGCTGCAGCTGTGCAAGCAATGCTCTGGTTTGTTAAGTACTACAAAGAGCTAGGCATTGAAGAAGTACACGATTACGGCGGTCTTATTAACGGCACGTGGCAGGGCTGGCGTTGTAATAGAAACGGCAAGCCAGGCTGGAAACTGTGGACTGATACTGATAACGGTGGGTCAAAAAACGGGCGCTGGATTCATGTAGAACTTGCCCCACAATCAAATGGTGGCCACGCCGAGGATGGCGTAGCCCTAGAGGCTGCATGGCGCGCACTGCCTAAGCCATAAAGGATTCCCAGACGCTGTTTGAGCAGTGCTGGGGCTAGGTGGTGGGTACTTTGTTTCCATTGGGTATCCACCACCGACTTTCTAAATTGTGTAAAGTAACCACCGCTACTCAAATAGCAGAAAGTCAGAGGAAACATGACATACACCGACCTACCACTATTCAGGGCAACAGACCCCGAAACATCTAGGCAAATCAGCCCCATCAGAGTGGGCACCCACCGGGCAATCCTGCTAGAGCAGTATTTTTACGCAACCCTCGGGCTAACCGATGAAGAGGCAGGCGCTCGAGCCGCGCTGGCTGGTCACGAAATAAAGGGCTATTGGAAGCGCTGCAGCGACTTGCGCACCATTGGACTAATCCAAGACTTAGGCATCCGTAGAGCGCTCCTGAGTGGCTCTCAGGGCATTGTGTGTGGCATCACCCAAAAGGGTATGGACATGGTTAGGGGCTGGGCATGACCGACACCCAATTTATCTACAGTTTCATTATGGGCTGGGTGTCATGCTGGCTTTGGCTCAAAATGATGGCGAACCGACCATGATACCGACATGGGGCTATGTGGCTCTAAGGTCTAAAGATAAGAAAACGATGGTGCAAGTCTTTACAGACTTGTCCACAGGCCTGATTGTTTATACCCAAGTGTGCACACGTGCACAGTCTTGGCACTCATGGCGGCCGCCTACAGAAGTTGAGAGAGTTGATTAAGAAACTCATGGCACTAACGCTTATCCTTGCCCTATCCACCCCAGCCCACGCAAGTGCAGCTGCTAACTCACACGCCAAATA
>Ga0208916_10001168_pt1 | contig 11482 bp, 25 predicted proteins | sample DEB19_08_DNA_5_FD_184523 | JGI IMG/M metagenome (GOLD analysis project Ga0208916, IMG submission 184523) | Aqueous microbial communities from the Delaware River and Bay under freshwater to marine salinity gradient to study organic matter... | ecosystem: Environmental > Aquatic > Marine >... | reverse complement strand
AACTAAACGAAAGTAAAGAAAAGGCACTAAGTCAAACGCAACTTATCTTAAACAATTTGCATACTTTTGAGCCTATCTCAGCATGGATTATTAAAAATTCAGGCTTATTCCCTGAGCAAACGCCCGTTACTAGCATACGCCGAAGTTTGACATCAATTCATAAAATGGGTAAAATTGAGGTTATAGGGGATAGAATAGGGAACCACAAAAGAAAAGAATTTACTTATAAATTAATTTTGTAAATTAAAAATCTATTGCATATTATTGCAGTGTTATATCGGGGTGAAGACCGATAATTAAAAACAAAAATATTAGCCACGTCCTTATAGTTTGCTTCACCGAACTATTTGGATAGTGGCTTTTTTTATTACAACATGAACAAAAAAACAAACAATCAAACAGCAAACGCACAAGCGTTAGAAGATGGTCAATTACCATTATTCAGCAAAAAAGTAGAGTTAATTCACTTAGATTCAGTAATTGGGTCAGGGTATGAATCAGATGTAGCAAAATTAGCTTTAGAAGACAAAATTGCTTACAGAGCAGCAAGAAAAAATATGCAGATTCACTCTGCTATTATTTGCAAAATCAATGACAATTTTGCAGGGTTTTTTACATTTGAAATAAATCACAAAGTAGGTGAGTTTTGTTTATTGCAGTCAGCGATGTATCCTGAGTATAAAGACAAAAAAATATACTCGCAAATGGTTTCTGAAATTATAAAACAAAATACTTATGGTTATCATATGATAATGACAGTATCTAAAAAACATGATTTAGAAAACCCAACTGTATTTAAAGCATTAGGCTTCAAAGTTAATTTAGAGAAAAGCGAATTTGTATATATGTATTATGGTGACGAAAGCCAAGTAAGAGTTAAAAGGCTATGCCATATGGCAATGACTAATCTATGGCAATCAACTTCTGGTGAGTGGTTAAAAATTAAAAGAGAGTGGAATGATAAATTAGAAGAATCAGGTATTAAATATGGCATACCTAACCCAAAATTTGCAAGTCGTGAGGGTTGTTGGATGGGTACTTCAGGTATGTCTAATGTTGTTTTATCTAAGCAAACAGTTGAAGACGGGGAAATATTAACCGACAAAGGCAAAGACTTGAATGGGAACGCAAGTGTATTAGACCCTGCTGTTTGTGAAATTATAGTTAGAATGTTTATGCCTACAAATGGGTGTAGAGTTTACAATCCTTTTGGGGGGGGTGTTCAAATGGGGTTTGTTGCAGGTGGTTGCGGGTATGAATATTTGTCAAGCGAAATAAGGCAAAACCAATGCGATGCAAATAATGCACTTTGTCAAGAGTTCCCTAATGTAAAATGGTTAAAATCTGATACAAGTAAATTTACACCTAAGCAACAATATGATTTAGTATTTAGTTGCCCCCCATATTACAAAGTTGAAAAATACATTGATTATGACGGCAAAAGCCCAGAGGGTGAATTAAATTCACTTGCTACATACGAAGACTTTAGAAATATGCTTTTTGAGGGTTATAAAAACGCAATTAAAGCGATGAAAGATAATACATTTTTTGTTGTTATGACGGGAGATAGCAGAGATAAAAATGGGGGATATTATGGTTGTGAAGCCGAACACGAACTATTCTTTAAAGAGCAAGGATTATTAATATACAATAGAATTGTTTATCTTGAAAGTGAGTTCACAAGACGAGCAACTGCAAAGAAAACATTAAATTCAAGAAAGTACCCTAAATGCGAACAAAAAATATTTGTTTTTTATAAAGGTGACCCATCTAAAATTAAAGATTTATTCCCAAATGTAGGTAGATTATAATGAGAGAATATTCAAATAAAATATCATTAACTAAGAATGCAAGGGGTATTTATAGTTTAGATACTTCTATTGGGTGTTCATCAGGAATGGCTAATGAGCGTGGTGGTTGCTATGGTGACTGCTACGCTGCTAAGTCAGCTAAATTATATGGTTATGACTTTTCTAAAACAGTTTTAAGGAGTTTTGAAGATATAAACCATAGGAATACTATATTTAATCAAATTAACAATGTTAAATTAGATTTCATTCGTATTGGAACAAGTGGGGACCCATCGGAAAATTGGGAACATACAATTAGCATTTTAAAACAAATTGATAAATGCAATAAAGAAATTGTAATAATTACAAAACACTGGACTAATTTAACGCAAAATCAATTAGAATATTTAGCAATTATAAATGTTTGTATTAATACCTCAGTTTCAGCATTAGACAATGAAAATTTATTAAATAATTCACTAAATCAATATAATACACTTAAAAAGTACTGCAAATCTATTTTAAGGGTTGTTTCTTGCGATTTTAACATAGATAATGAGATAGGACATAAATTACATATAATTCAAAAAGATTTGTTTTTAAATGGGCCTATTTTAGATACTGTATTCAGAGTTAATAAAAACAATAAGTTAGTCAAAGACGGCATAATAAATGTTAGAAAATCTAAATTTTTAGGTAAAAACGCTTTAGTAAGTAAATATAATAAAAAGACATATTTAGGCAAGTGTTCAACTTGTAAGGAAATGTGTGGGATAAAATTAAATATTGAAAACAAAGAATACCCAAATAAAAGAGGTACTATTAAACAACTAAATTTTAATTTTGTAAATTAAAAAGTCTTTACTATATTTGCACTGTTCCGTCTCACATGAACATTAAATTTTACACATCTAATCCCCTGACCTTTATAGGTAGCATATCTTTGAGACGGAACTGCTATTTATCTAGATTCAGGGGATTTTATATTTTACAAAATGAATATATTTGAGTTAAATAGGGCGTTTTGGGATTTTGCCTTTAGCAACCCTGAAAAAATAAAACCTAATCATTGTGCAATTTATTACTTTGCCTTAGAACATTGTAATAGATTAGGGTGGAAACAAAAATTTGGATTCCCTACCTCTATGGTTTTAGAAGCTACTGGCATTAAAAGTTACTCAGTATATAAAAAAACATTTGATGAATTAGTAGAGTATGGGTTCTTTGAAGTTATAGAATATAGCAAAAATCAGTACTCAAGTAATATAATTGCTTTGAAAGAAAATTACAAAGCACATATCAAAGCACTTGACAACGCATTTATAAAGCATTCATCAAAGCAAGACGAAAGCGTTATAGAAAGCACTTATAGTATAGATATACCAATTAACAATGAACCAAAAACCAAAGAACAAATAGTTTTGTCGGATTTTGAAAAGGCATTTGAAGATTTTAGGTCGATGAGAAAACAGATTAAAAAACCTATTACACTAAGAGCCGAAGAATTACTACTTTTGAAACTTCAAAAAATGTGTGGAAGCGATGAAGTCTTAAAAATTAAATTACTTAATCAATCAATCATAAATTGTTGGCAAGACATTTACGACATTAAAATACCAAAACAACCACAAAATAAAATAGACACTCCAGACATATCAAAAATAGAAAAATATTAAAATGAAAAAAACATACTTAAATATCAATTACCTTGCTAAAGAGTTTTTAAACATAGGTGTAAAACTTAAGCCACAATTTAAACCCGACACAATCACTGAAGTGCTTGTAAAGTTTTTCTGCTCACAAAGAGAAGAACATTTCCCAAGTTTAAAAATACAACCGAATAAAGGGCTTATATTAATGGGTTTTGTCGGAGTGGGTAAAACACTTAATTTCGCTATTTATCGTTCAATACAAGCAAAGGTAGACGGCATAGGGATGAGAATAATAAGTTCTAAAGAGATTGAAACACAATTCAAGCAAGAGGGAGAAATATTTATTCAGTCTTTAATTGATGCTGATGAATTAATGATTGACGACTTAGGGGCTGAATCAAAATCAATAAAGGACTTTGGGAATGATAGGAATTTAATAAGCGACATTTTAATTCAAAGGTATATCAGATTTCAAAGAAACGAATGCATTACCCACGCCACTACCAATTTGAATGTAGAACTATTGACTCAACACTACGATGCACGATTAATAGATAGGATGAAAGAGATGTTTGTACTAAAGAAAATAAACACCGAAACCAAAAGTAAACGGGTATGACAAGCGAAGAAATATACATTGAAGTTTGCCGAATGTACTTTAGAGAAAACTTTTCAAAAGGCGAGATAGTCCATGTATTAGGATTAAATTTGCTTGACTATGTACACGAAACAAAAGAACATCAATTCAAGATGTCGGATAAACTGCAAGTAGTAGAAACGATTATAATTAACGAAACCGAAAGCCACGCACAAAGTAAATATTATTAACATGACAGACTTAAAAGAATATACAAACACCGAGTATAGAAGATTATACAAAACGCTATTAAATGACCATAACAATTTAAAAATAAAATGCGTTAAACTTACTAATGAAAATTTAGCTTTAAGGGTAAAATTAAACCGACCTAAACGAGAGAAACAAAGTGAAGAAATAGAAAGGTTAAAAGAAATTGTAAATAGGTATTATGATGTTGATTTAGATACTAAAGTTAGAAAACATGAATTTGTTTTAGCAAGAGTAGTATATTATAACATTTTAATAAAAACAACAGAAATGAGTTTTGCAAAAATGGTTAATACATTAGATATTGAACAAGATAGGTCAACAGTTTACAATTCACAAAAAAACCATGAAGATTGGTATGATGTAGACAAAAATTATAGGAGAGATTTTGACGCAATATTAAAAGAATATACAAGCGATGAACAAAGAGAAGCAAATAACCATTAAGTATTCCAAAGGACTTGAAAATAGCACACAAGTAATAAACGAAAAGGATTACAACAAAGCAAAAAACAGACTGGAGAAATTAGGCTACAAAGTTTCAAAATGCGACACCAACGAGAAAACAACAAAATAAAAGGATTCCCTTATTCAATAATAAAAATGAAAATCTGTATAATCTGCCTTAAAGAATTTCAGCCTAGTAAACCACTTCAAACTACTTGCTCATATACTTGCAACCTTGCATACGCAAGAGGATATAATAAACCACGCAAGGCAATTCCAAAGGTAAGCAAGAAAAGAGCCGAAAAGGATAAGGTTTATTTACAACTAAGAAAAGAGTTTTTGACTAAGAACCCAAAATGTATTATTTGTAATTTCAACAAACCTACCGACATCCACCACAAATTTATCGGAGCTAATCGCAATAAATACTATTTAGAGGTCGAAACTTGGATGGCACTTTGTCGAAATTGCCACAACGATGTGCATGATAACCCTAAAAAAAGTAGGGAGTTAGGATATATTAAGTAAAAATATTAGTCTAAAAATCAAACACTTAGAAATAATATAGCATATTTTTAAAATAGTTCTTGTATTTACAAATGTATTTACTATCTTTGTACCATGCAAAACGGAAATATCACAATCAACAACAGAACTTACACTTTATTAGAAGTTGAACCAATCACTAACTATCCTGCATTGGCTAAAGGAAGACCAGATGTAGAATCTCACTTTATAGCACAAGGCAAAAGAGGCGCAATGGTAACGGGCTACATTTTGAAAAATGGTGGTGTTATAATCTTTTAACACCACTTAATAATATATTATGAAAATCTATTTATCAGAATCTTCCTATGAGTATCAATCTTTAAAAAAACAAGGTTGCGTAGGTGTAATAAATACAAAAAAAATATATGATGATTCTATATTGTTTGTTCAATGTGATGAGCAATTAGATGAAATTATAGACGAGTTACAAGATTGCTTTTTTACTATTGAAGATTTACAAAGGCTAATAGTTTTAAAAGTGGAGTTTGCCAATAATGGGTTAAACGATGATGACTATGAGGAATTAAACGCACTAGAAGATTCATTTAATAACAACAATCACTTTAAAAAACAATTATGATAAAAGAACAAGAATTAAGGGTTGGCAATTTATTAAATTACAATAACATTGCTTATAAAGTAGTTAAAATAGAAAATGGCTTTATAGGTTTAGATAGAGAAGATGATTTTGAGGATTATGCAGATATAAAAGATATTGAACCTATTGAATTAACAGAAAATGTACTTTTAAAATGTGGTTTCACTAAAAAATCTGAAAGGGTTTTTAAATCTAAAAGAAGTCAAAGTAATTTATTTTACCAATTAGAATTATTTTTAATTGACGATATTGAATTTGATTATGCCGTACACATAACTTACTTTACACAACCCATTGCATTTGTAAAAGGATTACATAATTTGCAAAACCTAATATACTCTTTGACTAAAAAAGAATTAGAAATAACCCTATGAACCTATCCGAAAAAACCGAACTAAGACTTTTTGTATCACTCTGCATAGCTATTGTATTGCTTAGTGCTTACTATCTTCACTTAACGTATCAAATAACAAAGTAATATGATAAACGCAAACGAACTCCGTATAGGTAATTATGTATATAATCGACATAATGAAATTGATGAAGTTGATTGGAATACTTTTGTGAAGTTTAGAAATCCAACTATGGATGGGAATCCTGCTAAAATATTCCCTATTAAACCTTTAATCAACGAGGGGATAATGCCTTTAACAATTAAAAACCTTTTAAAATAAAATAACATGAAAATCACAGTGCAATTAATTGTATCAGAAGATTATGATACACACTCATTTGAATTATCCGACTTAGGGGTTACAGAACAAGAATGGGCAGAAATGTCAGAACAAAAAAAAGAAGCTTTATTGAACAATGCAGTTTGCGAATTGCCGTCACAACCTTATTGGATGGTAGACAAATTTAGAGAAAATTAATTAAACAATAAAAATAACATGAAAAAACAATTCACTTGCCCCGTTAGTATGGCAGTAACAGAAGAACAATTTAACAACGATTTAAGACAACCTTTAATAGATTTGGGGTATGAGATTGATTTTGGATGCTCATTTACTTGTAATGAGTATATAGTTAATAATATTTTTGATGAACTTGGCAAAGTTGATAATGTTTCTGACTGGTATTTAGAATATAACCGCCACTTCATAGAATCCTACAACCCACAACTATTCTTAGCCCTTGCTAGTTTAACAAATGAAAGTAAAGAAACTAAAGAAGAAGTACTTGCAAGGTTTGAAAAAGGAGAAGAAAGGGAGTTGATAGGGTATAGGTTTAGGAATGATGATTTTAATAAAATGACTTATGCTTTAGTTTGTGGGATTTATGGGGTTTATTCAAAATTAGAGAATAATACTGATTTCCCTACAAATTGCATGATATCTGTTGCACTAACCGAATTAAACCTACTCGATACATTCTGCGAACCAGTATACAAAGAAGCAACTATTTCAATAGAGGAAGCTGAAACTATTTTAAGAAGCATAGGAAGAACAGAAAAAATTAAAGCGTAAATTATGAGAAAGCAGAAATTAGAGAAAAAATTACCACCTAAATTTAGATGGTTTTTAAAAGGTTGGATTATTAATCCTGAATACCAATGGTTATTTGATAGTAGAATAAAAAGAATTATAAAATAAATTATGACACAACCAAAAGAAATATGGGTAGATTACTACTCTATTTTACAATTAGAATCATACGAAATAACAGACTTTGCAGAAGTAGGAACATTTAAACATGCTATAGATAGTATTAAATACCTAAGCGAAGAACACTTCAACTCAACTATTGAAAAGTGGAAAGAAGAAGAAAAGATTTGGATTAAGCAATTAGAAGAAAAGGATAAGGAGATTTTAAGATTGAAAGAACAATTAGATAAGTCCTATGCTTATGAGGATAAAGGGAAGCCAGATTTGATAGAACGAATAGAATCATTTAATAAAGAAATCGAAATACTTAAAAGATATAAAAAAAATGAATAAACTATTATTAGCAACATTGATACTTGTGTTTTCAAGTTGCCAAACGCAAAAGAAATGGCTTAAGAAAGGTTACGAAAAAGGTTGGTTAAAAGATTCCGTCACTCTAAAGGCAGAAAGCACAAAAGGGGATAAAGTATTAACCTTAGATAGTAACGCTCTCAAAAACGCATTAGACAGCCTTACAGATATGTATTTGGCAATGTTAGATAGTTGCGATAACATAAAAACTCCAAACGGATTAATAAACATAAAAGATTCTGCAAAGCGAGAGTATGTTAAACAAGCCGTTAAAAAGAAGATTAAGGATAAACTTTTAGAAATACCTTGCACCTTTGAACCTATAAGCGATTCAACACAAAGATACCTTTTAAAAATTTGGGTTGCCAATGGTAAAATAAATTACACTCTTAATATACATGAGCAGAAAGTAGGGTTAAAGGTTGTAGAAGAAAGAAAGTGGTGGGATAATTTTGGCATAGGGGCGGTGTCAATGTGGATTTTATTTATTATATTGTTATTTATAAAACACAAATGAAAGACCGAATAAAAACATTTACATATAAAATGCCTTTAAAAACACAAGTATTTTTTTCTATGTGTAATGGTAATCTTTCAGGGTTTAAACAAACTCTTAATGTAGTTGAGAAATTTGCAGACGCTATCGAAAAAGGTAAAATAAAATGAAATTAACAGAACAACAAGCAACCGAACTCAAAAAAATAGTAGCTGAAGCAGAGTATATTTCTTTTCAAGATTCAAGTTTTATTTATCTTAGTGAAGAAATGAAAAGGTGTTTTGATGAAAGCATTAAAGAATACATGGAAAACTTTGTCAAAGAGTACGAAAGCAAAGAACCAACCAAACACATTTGCTTTGAAGCTTCGCACATTGAATGCTCTTGCAAAGATAAATGTTTGAGAAATATCAATAATTACTAATGTGGTATCTACTTTTATACCTTATCGGCGCTATTCTTTGCGTATCTTTTGTAGGTCAAGACGATTCTATTTAAAATTTATTTAGCTAAAAATTAACGAGTTACAAGTATTTTTAAAAATATTACACTTTTAATGTTTAAAATATCAAATATAGTCCTATCTTTGAAACCATGAAAGACAATGTAATTTTACAAATCGAAAATCAAATAGCACTTTTAGACATCGCTCTAAAATCTAAAAACATTAGTGTAAACGACTATTGCACTACCTACACTCAATTAGCTAAAAAACTTAAATCATTACAACCATGAAAAACAATAAAATAATAATCGACCGAATCGAAACAATTTTTATCGGCTTAATAACTTTAGGGGTTATATGCGTATATGTTTGGCAAATTTTAGTTAACGCTATTTAATTATGACTTACACACCTAAAAACAACTGGCATTTTAACGGGACTATTAACAAGTGTTATACTCCCAAAGAATTTGAAGAAATTGAGCAAGATTATACTTTCTCAGGTCAAGATATCTATATTAACTCTATGGGTTGCAGTGGTAATGGTAAATTTAGTTATGACATTACATTTATGGGGGCTAATTTAAAAGGCTCTTGGAAATTAGACGCACCTACTCAAGCAATTTGGAATACAATGGAAAACGACCAATACCAAGAACAAATCGAATTTGAAGAAGCTAAAGCCGTATTGTCTTGGGATAGACTTGGCGAAGTATACGAAAACCCTGAACTTTTTAAATAACATGAAAAAAATAATAATAACAGACATTGCTAATTTGCCTAATTACTTTAAATGTGACCACGAAACGATAAGAGTAAATATAGATACATTCACTTGCGTATCTTTAGGGACAAGAAATGAATACGATATAATGACTTATGGTATTGATTCATTAATGTATTATAGGGGTTCAGAAGTCGAACCTATCACAAAAGAAGAATTTGAAGCTGAATTAAACAAGGCTTTTCAAGAAATATTAAACGCTTAAGAACATGACAAACTTAGATACATTAAACCGAGTAATACCCTTTAAATGGAGGGTGCAAAGTGAAAACAAACTACAAAAGACTTTTAAAATGATTGCCTATGTAGATGCTAGAGATGTTGCAGAACATTTAGACAAGATAGTAGGTAGAGAAAATTGGTGTGATAAATACGAAGAAGTTAAAGGTCGTTTATTTTGCTCAATAGGTATTAAAATTGGTAACGAATGGGTATTTAAAAGCGATTGTGGAACTGAAAGTAAAGTTGATAAAGAGAAAGGCGAAAGTTCAGACGCATTTAAAAGAGCAGGGGTTAAGTGGGGAATTAATCGTGACGCCTATCGAGTTGGATTAGTTGAGTTAAAAGGCAAAGAATACAACGGGAAAAACTATCCTATTGATGCTAATAGCAAATTTTTAAAAGGTCAAGCATTACACGACTATTGCAATGAGATTGCTAATATAACCGATTTAGATAACTATAATTTAGAATCTGACGAAGATGACGAACTAACTGAATTAAAAGACCTATACGAAATTAAAAGGGAGTTTTTAAGTAGTGAGCAAATTATAAACTTTGATAGAATAATAAACAAACCTGAACCGAAAAGCTATGGCAAAGCAATTTTAGAACTACAAAAACTATGAGCATTAGACTAAATACAAACAGAATAGGCAATATTTCAAGTTCAAACATCCATAAATTAATGGGTGCAAAGAAACCTAAAGAAACCTACCTTACCGAACTTTCTTATGAGCGTAGATTAAAAAGAAGTCTAAGTAATGAAGCGACTGCAAGACCATTGTCATGGGGGCATTTACTTGAGGGTATTGTTTTTAATCAATTAGGGCTTGAATATTCTCTTGTTTCAGACGAAACGATTAAACACACTGAAATTGATTATTGGTGTGGTAGCCCTGACGGATATACAAAAGACTCTGTAATCGACATAAAATGCCCTTTTACGCTAAAATCTTTTGTTGAGTTGGTAGATATTAAAACGATTAAACAATTAAAAGATATAAAACCTGAATACTACTGGCAATTAGTTTCTAATTCTATTTTATTGGACAAACAATTTGCAGAATTAATAGTATATTGCCCTTACTTTGATGATTTAGGATTAGTAAAACACCAAGCACAAAATGTAAATGCTGAGGACTTGTATAAGTACTATTGGTTAGCAAGTGCAACTGATGATGAAATCCCTTTTATTCTAAAAGATTCAGAATTTAAAGACATCAACATTTTTAAATTTGAAGTACCGAACGAAGATAAACAACTTTTAACCGAAACAATTAAAAATATAAAACTATGAATAATTGGAGAATAGGACAAGAAATCGTTTGCGTTAGGTCAGGCAAAACTTCAGGTTTAGTTAAAGATAAAATATATATAATATTAGGATTGCAATTATCGGGGTGTAAATGCCATAATGTGCAAATATATGTAGGTATAAATATGCTAGGTGTAACAAGGTGTATGACTTGCAAAACAATTAGCGATAAAATCACTAATGAATATTGGCACTCAGAAATAATGTTCGCCCCACTTGAATACGACCAAAATGCAATAGAAGAACTATTAGAAAATACATTAGTAAAAACAAACTAACCGAAACAATTAAACAAATTAAATTATAATGGAAATTAAAGTAAAAAATATTCCACTAACATTATCAAGAATAAACCAAATGGATTACATAGGTTTGCCAATAGA
>Ga0208916_10001166_pt1 | contig 11485 bp, 10 predicted proteins | sample DEB19_08_DNA_5_FD_184523 | JGI IMG/M metagenome (GOLD analysis project Ga0208916, IMG submission 184523) | Aqueous microbial communities from the Delaware River and Bay under freshwater to marine salinity gradient to study organic matter... | ecosystem: Environmental > Aquatic > Marine >... | reverse complement strand
TGATTCTGAAAAGTTGATTCCACCCAAGAAGCTCAACATGGAAGGTGCTCTCGAATTCTGTCGCGAAGACGAATGCGTTGAAGTAACTCCAGCTGTTGTTCGTATCCGCAAGGTGACTCTCGATGGCGCAGAGCGTGCCCGAGCAACATCTCGCGCAAAGAAGAACAACCAGAGCTAGTAGTTAACTCTGACTTTGCAAAAAGTTAGAAATTACAGCAGCATCGCGCTGCGGTTGATCAGTCAGATCAACCGTGAGCGTGGCTACCGCTCTGTAGAGTGGATCTCTACGTAGATAGCGTTCAGTTAAAACCTTTTCGGCATCGTAGGCCAGCGCTTGTCTACCCACACCTGTATTGCCAGCACGGGAAATAACTTGTTCAAGTGGGATATGCAGGTAGATAGCAGTATTAGCTTCAAGAAGAGCTCGATTTTCAGGGTAATCAACTACCGAAGCGGCAGCGCCCGTAATAAATGGTGCGTCCTGTGCTAAAACATCTGCCAGGTATCTAGATTCAACTTCATGCAATGCGATTACAGGCATCGAGCTCAGCTCTTCGCGGGTATATCCGTATCTCTCTGTCATCTCGAAATCATTATCAAAATATTTCCAACTGAAGTGGGATGCCAATAAATTCCCAAGCGTTGTCTTACCTGCACCCATAGGTCCAAGTAGCACCACTCTATTTTTCTGAATCACTTCACCTCATCAAGTGCTGAAAAGTCTTTAGGGGTAATAACTGCTTTGAGAGCACTTCTATCTTCGACTGAGTGGAAGGCAGATTTCCAATCATCGAGCGAAAAGACAGTTGTCAAAGGTGTCGGATCATAGGCACCAGATTCCATGAGTTGTAGAGCACGATTCCAACTGGAATATTCAGATGACATAGACATAAAGATGGAGAGTGAACGAAAAATCGCAATATTGAGATTAAAGTCGACTTTTTCCGTCGTAGCAATTCCTAATTCGAGAACTCGCCCTTGTCGACGAGTGGCATTACAAGCAAGTGAGAACGACTCACCAACACCAGTTGAATCAATCGCCACATCGAAGGTGTCCCCAATTGCTGTAATGGTGTCTGAGCTATTCAATTCATAAATTGATAGACCCAAAGATTTTGCCAATTCAAGGCGCTTGTGACTCGATGAGCGACCAACTACAAGTACTTCACTCGCCCCTGATGCCTTTGCCAGAAGTGCAGAAATCAATCCGATAGGGCCTGGTCCAATAACGAGTACACGCTCACCTGGCTGAAGGTTGACGCGATCTAAACCGGTAATACATATTGCAGTTGGTTCAGTAACAGTTGCAGCACGTGAAGAGACGCCATCTGGAACCCTATGGAGTAACCATGCAGGCAATAGAACGAAGTCTGCGAAAGCTCCATCGATACCCCACCCGGGGCTTCTTTTCGAAGGACAAAGATGAATTGCGCCACGACGGCAGGCATCGCACTTCAAACATGCGCCATGGTGTTGTTCGCATACAACGCGATCACCAACATTCCAGCCTTCTACCTCTGCGCCAATCTCAGCGATGCGACCTGTGTATTCGTGACCCAGAACAACTGGAGGCCAATTCTTATGTGTGTCCTCTTCAATATGGATATCAGTTCCACAGATTCCGCACGCAGTTACCTCGACAAGTACCCAACCCGGTTTTACTTGTGGCTTTGGCCAGTCATTCTTTAATTCAACGTGACCAGGTCCCTTTTCAAGCTTTACAAGTGCGCGCATTTGAATTCCTCTTCTTCAATAGTGAAAAGAGTACACGGCTGGGAAAAATCCCAGCCGTGTACCTGTACTTCTTTTACAAGTGCTGGTTACTTAACGCCCCAGATCTTCTTGTACTCAGTGCGGTATCCATTTTGTGGATCCCACACTGTTGAGTTTCCAGCGTTTGCCTTTGTTACAAGGTGAACAACTGGAACATAACCGCTCGCCTTCTGCTTTGAGAATGCGCGGTTGAATTCATCAACAATCTGCCATCCCTGCATTGTCAATGGTTCTGGAACTGTTACTGACTGGAAATCTCCAGCAGCGATACGTGCATATTCATCAGCTGATCCGTCGCCGGCGCCAACGTTATGTGGGAATCCTGTTCCTGACTTTCCTGCCGCACGAAGTGCTGCAGCCATTGGTGTGATGTAGAGACCACCGTTGATTGAGATTGAGTGTGTCCACTGATCGCCAAATTGAGCAACAAGTGCTGTTGTCTTTGCAGCGACGAGAGTTGAAATGCTGTCCCCGATTGGAATATTTGCATATTCCAAAATCTTAAGTGAGTTACATGTCTCAACTTCAGCCTTGATTTCTTGTGACTTTCCTTCAGCAAATGGAATTGAAGAGTCAGTAAAGATTACGACTCCGCCAGTTCCCTTTGAATCCGCAATAACCCAGTCTGCAGAGATCTTAGATACATCTGCACGAAGAGTTGTTACGTTTGAGAAGAGGCCAAGAGAAGCCTGTGGGCCTGATGTTGCAGCTGCGTGCCATCCAATTACTGGAATCTTTGCAGCCTTTGCAGCTGAAATTTCAGCCTTAGTTGTTGCAGGATCGAAACCACCAACGATGATTCCATCTGCCTTAAGTGTTACTGCTTGGCTCATAGCTGATGAGATACCTGCTGGGGTTCCTTGGCCGTCGATGACGCGAACCTTCCAGCCGATTGCCTTAGCTGCTTCTTTTACGCCAGCTGCTGCTCCCGCTACTCCACCATTTTGCATTGTCTGCGCAACGTAGATAAGTGTCTTTCCTTTTGCTGCCTTAGGTCCGGACTTTGGTCCATCCCATGGAGCCTTCACTGCTACAGATGCTGCAACTGCCTTCTGTGCGTTAGCTAGTGCGGCAGTACATACAGCTGCGTTAGCAGATGATGCTGCTAAACCTGCAAGAGGTCCTGCTACGAGTGCTGTTGCTGAAGCAAATACAACAACGCGCTTTTTGATATTTTGCAATGTAGTTCCCTTCTTTACATTATTTTGGGGTATTACTGATTTTCTGGCGTAGACGCTTGCATGCTCTTGCGAGATGCTTCTGCTCCAGTTTTCAAGCGGCGTCTTGCCGAATAACCAGCAAGACCAACAGCGGCTAACAGAGTTAGACCGTTGAAGAGTGGCGTTGCCCAGAATTCAGCACCGAGCTGCTGAATACCTGAGACTCCGATTGCAAGAATTGCAACCGCGACGAGGGTTCCGAGCGCATTGGCTCGACCCAGTCTTATTGTTGTAGAACCTAAGAGAGCGCCAACAAATGCTGGCAACAAATATTCCGCGCCAATACTTGGATTTCCGATCTGCTGTTGCGCTGCCAATAAGCAACCTGCAAAGCCAGTAATTGAAGAAGCGCTAACAAAAGCAAGAACTACATAGCGACGTTTTGGAATTCCAATTAACTCTGCTGCACGTGGGTTGGATCCGATGACATAGAGACCGCGACCAGCAGGTAAATACTCAAGGACTATCACCAGAATAAATACAAGAGCGATGATGTAGAAAGCTCCAATTGGTAACCCAAGCAACTTTGCATTCATTAGATTTGTAAAGCCGTGAGGAAGACCCTTAAGCGGTGGAACAATTCGTCCGCCATGAGTAATCCAACCGCTAAAGGCATAGAGAACACTGCCGGTTCCGAGTGTGGCAATGAATGAATCAATCTGAGCGAATTCAACAAGTAACCCGTTGACTAGTCCAACAACTGCAGATCCAAGAATGGCAATCAGACAAATGAAGACCCAAGGGAGCGTTGAATTTACGAGGAGATACATGACAACGATATGTGAGAGGCCAAGGGTGTAGCCCATAGAGAGATCAAACTTTGCGGTGACAATTGGGATCATCGCACCAAGAGCCAACAGAGCTGGAATCGATTGGTTAGATAGAATCGCTCGCAAGTTTGAAGAAGTTGGATAGGTGTTAGGAAGCAAGAAAGAGAAGAGCGCAAATAGTCCAACTGCAAGTGCAGGTAGGCCATAGGTGCCAATCTTCGTACTCAGACTTGACTTACTTTTTGCCATTTAGTGGTTGCTCACATTCGCTCGAGATGCATAGGTAACTAGATTTTCAACAGTAATTTCATCTCGCTGTAATTCGGCAACAATTTCTCCATCAGAGAAGACCAACGCGCGATGTGCCATTAAGGCCACTTCTTCAAAATCAGTTGAAACCAGAAGAACAGAGAGATTGCTCTGAGTTGTTTCATGAATTAATCTGTAAATGTCACTCTTTGCACCGACATCAACGCCAGCAGTTGGTTCTTCTAAAACGATGAGAGAGCGAGGTATTGAGAGCCAGCGAGAGAGAATTACTTTCTGCTGATTACCACCTGACAGAGTTGCAATAGTGAGTTCGGTGTCTCGTGGTTTTACATTGAATCGTTCTGTCAGGTGTTGTGCTTCGGTTAGTTCATCATTTGGTTTTACCCATTTGAAAGCCTTGAAGCCACGAACTCGAAGATTGGGAAGAATGTTTTCACGGATGGTCAGTCCCATTGCCAATCCTTCTTCAGCACGAGAGCTTGTGATGAGTGAGATTCCTTGCAAAACAATTTCTGCAATCGTTCCACTCACTTGCTTTCCTTTGAGCTGAATTGAGCCTCCAAAGTGAGGCATCGCACCTGCGATCATTCGCCCTACTTCGCGCTGACCTGCTCCGTTAAGCCCAATAAGCCCAAGGACTTCGCCTTCTCTCATCGTAAAAGAAGCCGATCGAACATTTTCACCAGATAGCGCATTAACTTCCAGGAGCGCACTTCCGGATGTAAATTCACCGAGATCAAAAGATGTGGTCTCGCGCCCAACAATTGCACGAACCAAACTCGATGAATCAAAGGTTGAAATAGCCCCATCCTCAACTAAAAAGCCATCACGAAGAACGATGACACGATCGGCAACTTTAAATATCTCATCCAATCGGTGCGATACGTAAACAATCGCAACGCCTTCATCGCGCAATCTTTTCAGTACAGCAAAGAGTTGCTTGCAATCTTCGGCAGGTAGAGATGCTGTGGGCTCATCAAGTACCAGGACATCTGATTTGGCATATAACGCACGTGCAATCGCGACAAGAGATCGGTCTGCGCGAGAAAGTCCTGAGATTAATTCGTTAACGTTGATATGGGGTGCAACATTTTTCAATGCCTCTTCCGCCATTGTTCGAACGCCGCTCCAGCTGATAAGACCATTTCTCAGAGGATATTCAGAGCCAAGTGCCACAGATTCGCCGACAGTCATCCATTCAACAAGACCTAAATCTTGGTGAATAAATGAAAACTTCATCTCGTCAATGGGAGAGTTATTTGGCCCTGTAATTTCGCCCGAGTCAGCCGAATAAATCTTTGCCAAGATTTTGATAATCGTAGATTTTCCTGCACCGTTTGCGCCAAGAAGTGCGAGAACTTCGTGAGTATTGATATCAAAAGTGACATTGGAAAGTGCTTGCGTTGCACCAAAGCGTTTAGATACATTTCTTATTGAAATGATTGAACGCTTCTGCTTTGACATGGCGATGACGCTAACTAAGAAAGAGCCAGAGAGTGATATGCCGTCCAGTTGGCTGGGTGCCGTTATGGAAACGTTACTCAGAAGCAGAAGTTCTAATGTGGTAGCGCACGCCCAGTGCCCGCAAGGGGATTGGATAACCCTTTAGCCATAGCAGCCAGGTCATTGAGGAGAAGTGACTTGAAAGTTGGAGTCAGACGTTGGGCTAGCACTGTGACAGATACTGCAATTGCAGATTGGTCACCACGAAAACCGGTGACAGCCTTTGCGAAGCAGATAACACCAGGGGTGGTTTCTTCATCATCAGTTGCGTAGCCACGCTCGCGGGTGGCCTCAAGATCTTTACTGAGTTCGGCAACGTTTTTGAGTGATTTATTTGTTAATTGGATAAACGCGCTTGGTTTCTCTCTGTAGCGCTCTTCCGCTTCTCCTCGAGGCAAGTTGGCAAGCAGAGCTTTACCCGTTGCAGTACAAATCGCCGGGAAACGATCACCGATATTTGCTGTAAGTCTGATCTGTTGGCGACCTTCATATCGGCCTAAGTAAAGAACATCAGTTCCATCAAGAATGGCTATTCGAGAACCTTCCCGAGACATGACAGGAAGACTTGCACAGAGGTCGTAGTACTCACGAAGCGCATCGATACTTCCGAGGTACTGACCACCCAGCTCGACTAGTTTTCTTCCAAGCGCATAGCCCGAGTCACGTCTGACTACAAGACCAGCCGCTTCAAGTTCGAGACATATATTTGCCGTAGAAGATTTTGGGAAATCGAGGCGACGTGCAATTTCATTTGATGCGATGGCGACTCCGGCTTCACCAAGTAGTTCAAGGATTGCGGTAGCGCGCGCGACTGCGGGAACAAGTTGAGGTGAGGGATATGCATCATCCTTTTCGCTCATAGGCATCCAATCCTCTGGACGCTACTCAGCATCCTGCTATTGTCCGACGGTATCAGGTTTGGCAGAGTGCCAACAAGCATTTTCGATAAGTAGATTGCGATGAAGCGGCCATGACAGATCAGAAAATTAATAATGGCCCAGCTGTAACATTTAATGATTTCTCATCACTCTTTCAATCATTAAAGAGCTGGAATGACTATACGCCAGACACAATCGAACGAGGCGCTCTCAATTACATAACTTCAGAAGTTACTAAATCAGCGACACAACTTGTTACAACAGGCGAAATCGTCACTATGGGATTGGCGTGGAACACGGTGGTTGGTCCCGATAACCATAAGCCCGCGCTTCATTACATGTCTGAAATAGGCGATACGCCAAATGAAGAACCAACCTGCAATAAAGACTTTATTGGTGTTGATTATCATGGAAAAGCAGTGAGTCACTTAGATGCGATGACGCATATTGCTTTTCAGGACACTTTATTTGGCGGCAAGAAGTCGAGCACAGTTGTAAATTCGACAGGCTCAGCATGGGCTACTGTTGACAAGCTTGGCCCAATCGTTACACGTGGAGTCATTCTAGATGCAGCGAGATTTGCCGGTAAGGAATGGATTGAACCAGGAACAGCAATTCATGCCGATGACATTCTGGCGTTTGAAAAGAAATTCGGATTTATGCTCGGGCAAGGTGATTGTGTTCTCCTACGTAGCGGCCACTTTGCTCGTCGTGAAAAGCTAGGCGTATGGGACCCATCAGACTTTTCTGCAGGTTTCCATGTTGATGTCATGCAACTATTTAAAGATCGCAAAATTAGCGTTATTGGCGCAGATGGCGATAGTGATGTACGCCCTTCACCAGTGGCTGGAGTTGGCTCTCCAATTCACGTGCTCGCTCTGCCTGGTCTGGGAATTCCACTTCTTGATAATCTCCAACTTGAGGCAGTTGCTCAAAAATGTGCCGAACTTAATCGATGGATTTTTAACATTGTTGTTGCACCGCTTAATATTCCACGTGGAACAGGCTCACCTGTTAATCCGATTGCAATCTTCTAATGTCCTTCAAAGTCGGCCTCACGAGTGACTTAGCGGGGAATAAGAGCACATTTAGCTGGGGCGAAATTTCAATTGAAACTCTTGACCCTTTGCCGTGGGAGTTCCTTCCTCAAGCAGGGATGAATTTTCGACCTGAAATCTTTCAAGGCGTAGATGCCGTTGCCTTCGCTGGTCCCGGCGTAGATGCTGAATCATTTGCATCTCCTCAGGAATCTCCACTTATCTTGGCTCGATTCGGTGTTGGATATGACAACATCAATCTCGAAAGTTGCACTCGTGCTGGAACGATTCTGACAATCACTCCCGATGGATCCCAGAAACCAGTAGCCACCGCAGCACTGACACTTCTTCTTTCAACAATGCACAATCTCATCGCCAAAGATCAGCTAGCGCGTCGTCATGGATGGTCTGAACGTATTGAGGGTTTGGGTCGCGGAATCAATGGCAAGACCATTGCAACGATAGGTCTAGGCAATGTTGCAACTGAGTTCTTTCGGCTACTTACCCCCTTTGATGTAAAGAGAATCAGCTATGACCCTTGGAAAACACAGGTAGAGGCAGATCAACATGGTGTTCAACTAGTTGATTTGGACCAACTCTTCACTGAAGCCGATGCAGTAGTTGTGATGGCCATCTTGACTCCAGAAACGAAACACTTAGTAAATGCAGAGCGGTTCAATCAAATGAAAAATAATTCAATTCTCATTAACGTTTCTCGTGGACCAATTGTTGATGAAGCAGCTCTTATCCAGGCTCTGATATCAAAGAAGATTGCTGCTGCAGGTCTAGATGTTTTTGAAACTGAGCCACCTTCACTTGATAATCCACTGTTCACTCTTACAAATGTCACTCTTGCACCACACAACATTGCATGGACTGATGAACTCGCCTTCGGTATGGGCAAATCTGCTTTTAGCTCCATCAAATCAATTAGCAGGGGAGAAATCCCTCAATTTGTTGTCAATAAAGAGGTTTTGGAAACACCGCAATTCAAAGCGAAGATAGAGAAGTTTCGCTAAATAAGTTCGATAAGAACCTTCCCGGATTCCTCTGAGTTCTTCGCCATGGCAAATGCTTCGACTGCATCATGTAAGCCGTAAGTATGTGTAATTGTTGATGCAATCCAAGGATTGTCTGCGAGCATTTTTATTGCCGCATCTATCTCATCTTTAAATCTAAATGTTCCGCGAAGTTGAATTTCTTTCGAAACAAGCGGTGCTATTGCAATTTCATGGCCTCCGGCACCAAGCATTCCCACCTGGACTACTACTCCACCTCTGCGCACTGTTGTAAGGGCGCCGCTGATTGCGCGGGCTACTCCAGAACATTCGAAGACGATGTCAAAGTAATTTTCTGGAAGTACATCGCTGCCAATCTTGATTGAAGTATCTGCGCCAAGATTCTTCGCTCGAGCAAGCGGTCCATCAAGAAGATCTGATGATGCAATTTCAGAAGCACCGAGTGACTTTGCTGCTGCAATGAGTAGAAGGCCTATCGGCCCTGATCCTGAGACAAATATCTTCTTACCCGAAACTCCACCAGCAACATTTATGGCATGAAGTCCAACGGCTAATGGTTCAGCAAGTGCAGCTACTTTCGTAGTGAGGTTAGCCGGTAGAACTCGCACCATATCTTTTCTAAAAATCACATATTCAGCTGCAGCACCTTGTGTGTGTGGCCATGTGGATGCACTTCCAAGATATGCGCCTCCTGGCCACAAATGTGGTTGATCTTCTATTCCTTCTTCCGATTTTCCAAAGGTCGCCGGATGAATCGTGACCGCTAAACCCTTTTCAAATTCTCCAGACGGATCAAGATCAATGTATCCAGCGACTTCATGTCCTGGCATAAGAGGCTCTTTGACCACAAATGCGCCATTAGCTCCTTCATAGTAATAATGTAAATCCGAACCGCAAATCCCAAAGTGTGAAATCTTTACTCTAACTTCACTATCTCCAGGTTCGGGGATTGGCTTTTCGACCACAGAGATATCAAGCTTCTCATTAATATAAAGAGCTTTCATGGTGATAACTTAGCCTTTACCTTCCATCTCAGTGCGAAATTAAGTAGTTAAAGATATGAGATTTATTCGAGGAAATAATCCACTGCCCAGCCAGCGAGACGGTAAAGACCTTACTTTCCATTCTATGTATTTCAACTTTCGAATGACATAATCGTTCAATGAGCGGAACCCATTCACGTATCGCCCTCGTTACAGGAGGGGGCAGCGGCATCGGAGCAGAAGTTGCACAGGCGCTAGCTAATGATGGATGGAAGGTAGTAATCACGGGTCGCCGTCAGGAAGCTCTCGAATCCGTCATTTCAAAGTGTAAGAAATCTTCTGGAGAACTAATTGCAATCACTGCCGATGTAACTGATGAAAAGAGTGTAAAGAATCTATTCTCTGAAATTAAAGACAAATTTGGTCGCCTAGATTTACTCTTTAATAATGCGGGCACTGGAGCACCTGCCGTAGAAATTGATCAGCTTTCTCTAGATGACTGGAATAAAGTTGTTGCAGTAAATCTCACGGGAGTATTTCTCTGTACGAAAGAAGCCTTTGGTATGATGCGAAGTCAAAATCCTCAAGGTGGCAGAATTGTTAATAATGGATCAATTTCTGCATACATGCCTCGTCCGTTGTCCATCGCTTACACATCCACAAAACATGCAATTAGTGGTCTTACCAAGACAACTCAGCTTGATGGAAGAAAATTTAATATAGCTTGCAGTCAGATTGATGTTGGAAATGCTGCAACAGAATTAGGAAGTGCAGCAGGGCAAGGAGCACTGCAGGCGGATGGTTCGGTAAGGTCTGAGCCTCTTATCGATCCTGCAGAGGTAGCTCGTGCGGTTCTGTATATGGCAAGCCTGCCTCTTGAAGCGAATGTCGCAAATATGACCATCATGGCTACGAAGATGCCATTTGTTGGACGCGGATAGCCTTCCGTACTCGCCGTAGCTTTTTTGTCAGTGGCTTACGGTTGAATACGAACTGTGAGTAAGCAGCCCGCACATCCATTACGTCTTGTACGTGGCCTGCCTACCCAAACCAATCTCACGCTCAGCGACCAACAGCTGGCGGCGGTGGCTCATCGTGGTTCGCCGCTGATTCTTACGGGGGCAACAGGAACAGGTAAGACCACTGTTCTGATCGACGCTGCGTTGTCGCGCATTGCTGCAGGGCAGTCACCAGATTCAATCTTGTTACTTACCTATGGTCGCGAACGTGCCTCTGAAATGCGCGATGCCATCGTTACTCGTTCTGAAAAGACAGCCTTCGAACCATTGGCACGCACATTCCACTCACTTGCATATTCAATTCTTAAGATGCGCACCGGCGATAATTTCCGCGAGATTGTTCTCTTGTCGGGTGCTGAACAAGAAACATTTATCAAACAACTTCTCGATGGCGATATCGAAGATGGCTACAAGCAGTGGCACGATGATTTAAAGAAGACAGAGCAATCACTCGGCGAACCACTTCAGACCCAGGGATTTGTCCGCGAACTTCGCGACCTCATCATGCGTGCCAACGAACGCGGAATTACTCCTGATGACCTTGCAGTGCGCGGGAAACAGTTAGGTGAAAAATACTGGGAAGGCGCTGCCGAATTCTGGAAACGCTACTTAGGTGCGATGACGCTGCAAGAAGTTTTGGCGGGAGATGCCAAGGTACGTATTGATCCATCTGAAATCATCAACTCTGCAATCAATTATCTACGAGCAAATCCAGAGTTACTCACCGAACTTCGCAGTCGATTTACCACCATAATCGTTGATGAATTCCAAGAGAGCGATCCGGCACACCGCACGCTACTTTCACTTCTTGCTGGCCCTGACCTTGTCATCGTTGCAGATGCCGCAAGTGCTGTGGGTCGATTCCGCGGCGCAGATCCCGAAGGTATTGCAGCAGTTATTGATTCATATATCTCTGCAGGTGCAACAAAGATTGAACTCACAAACAATTACCGTGGTGCGCCAACTGCGCAGACCGCACGATTGGCGAGCGAATCTGAAGAAGCCCAATACAT
>Ga0208916_10001164_pt1 | contig 11487 bp, 11 predicted proteins | sample DEB19_08_DNA_5_FD_184523 | JGI IMG/M metagenome (GOLD analysis project Ga0208916, IMG submission 184523) | Aqueous microbial communities from the Delaware River and Bay under freshwater to marine salinity gradient to study organic matter... | ecosystem: Environmental > Aquatic > Marine >... | reverse complement strand
CGCCGTTGAATTCTTTGTCTGCCAAAAACTCAGCCACCATCGCGCGTAACTGCGCGGGGTCGTTGGTGCTGTCGGCCGTTAAAAATGGATAAGCCTGCAGCGTGCTCAGCCATAAGGCGTCGGGAATGGCGGGCTGGCTTCGCTGGGCCAATCCAATGAATGGAAGGTGTTGGCGTAGCCACGTCAGCATGAGGTCTGCTTAAGGCTGAGGCTAGACGCTCAGCGGCAAGCGTTGCAGGCCGTTATGCGTTAGCCGCAAGACCTCAGCCCGAGGCGGTCTGGCGGCGGCATCCCAATCACTCAACACCACGCGGCTCAGGCTATCGCCAAGCGCGTGTTGGTTGGGCTGGTGGGTGTGGCCATGAATCAGCGTGTTGGCGCCAGCGGCAGTCAGCCACTGCTTGGCCGCATCCGTATCGACATCGGCATAGGTTTGGCCCGACTGCTTGCGCGCCTCACTTTGGGTGCGCAGTCCGCGGGCGATGCTTTGCCTCTCAGCCAAGGGCTTGTCTAAAAAACTGTCTTGCCAATCAGGGCTTCGCACTTGCTGGCGAAACTGCAGGTACTCGGTATCGGCCAGACACAGCGCATCGCCATGTGACAGCAAAAAACGTTGATCAGCAAAGTGCAAGACTGTCGGGTCATTGAGCAGCGTGGCGTGGCACAGGTCCATCAAGCGCTGGCCGACCAGAAAGTCGCGGTTGCCATGCATGAAGAACAGCGCTAGACGGCCGCCTGCTTGGGCTAACACCTTCATACAGCGGTCTTCAAAGCTCAGTGCGGGGTTTGAGTTTCGGCCCACAGCGTCGTCGCCGACCCAGACCTCAAACAGGTCGCCCAAGATGAAGACGGCATCTGCTGGCGTCGACGCTAGGTAACGCTGCCAAGCCGCGAAGGTCGCAGGCTCTTCAGCGGTCAGGTGCAGGTCTGAAATGAAATCGACCGTGCCCCAGACAGCGGGAGCTTGCAGCTCGGCAATCTGGGGCACGGTCATGGGGTGGCGATGATCAGGCCAGGGCCACGGCTTTTTCGATGATCACGTCGGTTTGCGGCACGTCGTCATGAAAGCCTTTGCGGCCGGTTTTAACGGCTGCGATCTTGTCAATGATTTCGCTGCCTGACACCACTTTGGCGAACACGGCATAACCCCAACCTGAAGCGCTCGGTGCGGTGTGGTTCAAAAAGTCGTTGTCTGAGACGTTGATGAAAAACTGTGAGCTGGCCGAGTGCGGTGCGCTGGTGCGTGCCATGGCGACTGTGTAATGGTTGTTTTTCAAGCCGTTGTTGGCTTCGTTTTCAATCTCGCCGTCGGTTGGTTTTTGTTTCATGCCGACTTCGAAACCGCCGCCTTGCACCATGAAGCCTGGGATCACGCGGTGAAATACCGTGTTGTCGTAGTGGCCCTTGTTGACGTAAGACAGGAAGTTGGCGACCGACTTGGGTGCCTTGTCTTGATCGAGTTCAAGGGTGATGACGCCGTGATCGGCAATGTGGAGTTCGACTTTTGGGTTGCTCATGGTGTAGTTTTAGTTAATCAAAGAGGCTGATTTTATAAGAACTGGTGCCCTAGGCACATCGCTTGGGAAAGGCCCGCCTGCGCCAGTGGGCACGGACTTGATCTTGTTGATCACGTCCATGCCGCTGACCACCTTGCCAAAGACGGTGTAGCCAAAGAGTTGCGTCGCGTTCACCAACTTGGCGCGCGGCGTGTTTTCATAGACTTGGCCTTGGTATTCAAAGCGCGGCACCGGGTCGCCTGGTGGAATGATCGTTGGGTTCAGAAAGTCGTTGTCTTTGACGTTGATGAAAAATTGCGCGGTGGCTGAATGCGGGTCATTGGTTCGGGCCATGGCCAGGGTGCCGACGGTGTTTTTGTCGCCGCCTTTGGCGAGTGCTGACTGGCCTTCATGCCGCACCGGTGGGCGTCCTGCTTTCTCGGCAAACTTGGCGTCAAATCCGCCGCCTTGCACCATGAAGTTGTTGATGACGCGGTGAAAGATCGTGCCGTCGTAGTGCTTGTCTTTGACGTATTGCAAAAAATTCTCAACTGTTTTGGGGGCTTTGTCTGGATACACCTCGACGACAAAATCACCTTCACTGGTGGCGAACTTTACTTTTGGCGCAGCGTTAGCCCAGACGGACTGCCAGCCGCTGGCAGCCAGCAGGCAAGCCATGGCCAAGGCGGGGAGGGCGCGGCGTTGCAGAGCGCTGTGTTTTAAATTCAATTGGAACCTCAAGGTTTGTTGCCAAACAGCGTGCGAATCAACGCCAGTTTGGGCTGCACACTGGTTTTATTCGGCTCTAGTTTCAGCGCTTTGCTGTAAGACTGGCTGGCCAGTTGAAGGTACACATCGCCCAAATTTTCATGGGCGGTGGCGTAGCTCGGATTTGTGCGGATGGCCATTTCCAAGGCGCTGCGCGCCTGCTCAAACTGGTTTTGAGCAGCGTGAAGAACAGCCAGATTATTGTAGGGCTCGGGCAACTCAGGGTAGTCTTGCGTCAGCGTCGTGAAAAGGTTGATGGCATCAGCGGTCTGGCCCATTTCGGTGAGGACCACGCCCTTGATGAAACGCATTTGCGGATCTTTGGGCTTGCCTTCAAGGTACAAGTCAGCTTTGACGAGGGCTTCTTTGAGTTGCTTAGCGCTGACCAGTTTGGTGACAGCCGTGTAGTCATCAATGTGCGGCGCTAGGGGCGTTGCGTAGTATTGAGCGTGAACTGCGCCGGGCAGGAGGGCGCCGGCCAATGCGCCCCACACCAAGACAAGGGTGGTTGCTTTTTGAACGGTATGGGCGAAAGTGTGCATAGTTTGGTGTTGGGTGGCGCTCGGATCTTTTTGCCAGCGTGTCTGACGGCTCGCCTATACTGAAAAAAGATTGTAGCGGGCGGGTATAGTCTGCACTCTCCCCTTTGCTCGTTCCGGCTTTCCAGCTTCCCACCCCCAGCTTTCCTTCCCATTCATGAGCCTTCGCATTTACAACACGCTGTCGCGTGACGTAGAAGAATTTTTGCCGTTGGTGCCTGGCCACGTGCGTATGTATGTGTGCGGCATGACGATTTATGACCTGTGTCATATCGGTCACGCCCGCATGATGATGGCTTTTGACGTGGTGCAGCGCTGGCTGCGCGCCAGTGGCTACCAAGTCACCTACGTGCGCAACATCACCGACATTGACGACAAAATCATCAAGCGCGCCGTCGAACGCGGGATCACCATTCGCGCCCTGACCGACGAGATGATCGTCGCCATGCACCAAGACATTGGTGCCCTCGGTATTGAGCCGCCCACGCTGGAGCCCCGCGCCACCGACTACGTGCCGCAGATGCTGGCGCTGATATCGACGCTTGAAACCAAAGGCTTGGCTTACCAAGCCAGCAGCGGTGACGTTAACTTTGCTGTGCGCAAGTTTCCGGGTTACGGCAAGTTGTCTGGCAAGTCACTCGACGAATTGCGCGCGGGTGAGCGTGTGGCCGTGCTTGACGGCAAGCAAGACCCGCTCGACTTTGTGCTCTGGAAGTCCGCCAAAGACAGCGAGCCCGAAGATGCCAAGTGGGACGCCGCTGCCTTGGGTTTTCCTTACGGCAAAGGCCGGCCCGGTTGGCACATCGAGTGCTCGGCCATGAGCTGCCAGACGCTGGGCGAAAGCTTTGACATTCACGGCGGCGGTGCAGATTTGCAGTTCCCGCACCATGAAAACGAAATCGCCCAAAGCGAAGGCGCCAACGGCAAACCGCTGGCGCGCTTCTGGGTGCACAACGGTTTTGTCCGGGTCGACAACGAAAAGATGTCCAAGTCTTTGGGCAACTTTTTCACCATCCGCGAGGTGCTGGCGCAGTACGACGCAGAGACCGTGCGCTTCTTCATCATCCGCGCTCACTACCGCAGCGCGCTGAATTACAGCGACGTGCATCTTGACGATGCGCGCAACTCGCTCAAGCGGCTTTACACAGCGTTGGATTTGGTGCCGCCTGCCGTGGTGGAGATTGATTGGGCCGAGCCTTATTCGGCACGATTCAAAGCCGCGATGGACGAAGACTTCGGCACGCCGGAAGCGATTGCCGTGTTGTTTGATTTGGCCGGGGAAGTGAATCGCACTGGCTCTGCGCAGCTGTCGGGCCTGCTCAAGGCCTTGGGCGCTTGCCTCGGTTTGTTGCAAGGCTCGCCCGCCGCTTTTTTGAAAGCCGGCGCAGCGCTGGACGACGCGACCATTCAAGGCCTGATCGCTGAACGCGCAGCCGCCAAACTGGCCAAAGACTTTGCAGGCGCTGACCGTATTCGCCAAAATTTGCTGGAGCGCGGCATCTTGCTCAAAGACGCGCCAAGTGGCACCACTTGGGAGGTCAAGGCATGAAACTGTTGGCAAAAACCGGTCCTGGGGCGGATGAGGTCGTTGAAGTCGTAGAGTCTGACGCGCCCGCCATGATGGTGCCAGCATACTGGGCTGAGGCCTGCAAACATTTGGTTAAAAAAGACCGCGTCATGAAGCGGCTGATCCCTCAGTTTGGTGACGTCGGTCTGCAGTCGCGTGGTGACGCATTTGGCACCTTGGCGCGCAGCATCGTCGGTCAGCAAATCTCGGTGAAAGCTGCACAAAGTGTCTGGCATCGCTTTGAAGTGCTGCCCAAGAAAATGACACCGGCCAATGTGCTGAAACTGAAAATAGACGACATGCGGGCAGCGGGCCTGAGCGCGCGCAAGGTGGAGTACTTGGTCGATCTGGCGCTGCATTTTGACGCGGGCTCGGTGCATGTCAAAAACTGGGAGACGATGGACGACGAGGCCATCATCGCCGAGTTGATCGCGATTCGCGGCATTGGCCGTTGGACTGCCGAGATGTTCCTGATCTTTCATCTGATGCGGCCCAATGTGTTGCCCCTCGACGATGTGGGCCTGATCAACGGCATCAGCAAGAGTTATTTTTCTGGCGAATCCGTCAGCCGCAGCGACGCGCGCGAGGTGGCTGGTGCATGGGCGCCTTACTGCACCGTCGCGACTTGGTATATTTGGCGCTCACTCGACCCTGTACCGGTTGACTACTGATTTGACAATTTTGAATGTGCCGGCCCTGTGCCCGCGAAATAAAACCCTAAATACAAAGGAGCAAGGTCATGGCTAAAAAAACCTTCCTCGATTTCGAGCAACCGATCGCAGACCTCGAAGGAAAAATCGAAGAACTGCGCTATGTGCAAAGCGAGTCAGCGGTCGATATTTCTGACGAAATCGACCAGCTCGCCAAGAAGAGTCAACAGCTCACCAAAGACATTTACAGCGACCTCACGCCCTGGCAGATCACCAAGATCGCGCGCCATGCGGAGCGTCCGTACACGCTGGACTACATCAGCGAAATCTTCACAGATTTCGTTGAACTGCATGGCGACCGTCACTTTTCTGACGATCTCAGCATCGTTGGTGGCTTGGCCCGTTTCAACGGCCACGCTTGCATGGTGCTGGGTCACCAGAAAGGCCGCGACACCAAAGAGCGCGGCTTGCGTAATTTCGGCATGAGCAAGCCGGAGGGTTATCGCAAAGCCCTGCGCCTGATGAAAACCGCTGAAAAATTCAAGCTGCCGGTGTTCACCTTCGTTGATACGCCCGGTGCGTACCCCGGCATTGACGCCGAAGAGCGCGGTCAGTCTGAAGCCATTGGCCGCAACATCTTTGAGATGGCCCAGCTCGAAGTGCCGATCATTACCACCATCATTGGTGAGGGTGGTTCTGGCGGGGCATTGGCAATTTCGGTGGCCGATCAAGTCATCATGCTGCAGTATTCGATCTACTCGGTCATCAGCCCAGAGGGCTGTGCCTCGATTCTCTGGAAAACCTCGGACAAAGCCGAAGTCGCCGCTGAAGCCCTCGGCATCACGGCGCATCGGCTCAAGGCCTTGGGTGTAATTGACAAAATTGTCAATGAACCCGTCGGTGGTGCGCACCGTGACCACAAGCAAATGGCTGCATTCTTGAAGCGTGCGTTGAACGACGCTTTTCGCCAGGTCAGCGACCTGAAGGTCAAGGAGCTGCTGGACCGTCGCTACGATCGTCTGCAAAGCTATGGCCGCTACACCGACACCAAAGCCGAAGCCAGTTAAAGCAAGGCCTGCTTCCATCAATCCGGCGCAAGTAGCGCTGGAGGCTTTCGCGGATTTGACTGCGCCCTTGGCCGTTGCGTACAGCGGTGGTGCCGATTCCACAGCACTCTTGCACGCCGCTTGCGCGCTCTGGCCGGAGCAGGTCAGGGCGATTCATGTGAACCACGGCCTGCAAGCTGCTGCCGATCAATTCGAAACCAATTGCGCTGCTGTTTGCGCTCAGCTGAATGTGCCCTTGCGCGTGGTCAAAGTAAGCGCCGGTCACGCTTCTGGCGAGAGTCCCGAAGACGCCGCCCGCAAGGCGCGTTACACCGGCTTGGCCGACGCTGCACGTGCGTTTGGCGTGAGCCAAGTGTTGCTCGGTCAGCATGCAGATGACCAAGTTGAAACCATCTTGCTGGCCTTGAGTCGCGGCGCTGGTCTGGCGGGATTGTCGGCCATGCCCGCTGTTTTTGAACGCGCTGGGGTGCAGTTTGTGCGCCCATTGCTAGATGTGCCAGGTGCCAGTTTGCGCCACTGGCTGAAGCACACGGGTCACGCCTTCGTCGACGATCCGAGCAACACTGACGAACGAATCACCCGCAACCGCATTCGTGCACGTCTGTTGCCAGCCTTGGCCGACGCCTTTCCGCAGTTTCGGCAAACCTTTTCGCGCAGCGCCAGCCATGCAGCGCAGGCGCAGGAAGTGTTGGACGAAGTCGCTGCGCAAGACCTGCTGCAAGTGGGCAGTCCGCCCGTTATCAAAGCGTTGCAGGCGCTGTCGCGGCCGCGTCAGGCAAATGTACTGCGCCATTGGCTGCTGGTGTCCCACCAAGTCCGACCCAGTGCGGCGCAACTGGCGCAACTGCTGGACCAAGTGGCTGTCTGTACCACCCGCGGGCACCAGATTCATCTCAAGGTGGCCACCGGCCATGTGCTGCGTGTTGTCAGCCATTTGCAGTGGTTGAGCCCGATATAATCATGGGCTTTGCTGATGCTTAGTGCATCTTGTTTTGACCTCCTCGCAACTCATTTTTTGACTGACTTTTTGCAATGGCTTTGATCGTTCATAAATACGGCGGCACCTCCATGGGCTCAACCGAGCGCATTCGAAACGTCGCCAAACGCGTGGCCAAATGGGTCCGTGCCGGCCACCAAATTGTGGTGGTGCCAAGCGCCATGAGCGGCGAAACCAATCGCTTGCTCGGCTTGGCCAAAGAGCTGTCGCCTACTAAGCAAGACGACGCTTACGCCCGTGAGCTCGACGCGCTGGCCGCCACCGGCGAGCAGGCTTCAAGCGCCTTGCTGGCGATTGCCTTGCAGGCCGAGGGCATGCCCGCCGTCAGCTACGCCGGCTGGCAAGTCACCATCAAGACCAATAGCGCCTTCACCAAGGCCCGTATCGAGTCGATTGACGATCAGCGCGTGCGCGCCGATTTAGACGCAGGCCGGGTCGTTATCATCACCGGCTTTCAGGGTGTCGACGTTGGCGGCAACGTCACCACGCTTGGACGTGGCGGATCAGACACTTCGGCCGTAGCGATTGCTGCCGCCCTGAAGGCTAAAGAATGCCTGATCTACACCGACGTCGATGGTGTTTACACCACTGACCCGCGCGTGGTCCCCGAAGCCCGCCGTCTTGCCACGGTGAGCTTTGAAGAAATGCTGGAGATGGCCTCCATGGGCTCCAAGGTTTTGCAGATTCGCTCAGTCGAATTTGCCGGCAAATACAAGGTGCCGCTGCGCGTACTGTCCAGCTTCACCGATTGGGACATTGACATCAACGAAGAAGCCAAGTCTGGCACTTTGATCAGTTTTGAGGAAGACGAAAAAATGGAACAAGCCATCGTATCGGGCATCGCATTCAACCGCGACGAAGCCAAAATCTCCGTGCTCGGCGTGCCCGACACCCCAGGCATTGCGTACCAAATTCTGGGCGCTGTGGCCGACGCCAATATCGAAGTCGATGTGATCATCCAGAATATCAGCCGCGACGGCAAGACTGACTTCAGCTTTACCGTTAACCGTCAAGATTGCGCTAAAACGGTTGAGCTGCTCAACGCCAAAGTGCTTCCGAAACTGGGTGCACAAGAGGTCATCAGCGACACCAAAATTTGCAAGGTCAGCATTGTCGGTATCGGTATGCGCAGTCACGTGGGCATTGCCAGCAAAATGTTCCGCGTGCTGAGCGAAGAGGGCATCAACATTCAGATGATTTCGACCAGCGAGATCAAGACTTCGGTCGTGATTGACGAGAAATACATGGAACTGGCGGTACGCGCACTGCACAAGGCCTTTGACCTCGACCAAGCTGTCTGAAATCGGGGCAAAGTCGTGAGATAATTCATGCTGTTATTAGGAATCGTGACCGAGTGGCCGAAGGTGCTCCCCTGCTAAGGGAGTATAGGGTGTAGAGCCTTATCGAGAGTTCGAATCTCTCCGATTCCGCCAAGCACATCAACCCTTGTAAGTCTTTGACTTACAAGGGTTTTTTGTTTTTTGGCTTTTGCTTTCACCCGTCGGCCTAGCTGCCTGACCGAGGTGCACCAACAATTCACAATTTAACTTGTAGATTTTTGCGTTAAAAGAGCCAAGAACACGCAAGTGTTGGTGTTGCGTCACTTTGACCCGACTCCTCAGATTTTCATATTTCAATGTAAATCGTCGAGCTCAACCGAATTTTTCATCGTCTAAATCGACTACTGCCTAGTGGGATGCACTTTCTTTGAGGTTTAGCACTTGCTCGATGAATTCAGGCGTGTAAGCCTAAGTTACGTTATTGCGTTGATAATGAATTAAATCAATTTGGCGATAAGCTAATAAATTATGACGCACTACACATACCGCAACCATTTATGTCTAGCGATTTTGTTATTTGTAACCGCTTGTGCATCAAATGTGCCCTACACAGCAGACAAGGCAGTAGCAAAACCCGAACTAACGTTCGTTGATCTAAAAAGCTTTGACCGTGAGTTGACGGCGTCCTTGTCGGAGCCGCTGAGCAAAGTTGAAGTCGCCTTCTTTGACAAAGTCACCCCGAGCGCATTGCCTGATCGGCTTCAGCATTGGATGGTTTCTGTGGAGGCTGGTGGCGGCTCTGTGAAGGTTGTACCGCCAAAACCCAGCGTAAATCCCAAAAATCCATTCTTGATCATCAGTCTGGTGACCAGTTTTTGGTCTGTGTCTGACATGTTCAAGAGCTTGTCAGATCAAACACATTACAAATCTGCGCATGCGTTTGATGCAGAAATTATGCTAAAAAACGACGAAAAAGGCGATTCAGTCGTTGATCGGGTGATTTTTCTTAAAAAGACCAAAAGTTGACTTTATGAACAACGGATTGACATTCCTAGTTCTGCTTGGCCTCCTATCTCCTTTGTACTCGGCTGCGCAAACCGTCGCACCGAGCGCGGAGCAAATGATTCAGCAACTCAAAGCGCCTCGAACGCGTGGTTTGAGAAACCTGTCGGTGGAGGCGGTCTCTGCTAACGCTGCAGACGACAAGAACGCAGGTAATTCCGGGGAAGCGCTGGCGGCTGCGCCTGAAAAACCTTCTTTGTCATTGCTGATTCAATTCGACTTCAACTCTGCGCGGGTTCGCCCTGAAAGTCAGCAAGCATTGGCTAACCTGTCACAAGCCCTGCAGTCCCAAGAGTTGCTCCATTCCAACTTCTCGATTGAAGGGCACACAGACGCCACGGGTCGCAGCGATCAAAACCAAAAGCTGAGCCAGCAACGCGCCAATGCCGTCAGTGACTTTCTCAAAAAGCGGGGCGTTATGGATGCTCGCTTGGTAGCGACAGGCAAGGGCGCGTCACAGTTGGCAAATACCGCGGACCCGTTCGCTTCTGAAAATCGCCGTGTTCGTATCGTCAACCTAGACTGATATTGGTCGGCATGACTGAAACGCGCACTCCTTGGCAGCGGTTGCTTGACCGTATCGGTGCACTGCCAACTCGTAGAGTCACTTGGGGCTTGGTGCTTCTTTTTTCCGTCTGGGTTGTACTTGATATTTTTATATTCAAGTTAACGGGGGGGCTGGCAAAGTCAAGTTTTGATGCGATGGTGCGTGCTCGCGTTTTTGTTGCCGCGCCTGATCCGCGCATTGTGATTATTGATATTGATGAGGCCTCTTTGGCGCGTATGACCAAAGAGTTCGGCCGCTGGCCCTGGCCTCGCGACACGTTGGCTACCGTCCTTGACTACGTCGAAGGTCAGTCGCCCTCCGCAGTGGTCTGGGATATTTTGTTTTCGGATGCTGATCGTATCAGTCCAGGCGGCGATGCGGCCTTCAACGAAGCTGTGAAGCGCAGCACGCACAGTCATTTTTCAGTGGTGCGCCTGCCGAAGATCAATGACAAGGTGAGTGAAATAACCGAGGCCGCTTTGCCGGAGTTGTGGGTCGCTCCCGGTCTCCATTCTGTTTCTGGCCGCGCAACAGTGGCACTGATTCCGCCGGCACTCCCTGCGGTGGCGGCGAGCCGTTTAGGCTTTAACAACGGCTATGTTGACGATGACGGCGTGCTTAGACGTTATAGGTACCTAGAGCCATTGCCCGACGGCAGCGCGATTCAGTCACTGCCGTTGAGTGTTTTGGCTGCACTCAATCCTGTCGCGAATCAAGCTTACCTCGCTAGATCGAGTGGCTCATATCTTGATTACCGTGATGAATTGATTGCCTGGCGACGTGAGGGGCCAGCCTATCCACACATTTCTTTTGCTGATGTTTTTGATCAAGCCGAGGGCGGAAAGCCACTGGTAATTTTTCCCAGCTTTGCCGGAAAAATTGTCATCATCGGTGCAACAGCGCCCAGCTTGCATGATATTCATGCAACCCCTTTGTTCAGCATGCAGGCTGGCGTCGATTCGTTAGCGGCCGCTTTGGACAACTTGTTGAATCAACGCCACATGGCTGAACTGCCACGTTGGGTGCAGGCCATTTTTGCGATTGTGCTTTGCGTCTGCTTGGCATTGTGGGGGCAGATCAAGAGTGTTGGCTCTCTGACTCCCGCGCTGCTTGTTTTACCTGCGGCGTTGCTGGGCATTAGTTACCTGAGCCTGAACGGCCTGCCGATGTTTGTGGACTTGCATTTGGCTGCTGGCTTGGCCTTGGTTTTTTTAGCGCTCTTGCGTTATTGGAATACGCTGCGCCGAAATTACTGGTGCTCGCCACCGCTATCGGATCAGCCGCTGGCTATTTGGCCCTTGGCTCGGCATGACGCTTGGTCAGAGGCACCTTTGGATCGCCTGATTGATGTTGTTGAGCAACATGTCCCGGATTGTCGCGTGGTGGTCTGTGACCCACATGAAGGTGGAATCGCTACACCGCGATGGCCAGAGTTGGCGCGCTTTGCCGCGGTGGTCGGCCCCTTGAGTTCGTTGCTTGCGGCCCGTACCCGACTCGAACCTGCTCTGTTGAGT
>Ga0208916_10001163_pt1 | contig 11497 bp, 9 predicted proteins | sample DEB19_08_DNA_5_FD_184523 | JGI IMG/M metagenome (GOLD analysis project Ga0208916, IMG submission 184523) | Aqueous microbial communities from the Delaware River and Bay under freshwater to marine salinity gradient to study organic matter... | ecosystem: Environmental > Aquatic > Marine > Coastal... | reverse complement strand
ATACTTGGAATAAACCGAGCTACCCGTCACGTAGGCAAAAATCCCCAGCGCCGACCCGACCATCACCACCGGCATGATGGCCAAACCATCAAGCCCGTCGGTCAGGTTGACGGCATTGCTTGAACCCACGATCACCAAGTAGGTGAGGATGACAAAACCGAACACACCCAACGGGTAGCTAACTTCCTTGAAGAAGGGTAGCAACAGACCGGCCTTGGGTGGAAGGTTCACATCAAAACCCGACTTCACCCAGCCCGTGAAGAGCTCGAGCACGCGAAGGTTAGAGCTTTCCGAAATACTGAACACCAGGTAAAGAGCGGCCACCAGTCCTATCAGTGATTGCCACAAATACTTGTCGCGTGAGCGCATGCCTTCAGGGTCTTTGTGCACCACTTTGCGCCAGTCATCAGCCCAGCCAATGGCACCGAAACCCAGCGTCACCAGCAGCACGATCCAGACAAAGCGGTTACTCAAGTCAGACCACAGCAGCGTCGAGATGGCAATCGCCAACAACACCAAAACGCCGCCCATGGTCGGCGTGCCACTTTTACTCAGATGCGTCTGCATGGCGTATTCACGGATCGGTTGGCCGATCTTCAATTCGATCAGACGACGAATCACAAAGGGACCTGCGATCAGGCCAATCAGCAAGGCCGTGAGTGCCGCCATGACAGCGCGCAAGGTCAGGTACTGGAAAACCCGGAAAAATCCGAATTCAGGCGACATGGACTGCAGCCACTGGGCCAGACTTAAGAACATGCTTGCTCCTTTTGAACGGCAGTGACATCAGCGCCTGCTTGCGTTGAGATCGCGTCAACCACACGCTCCATCTTCATGAAGCGCGAGCCTTTGACCAGCACACTGGCGCAGCCGGGCAAGGCTTTCTGAACGTCAGCCAGCAAGGCTTCGAAGGTGGTGTGGTGACGCGCACCCGTGAATGCCTTCGCCGCGTGACGCATCAGGTCGCCGGTACAGACCAATTGATCAATGCCGCGTTGCAGCGCATGTGCACCGATCTCTGCATGAAATTCGGGACCGTTGTTGCCGACTTCGCCCATGTCACCCAGCACCAGCAAACGCGGTCCGGGCAACTCAGCCAGCACATCAATCGCGGCCCGCACTGAATCTGGATTCGCGTTATAGCTGTCGTCAATCAAGATCAGCGCGCGGCCACCCAAGGTCAACGCCAGCGCGCGTGAGCGGCCTTTAACAGGTACGAATGCAGAGAGCCCTGCCGCGATGCCGCTCAGCGGAACGCCAGCAGCCAACGCGCAAGCGGTCGCCGCCAATGCGTTTTTCACGTTGTGGCGACCAGCCACATTCAGAGCAAAGCTGACGGGGCCGATCGGCGTCTGTGCCTTCACTTGCCAGAGCTTGCCGGTCCATTCTGCGGAACCCGTCACGTCGGCTTGACCTGTTAGTGCGAACGTCATGACGCGGCGCGTTCCAGCCAATGCGCGCCACAGCGGCGTGTGCTCATCGTCTGCTGGAAAAACGGCGACGCCATCAGCCGGCAGCGCATTTAGAACAGCACCGTTTTCACTTGCCACCGCCTCAACACTGGCCATGAATTCGAGGTGTTCGCGTTGGGCGTTGTTGACCAGTGCTGCGGTCGGCTTCGCCATGGCGGCCAGACCGGCGATCTCGCCCGGGTGGTTCATGCCCAGCTCGACCACACCCACGGCATGACTGGCGCGCAAACGCAGGAGGGTCAACGGCACGCCAATGTCGTTGTTGAAATTGCCTTCGGTGGCAAAGGCCTGATCGCCCTTGAAGGCGCGCAGGATGGAGGCGATCATTTGCGTCACGGTGGTTTTTCCGTTGCTGCCCGTGACCGCAATCAAGGGCAACGAAAACTGTGTACGCCAACCGGCCGCTAACTGGCCCAACGCTTTTTTTGCATCAGGCACTTGCAGGCCAGACAAACCCGCTTCAGCCAAGCCATGCTCCGCCAACGCAGCCACGGCGCCGTGCGACGCAGCCTGCTTTAAAAAATCATGCGCATCAAAGCGCTCGCCCTTCAACGCTACAAACAAATCTCCGGCGCGCAGGCTGCGTGTATCGGTGTGCACGCGCGAAAAACGCACTGACGCATCCCCCACCAATGTCGCCATGGGCAAATGTTGTTGAGCCTGGGCCAAAGTCATCATGGATTGTTAGCGTGGCCTGCGTTTTTTGTGTAAACCGCCAATGCCAGTTCAGCTTCAGTTCGGTCGGAGAAAGGACGGCGCACACCCTGACTGTCTTGGTAGCTTTCATGTCCTTTGCCGGCGATCAGCACCACATCTTGTGGCGCGGCCTGCTGCAATGCAGCCGCAATGGCCAGCGCCCGGTCAGGCTGCTGAAGAACGGCTGCAGACGCGGGCATGCCCACCAAAATTTGCGCCACGATGTCGCCCGCTTTTTCGCTGCGTGGGTTGTCACTGGTCAACACCGTGTAATCGGCATGGCGGCTGGCAACAGCGCCCATCAAGGGGCGCTTGCTGACGTCACGGTCACCGCCGCAGCCAAACAAGCACCAGAGTTTTCCACCGCGGCTTTGCGCTTGCGGCTTGAGCGCTTGCAGTGTTTTCTCCAGTGCGTCTGGCGTGTGGGCGTAATCAATCACGACCAAGGGTGCAGCTTCTGCGGTCAGCGTTTCCATGCGACCCGGCACCGGACTCAAATTGGCACCAACAGCAGCAATCGCCTTCAGTGGCAAACCGAGACTGCGCAAAGCGCCGATCACACCCAGCAAATTCGAGACATTGAAGTCCCCAACAACGGGCGCCGTCATCTGGCAAACCGTCTCGCCTTCAACCACTTCAAAACTCAGGGAGTTGAGACCGTACTGAATCGAGCGTGCCGCAAGACGCGCTGGGCCGGTGCATGAGATCGTCCAGAGATCTATTTTTTCCGTCGTCAACACGTTTGCCAATTCAGCACCGCGCGGGTCGTCAATATTTACCACCGCGGCTTGCAGACCCGGCCAGTAAAACAACTGTTCTTTGGCCGCCCAATAAGCGGCCATGGTGCCGTGGTAATCCAGATGGTCTTGCGTGAAGTTGGTGAAGATGGCGGTGTGTACCTGCGTCGCGTCTAGCCGGCGCTCCTCCATACCAATCGATGAGGCCTCAACGGCGCAAGCCACAAAACCCTCATCCACCAAGCAGCGCAGTTGCTCTTGAAACAGCACCGGGTCGGGCGTCGTCAAACCATTGAAGACCAGCGCACCGGGCTCACCAATACCCAAGGTGCCCACCACAGCGCAGTGCTGGCCAAGCTGACTCAGTGCTTCGGCCATCCACCAGGCGGTGGACGTTTTACCGTTGGTGCCGGTGACGGCGACGACCGACAACTCCAGGCTTGGTTCAGAAAAGAAGGCCGCAGCAATCGGTGCGGCAGCACTTTTGAGGCCCGCGTAAGTAGCCACGCGTTCATCGACCAGACTTTCGATGGGTGCGCCTTCAGCTTCCACCAGACACGCCGTTGCACCGGCGGCCAATACCTCCGGCACAAAACGCCGAGCATCATTGGCTGCACCGGGCCAAGCCAGAAAGCCATCGCCAGGTTTCACGCGTCGACTGTCTGCCACCAAGGTCCCGCTGACGTTTTGCCGCAACCAGCGCGCTGCCTCTTTAGGCGTGGTGAGCGCTTTATGCTTGTGAGTGTTCAAAATGACTCCTCTACGGGGTTGGTAACGATCTGCGGCTTGACCGCCATATCAGGGGGCAACCCCATCATGCGTAAGGTCTGCTGCACTGTTTCACTGAAGACGGGCGCGGCCACGACACCACCGAAATACTGGCCATTACTGGGCTCATCGATCATCACGGCGACGATGATGCGCGGGGTATCGATGGGCGCCATGCCGGTGAACCATGCGCGGTATTTATTGCTCGCATAACCCTTGCCGACCTGCTTGTGCGCTGTGCCGGACTTGCCGCCCACGGAGTAGCCGACGGTCTGTGCCAGCTGACCGGTGCCACCAGGGGCTGCGGCCATTTGCAGCATGTGGCGCACGGCACGCGCATTTTCAGACGAGAACACCCGGACGCCGACGGCGGGCTCAGTGCTCTTGAGCATGGTCAACGGAATGATCCGGCCATCGTGGGCGAAAGCCGTGTAGGAATGCGCCATCTGAAACAGTGATGCCGACAGGCCATAACCGTAAGACATCGTGGCCTGCTCGACTGGACGCCAGGTCTTCCAAGGACGCACCCGGCCAGTGACGGCACCGCGAAACTGAATTTGTGGTTTTTGTCCGTAGCCGAGTGCGGTGTAGGTGTCCCACATCTCATTGGGGCTCATCTTTTGCGCGATCTTCAGCGCACCCACGTTGCTTGACTTCTGGATCACACCCTCCACCGTCAAGGTGCCGTAGTTGTGCGTATCGCTGATCGTGAAGCCGCCCATGGTGTAGCGGCCCGGCCCGGTTTCAATGATGCTTTGCGGCGTCACCCGACCGGCTTCCAGCGCCATCGCCACCGTGATCGGCTTCATGGTCGATCCGGGCTCGAAAGTGTCTGTCACGGCCCGATTACGCAACTGCTCGCCACTGAGATTCCGGCGCTTGTCCGGCATGTAGCTGGGGTAATTCGCCAGCGCCAGAACTTCACCGGTCACGGCATCCAAGACCACCACACTGCCGGCCTTAGCCTTGTGTGTCAGCACCGTGTCACGCAACTTTTGATAAGCGAAAAACTGCACCTTGCTGTCGATCGACAGCTGCAAATCTTTGCCATCGATGGGCGGCACTTGTTCACGGACATCTTCAATCACGCGACCCAGTCGGTCTTTGATCACGCGGCGCGAACCGGCACGGCCACCGAGTTCCTTGTTGAAGGTCAGCTCCATGCCTTCTTGGCCCAAGTTTTCAACGTCCGCAAAGCCCACCACGTGCGCCGTCGCCTCACCATCAGGGTACTGGCGCTTGTACTCTTTGCGTTGATAGAGTCCCTTGATATTCAGTTCGGCAATTTGCTTGGCCACCGGCTCATCGACTTGCCGCTTGAGCCAAACAAAGGTCTTGTCTTCATCGGCCAGGCGCTGCTCCAACGTCGTCACAGGCATTTCGAGCAAGCGTCCCAGCTCGACCAATTGCGCTTTCGTGACAACGACGTCTTCAGGAATAGCCCAGATACTTTGTGCCGGCACGCTCGACGCCAAAATCAGGCCATTGCGATCCAAGATCCGACCGCGACTGGCAGGCAACTCCAGCGTGCGGACAAAGCGCACCTCACCCTGGCGTTGAAAAAATTCATTGCCGAAAATTTGGATGTGCGCAGCACGTGCAGCCAAGCCCGCAAAACCCAGAGCAATGGCGGCAACGATAAATTTACTGCGCCAAACCGGCGTCTTGCTGGCCAGCAGTGGGCTTGAGCTGTAACGGACGCTGCGGCTCATGGCTTGCCTGGGGCCGCAGTTGCGGGTTCACGATAGGGCACATATTGCGTGATCGCCGCCGTTGCCGACAACATCTGCAGCTTGTCCTTGGCCAGTCTGTCGACGCGCAACGGTGTCGCCTGCGAGCGTCTTTCAGCCTGCAGGGTTTCGTTGTCCAGCTCCAGCTTTCGGCCCTGCGATGTGGCTTTTTCAAGCTCAACAAAAATTCGACGAGATTCGTATTGCGTGCGCACCAGATACAGCGCCGTCAGCAAAACCGCCACCAACAGCAACAAATTGACGCGGGTCATGACTGGCATGCTCCGGTTGTTGCGCTGAAGGCGGCAAAGTTCAAGCGGCCACCTCGGTGCGTTCTGCCAAGCGCATCACTGCACTGCGCGAGCGTGGGTTGCCGGTGACTTCAGCTTCGGAGGGTTTGACGCGACCCAGCGCATTGAGTTTCATCGCCTTTGGCTCAGCAAACGGCGCGCGACGATCAAACACCTCGCGCGAATGCTCGGCGATGAATTGCTTAACGATGCGATCCTCAAGCGAGTGAAAACTGATCACCACCAGACGTCCTCCTGGTTGCAAGACTTTTAACGATGCGACTAGCGCTTGTTGCAACTCTTCAAGCTCGGCGTTGATGAAAATCCGAAAAGCTTGAAATGTGCGCGTTGCAGGGTCCTTACCCGGCTCGCGGGTTTTGACCGCGCTAGCCACGACTTCGGCCAATTCAGCGGTGCTCCCAAGTGGGCCCCGTTCGTTGCGCCAACGATCAATCGCCTTTGCAACCTGCCCAGCAAACCGTTCTTCGCCGTATTCACGTATGACCTCCGTCATGCTTTCTATGGATGCATCGGCCAGCCACTCGGCCACGCTCTGGCCACGGGTGGTGTCCATGCGCATGTCGAGCGGACCATTGCCGCGAAATGAAAAACCTCGTGCCGCGTTGTCGATCTGCGGCGAACTCACGCCCAAGTCCATCAAAATCCCACTGGCACTGCTGGCCGGCAACTCGCCCAAATGGCTGAAGCCTTCGTGGCGAATGCTGAAGCGTGGATCGTTGATGCTGGCCGCCTCGGCAATCGCATCCAGGTCTTTGTCGAATGCTGTCAGCCGGCCTTGCGGTGACAGCTTTGAAAGAATCAATCGTGAGTGGCCGCCGCGCCCAAAGGTCGCGTCGATGTAATGTCCGTCCGGGTTGAGCTGCAGTGCGTCGACTGCTTCGTTCAACAAGACGGTGCGGTGTGTCCATGTGTCTTGCACCGTGATCTTTCAGAACGAAAAGTCCTTGAAGACGTCAGGCATTTCGCCCTTCATCTGCTCGGCCTCTTGAGCCGCGTAGGTGCTTGCATCCCACAATTCGAAGTAGCTGCCCATGCCGAGCAGCACCGTGTCTTTGCTGATGCCGGCGGCAACGCGCAACTCTGGCGAGACCAGCACGCGGCCGGTGGCATCGAGCTCCACATCCATGGCGTTGCCCAGAAAAATACGCTTCCACCATTGCGCCTGCATGGGCAAAGAGGCGATCCGCTCGCGGAATTTTTCCCACTCATTGCGCGGGAAAATCATCAGGCAACCGTGCGGGTGTTTGGTGATGGTGAGGTGGCCTGCCGCGGTGGCGCTCAGCACGTCACGGTGCCGAGTCGGCACAGACAGCCGACCCTTAGCATCGAGAACAATGGATGACGCACCTTGGAACACTGGCTTAGACCTTTAAAACACTTTTCACCACAAAACTGCACTTTTCACCACTTTATCAGGAATATCACACGAAGCAAGTGGCTTTTAAGAATAATTTTCAATGAAATCAAGGACTTAGAGCAGTTTTCGCAGGCTTTCGTCAGATAAAAGTTGTTCTAAATTAAGCACTTAGCGATGGCTGTGAAAGTGCTTTCTCAGGGATTTTCAATATAAAGAAAAATCTCATCGCAGCGCTTAAAGATGTTGTCGCTGCGAGCGAAGCGTGGCAGTCCATCCAGGAGGTGCGCGGCGATGGACTGCCGCGCTTCGCTCGCAGTGACGGGAAATTGCTCGCAGCAACGGCATTTTTCCCTGCTGCTCAAGTTCTGAGTGCGGTATCGGGCCGGATTCGGAAAACTCCCGTGGACGGATCAGCTGGATGCGACAGTAGAGGTGATCACGGCGGCCGACCCATCGGGTGGTGCGTGAGGTCTCGGAAAGTGAGTCTGGCGAAGCCTATGCGGCTGGCCGAGGGGTCAAAAACCCCTAGGGTGCCAATCGCCCAACCTGCCGACGCGAAGCATCGCGGTAGCCGGCTGGCGATCGGCGGTCAGTGCTTAGTCACCAAACAATTTTTGCTTTAACTCGCGCCGCTGCTGAGCTTCCAGCGACAAACTAGCGGTAGGACGTGCGATCAATCGGCCGACGCCAATGGCTTCGCCTGTCTCATCGCAATAGCCGTAGTCACCCGCGTCGATGCGGGAAATCGACTGCTCGATTTTCTTCAACAACTTGCGCTCGCGGTCGCGCGTGCGCAACTCAAGCGCGTGCTCTTCTTCGATCGTTGCGCGGTCTGCTGGATCGGGCACAACGACCGTGTCTTCACGCAGGTTCTCGGTGGTTTGACCCGCGCTGGCGTGAATTTCACTTTTCAGAATAGACAGCTTGTGACGGAAAAAAGCCAGTTGCTTTTCGTTCATGTACTCGCTGTCAGGCATCGCCTTGACTTCTTCGTCCGTCAGCGCGCTGGCTTCTTTGGTCTTCCAGTTGTTGGCGAGCTTGGGGTCCTTGCGCGCGGCCACATGGGGTGGCGGCGAGATCACACGTTCAGTGATGGTCGAGTAGCTGGCTTTGGCAGCGTCAGGCGCGTGCGTCGGGACCATCGGTGCCGGCGGTGGCGACATCGCTGCGGTGCGGGCGGAACTTCTGCGTCCGGGTTTGAGAGCGGGTGGAGGCGTGATCATGGTCTTTGGAACGGGAGGCGCGGCGGGCTGTGGAACCGGCACCGGCTTGCTAGGTGTGGACGCTGCCTTGGCTGCACTGGGTAGCGCAGTTTTGGCAGAAGAGGATGACAGAGATTTCGGAACTGGCTTGGCTGCTGGCTTAACGACCGGCTTGACCTTCGCCTTGACCGGCTTGACCGCAGTTTTCGCTTTCGGCTTGACCGCAGGTTTGGCGGACGCCTTGGCTGTCAACTTGACGATCGGCTTGCTAACAGGCTTTATAACCGATTTAACTACAGGCTTTTTCTTGATGACTTCTTTCGTGCTCGATTTTTTGACGGGCGCAGATTTTTTGACTGCCGCAGGCTTGGCCTTGGGCTTGGTCACCTTGGCGACATTTTTCAACGCAGGCTTGACAACCTTCTTAGCGACCGTCTTGGCAACAGGTTTTGCCGCCTTTTTGGCAAGCACTTTCACGGGCGTCTTATTTTTCTTGGCAGGGGCTTTCACGTCTTGTCTCCTCTGGGCACTGGCCTGTGGATGACCCTCGGCTTTCAAAACCGGGGCCGGGGTGATTCGATCGGCGCGCGATTTTAGCGGCGCACCCGCTGCACGGGACACTAGAAAACAAAACCGTTGTAAAAATGAAACAAATATCGAGCCTTCCAGCCCTACGTCAGCGTGAACCGCAAGCTATTACAGTTTGCGGAGAGCCTAACTCAAACTAGGCACTGCTCAAGGCCTTGCAGAAAAATATCTTTCGGCAGGTCAATGCCGATAAAAACCATCTTGCTGGTCTTCACTTCACCCTCAGCCCAAGCGGGGCCTAGGTCACTGCCCATCAACTGGTGCACGCCTTGAAAGATCACTTTGCGATCAGTGCCTTCCATGTTCAGCACGCCTTTGTAGCGCAGCATACGGGGGCCATAAATATTCACCACAGCACCCAGAAAGTCTTCCAGCTTGGCTGGGCTGAAGGCGCGATCTGAGCGAAACACAAAGCTTTTCACGTCATCGTCGTGATGATGGTGATGGCCGTGACCGGCGTGTCCTTCCGTAGCATCGTGCGCGTGTGACGGGTGGTCGCAATGCTCGCCAGGCGCATGATCGTGACCGGCATGCGCATCGGTCTCTTCCTTCAGAAAGTCCGGGTCAATGTCCAGCTTGGCATTGAGGTTGAAACCGCGAAGGTCAAACACATCGGCAATGGCGACTTCGCCAAAATGCACCGCACGCTGCGGGGCGCGTGGGTTCATGTGGGTCAAGCGGTGCATCAAGGCTTTGACTTCGCTGTCGTCCACCAGATCCGTCTTGCTGATGAAGATTTGATCGGCGAAGCCGACTTGACGGCGGGCTTCCTGGCGGTCGTTGAGTTGTGTGGCGGCGTGCTTGGCATCGACCAAGGTGAGGATCGAGTCCAGGAGGTACTGCTCGGCAATTTCTTCGTCCATGAAAAAAGTCTGCGCCACCGGGCCAGGGTCTGCCAGTCCCGTGGTTTCGATCACCACCCGGTCAAACGTTAGCAAGCCCTTGCGCTTTTTGGCGGCCAGCAGTTGCAGCGTTTCGCGCAGGTCTTCACGGATTGAGCAGCAGATGCAACCGTTGTTCATCTGAATGATGTTCTCGTTGGTGTCGTTCACCAAAATCTCGTTGTCGATATTTTCTTCACCAAACTCGTTTTCAATGACTGCAATTTTCTGGCCGTGCGCTTCAGTCAACACACGCTTCAGCAGCGTGGTTTTGCCTGAACCTAGAAAGCCGGTCAGGATGGTGACGGGAATCAAACTCATGGTGTGCCTAACTAGAAAAAAACAGAAAAGAAAAAAGCTTGAAAAGCTCAACAAGACGCGAGCACGAAGCAACCCGGTAGTTTAGCGACCGAGGCGGGGAACTGCAGCTGCGCGGCTCGTCCAACCTGTCAACGTCAAGGCTTTCTGACCAGCACCAGCCCCTTGAGGTATTCGCCCTCGGGAAAGGTCACCGTCATCGGATGGTCCGGGGCGCCACCCAAGCGCTCGCTGATGAACGCGTCGACCCCGGCGTCGGTACCCGCAGACGCGACGATCTTGTGAAACAGATCGGCACTGATGCCGCCCGAACACGAGTAAGTAAAGAGCACGCCACCGGGTTCCAGAATCGTCAGCGCCAAGCGGTTGATGTCTTTGTAGGCCCGAGCAGCCCGCTCAGCGTGTGCGACAGTGGGCGCAAACTTCGGCGGGTCCAGCACGATCGCGTCAAAGGTACGACCTTCCTTGATGTACTGCCGCAACGAGGCGTTCACATCGGCATCGCGCATGTCGCAACGTGCTGCGTCAAAGCCATTCAGCGCCACATTGGCCCAGGCCTTTTCGATGGCTGGGCCAGAGGAGTCGATCGAGGTCACGTGCGCCGCACCGCCGGCCAAAGCCGCCACCGTGAAGCCGCCGGTGTAGCAATAGCAGTTCAGCACCCGCTGAAACTGCCGACGCCGGGTGTACGCAGCAAACTTTTGGCGGCTGTCTCGCTGGTCCAGATAAAAACCAGTCTTGTGGCCTTCGGCGATGTTCAGGCCGAGCTGCCAGTCGTGTTCCTGAATAACGATGTCGGTGCCCGCCGGCTGCCCTTGCGCCGGTGCACCACTCAGCCAGCCGGTGGCTTCGGGCAGACCTTCCAGCGTCCGCACGCTGGCATCGGAGCGTTCATACAGACGCGTCAAGCCGGTTTGGGCCAGCAACGCCTCGACGATGACGCTCTTCCAGCGCTCCACGCCGCAGCTTGAAAATTGCACCACCAGCGTGTCGGCATAGCGGTCGACTACCAGCCCTGGCAAGCCGTCAGACTCGCCATGCACCAAGCGCACGCCGTTGCTCTGCACATCAAACAAAGTCCGGGCCTTCAGCGCCGCGGCAATGCGGCCGCTGAAAAAGGCCGCGTCAATGCGCTGGGCTTCGTCAAAGCTCCAAACCCGCGCGCGGATTTTGGAGCTCGGGCTGACCGCCGCCCACGCCAAAAATCGGCCATCGTGGCTGTCGACCCGCACCGTCTCGCCCGGATCGCCGGTGCCTTTGGCGATGGCGCCGTCAAAAATCCACGGGTGGCGCCGCTGCAGCGAGCGTTCTTTGCCTTCTCGGAGTCGAATTGATTTCATGCGCCTATTGTCGGGGCTGCACCGGACGCATCAGGCGGGGTCGTTCGGCTTTCGGCTTGGTTTCAGACTGGCCTTGAGCCCGTCCACCGTCGCGCGG
>Ga0208916_10001162_pt1 | contig 11497 bp, 7 predicted proteins | sample DEB19_08_DNA_5_FD_184523 | JGI IMG/M metagenome (GOLD analysis project Ga0208916, IMG submission 184523) | Aqueous microbial communities from the Delaware River and Bay under freshwater to marine salinity gradient to study organic matter... | ecosystem: Environmental > Aquatic > Marine > Coastal... | reverse complement strand
GACTTTAGTGTAAACGGCACTGAGTACAAAATTGTGCGTGGTCGTAAACCCAACGTACTTAAATTTTATATTGATAACAACGAACAAGTTATCAAAGATGATGCTCAAGGTGATAGTAGAGAAACACAACAGGCAATTGAAAGCGTACTAAACATGAGTAGCGATATGTTCAAACATATTGTTGCACTGAACACGTATAGCGAACCGTTCCTTGCACTCAAGTCTAATGACCAGCGTAATATAATTGAACAATTGCTTGGCATTACACTGCTAAGTGAAAAAGCTGACAGTATTAAAGAACTTATTCGTGCATCAAAAGATCAAATTCAGCAAGAAGAATATCGTGTTAAGGCGGTAGAAGAAGCGAATAAACGTATCACTGAACAAATCGGCAGCTTAAAAAGACGGCAACAGCTTTGGACTCAAAAAAAGCAAGAAGATGATACTAAGCTGTTAAATCAATGGTATGAGTTGCGCCAGCTTGATATTGCGGTTGAATTAAAAACGCACAAAGACTTAACTACATATAATCAGTTGGTCAAAGACATAGCCGACGTTAAAAAAATGTTAACCCGTGCTGAAACAGATTATGAAAAAGAAAGTAAGGTTGTTACCAAGCTTGAAAAAGAAATTGAACTGCTTAAGAAACATGAATGTTATGCCTGCGGTCAATCAATTCATGACACTAGGCACGAAGAAGTTTTAGATTCAAAAGTAAAATCACTGCAAGAAGCAGCTTTGCAGTGTGTAACTACTAGTGGCGAAATACAAACTCTAACACAAGCATTGAATGAACTAGGTATTCCGGGTCCTATCCCAAGTTGTTTTTATGATACTGAACAACAAGCATTTGACCATGCCAGTAAGATGGCTAGTTTAGAACAACAAATTAAAAATAGAGCGGATGATGTTGATCCATACTCAGAACAAATTACTGAAATGGAAAGTCATGCCCTTCAAGAAACTAACTTTGAAGTAATCAATCAACTTACTAGAACAATGGATCATCAAAAGTTCTTGTTGGATTTGCTGACTAGCAAAGATAGTTTTGTTCGTAAGAAAATCATTGATCAAAATCTGTCATACTTGAATGCACGATTGACTCATTATCTTGACAAGATTGGGTTACCTCATCAAGTTATATTCTTAAATGACTTGTCAGTACAAATTACTGAACTTGGCAGAGACTTAGACTTTGATAATCTATCAAGAGGTGAGCGCAATCGGTTGATTTTAGGCTTGAGTTTTGCGTTCCGTGATGTTTGGGAAAGCTTATACACACCTATCAATACTCTATTCATTGACGAGTTAATTGACTCAGGACTTGATTCAATGGGGGTTGAAAATAGTATTGCAATCCTAAAAGATATGAGCCGCCGTAGAGAAAAATCTATTTGGCTTGTTAGTCATAGAGAAGAACTTGCAGGACGAGTACCTAGCGTACTTAAAGTAGTAAAAGAAAACGGTTTCACATCGTACAACACAGCAGTAGATATAGAATAAATTTAAAGTAGTTTTACAATGATAAGTAGAAACATGTCATCTCCAAGCAAGAACAAAGGATCAGGGTTTGAAAGAGAAATTGCAAAATTTCTCAGCGAAACCTATAACGAAAGCTTTATTAGAGCACCCGGATCAGGTGCTTATGTGGGCGGTAAAAATCAAAGTCGCACACAGTTCTTGCATGAGGGACAAATCCGAAGCTTTAAAGGGGATATCGTCCCCGGACAAAGTTTTTCAAAAATGAACATAGAATGCAAGTTCTATGCAGATTTCCCGTTTCACTTGTTATTGTCAGGCGAAAGTAAGATAATAGATGCTTGGATTGAGCAACTATTAGATGTAGCTGAAACAGACGACCTAAACTTATTATTCATGAAGTTTAATAGAAAAGGTCGTTATGTTGCAGTGCAATGCAAATTGACCTGGATCACTGATAATTTTTTCTTCTATGGAAGTAAAAAGCACGGTGACTGGTACATCATGGAATTTGATTCATTTTTTAAGAACAACCAACACCTAGTTAAAACATATTCAGGCTCCCCAGACACCACGTCAAATAATATTATCACTATTAATACAAACACTTAAACAACCAGCAGTAGAAACACACAATTAGTTTGGTCGGGGATGCTCGACCCTCCTTGAGTCAGCCGAGGTAAGGCTCGTTGCCGACGGATTCTGGAGAAAGCCTGAGCGATACTTTATTGTATCGGCGTTAATAACTCAGGGAATACCGACAGGGCAATCGAGCAATGAGCGAACCCTGAATGAGTCTATATAATACTTTGTCTTGAAAAATATAGAACATGCGTTGCTGAAAGAGTAGGAACATTCCAATTCTGCCTTTCAACTACAGTCCCAGCAAACTTTACAGAGCAACCGGTAGCAGATAATAGGAACACACTAGCGTGTATAATACCTAATTATTTGGGGAACAGACAACAAAGGCGGACGGGCAGGGCAAGTCTAAATTTTGGTAGTGCTAATTTAGCACTACCATGGCTTCTAAGCGGCAATGTAGTTAAACTTCAACAACATATAATTAAATAAAGTCCTTAGAAGTATGAGCAATGCGAATACTTCTTAAGGAAGATGACTGAAGGTCATCTAGTAATGATAAGCTTACCCGTTGAATATTATTGAGATATTAAAGATTAGAAGAATGGCATTTGTGTTTTCTTAGTAGTTTCTAAGTTCTCTTCGATGATCTCATTTGCTGACGTTATCTCGTCCGGGCTCATGTTTAATACATCTACGTAACTTATACCACCGCGCATATACCAAGCTATTCTTTGTGCGTTCTTTTTGATAGCTTTGGTGTCTCTCTCCATGCCTTCAACCAGCTTCGTTATACCCGGAGAGTCCAGGTATAGAAGCCTTAGCCGAAAAAATCGCTTACATTCAATGTAAACACTTGATCGTATTCATGAGTGCAGCTTGCACATGTGATATGCAATGGCTTTGTTTGAGTTGATTCTCTTAGTGAGACACTGCGATTTTTGATTGTTTCAAACACCCGCTTGTCTGTATTTTGTAAGAAATCAAGAATGTATTCTTTTTCAGTTACACGAGTTTCCGGAGTCTCAATATATTCTACGGTGCTTGCTAACACTTGAATAGTTGAGATTGAAATGACTTTTAGAACTTCAGAAATTTTAGCATCTTTTTCAGTTCCGTTTTCCATTGCGTTTAAGTTCATCATTAGCTTTTGAATTTCAAACTGTTTGATTGAATTGTCAGTGACTTCTTTGTAGTTTAATGCTCTGAATTTGATCTTTAAGTCATTTAATTCAGTTACATTTACATAGTCACCAGGTACGAAATTGTTCAGTATGATACTAAGATTGACACCATATTTACCTTCTTCTTCGCACTTTGGGCATGTGGTTTCAATCTCCATTTCACCACCGTTAGTTGCCATTCTGATTGCAACTAAGATTGCATCTAAGTCAGTACTGCTTATTGCCCATGGGTTCTTGATTGCAGGAATACAGCTTTTGATAATATCAGCAACTGCGCTGCCGTTGTACAAGCTATCTGGTGTTTTGCTAGTAATCTCATCAATTGCTGTCATTGGAAAAACAGGAAGCTCACCGGTTTCTGGCATTACCAGTACGGATTGATCGTATCCCACACCTTTGCTAGGTAATTTTAGATAGACGCCGGGTCTGCGAAAATATTGTTTTAATGGGTTATGTTCAATGGTCATGCAAATTTCTCCTAATTATGGGTTTTAAAAACGCTAAATATATTACAACATATTTAGTTGCCAAAAACACATGCCTACAAATTCATCATTTGATGCTAATGAAATGACCGAACAGCAAATCCGTGATCTTGCCGAAAGACTTACGGAATCAGCTGGCGCCATACGCGGTGGCAGTTCAAGATTGGGCGGGGCATTAGGAGATTTAGCAAACAGTCAAACTGACTCTGCGAACAGATTATATGAAGTCAGTCGTGGCCTTGTTGGGATGGGTCAAGGCTCTATCCAGTTTATCAAAGCAGCAGCGGACGGTAGTTCCAAACTAGACAAGTATGGCGCTGGTATTGAAACTGCATTTGATGGATTAGGCGATGTGGTTTCTGCGTTCGGCCCAGTTGGAATGGTTATTGGTGCCTTAATTAAAGCTGTTGGTACGGTAGCTAAAACTGTAGCTGAACGTGATCAAATTTATCTTGATGCATATGATTCATTAGCTGAATTTAACGGTGCAACTGGGTTTACTGCGGATGAGTTTAGAACCCGCGCACTTAGCTTGTTACTAGGTGATAAATCACTTGATAAATTGATCAAGCCAATGACAGGGCTTGGTACAGATATTATGGCTTTGGGTGCTACTGCAGGTGATGCCCAAAAGAAATTTATAGATATTGCTGATATATCAGTAGAGACTAGAGCGCAATATAGCCGATTGGGTATTAATCAAGAACAATTAGCTGAAATGCAAGCTGATTATGTTAAAACAATGGCAAGATCAGGGGCATTGCGTTCAGTAGGTGACAAGAACTTACAAAAAGAATCATTAAAATATGCTGACAGTTTGATTGCGCAAGCTGCTCTAACTGGTATGTCAATTGCTCAGCAAAAAGATGCTAACGAAGCAGCTCTTAATGATTATAGATTTCAAGCTACACTAAGAGAAGCTTACAATAACAAGCAAGATGACGTTGCAAAACGTATGGTTTCTGTTGAAAAGCGGTTTGCTGGACTATTTGGAGATCCAAAATTAAGTGAAGGTATCAGAGAATTTCTTTCTGATGGCGTTGGCAATGTAACTGAAGGCGGCAGGGCATTACGTGCGATATCCGGTGATGCTATAGGTGAATGGACTCGGCAGTACAAAGCTGGACAACTTGGTGAAGATGAATACCTATCACTTATAAGAGATCAGTATAAAAAATTCATTGATCTAAATGGCGGTACACTTAAAGCTAATGAAGAACTTCAACGCACCTACGGAATAAGCGCACAAACACTCGCTGCATTAGGAAAAGCATTAGGTGAAGGTACCAAAGATCAAACTAAACAAGATATTGAAGATAGAAAAAACTTAAAAACTGATAAACTTCTTGAAGCTCGTAATGCTAATTTAGATGCGTCCTCTGCAACACAAAAAGCATTTGACGCCTTCATTAATTTAATAAGCGGACCTATCAACACTGTATTTGTTGCTGTGCTGCATGGATTACAAGCATTAGCTGAGGGTTTTGTTAGTGTATTGGCTAGACTAGGAATAATTCCAGAAGAAATGGAATTTGCATTTAAGTCAAGAGATGAACTAGATAAACTTACAAAAAATTATACAGAAAAAATAGCTACCCTGTCAAAAGAACTTTCAGCTAATCCAATGGCTGGGTATATGATTACTGAAGGACCAGATGCAGGGACTACTTATGGTGCTGCTGATGAAAAACGAATAGATGATTTAAAACGTCGGCTAGAAATGGTTGAACGCCTATCAAAATTAAAAGCTGGTATGAGTGGAGGAACGGCACCGGTGGCACCTACAGCAGCACCACCAGCTGCAACTTCGGGGACTAGACAAGCAGCACCTAGTACCGCTTCAACTTTTGGAAAACCTACAAACACACCTGCTCCTAATGCTCAACAGTATGCAAAAGGCGGAATCACCGGCGGATCAACTTCAGGTCACGTTGGTTTGATGCATGGGATGGAAGCAGTTGTTCCCCTACCAGACGGCAAATCTATTCCAGTTAATATTAACATTCCTCAATTAACTGAAAAGTTGATTAATCCTTTATTGGATACCGGTAATTTAGCTAGCCTAATTGAACGATACACTAATGCTCTTACTCAAGCAAAACCAACAGTTACACAAGCTGCTATCATGCAAGAAGCAACAACTAACTTTAGTTTTACTAAATCAATTTCTGACAGTTTAGACACTCTTTTAGATGGAATGAAAAAGAATACTGATTTACAAAGTGAATTATTACACTATGTTAAGAGATAACTATGGCAACTAACGACGACATATCAAATTCGGGTGAAAACATAGGTAATGCCCTTAATGATGCAGCAGCGGCTGCATCAAGATCAAAAGCTAATTCCAAAGCGTTGCAAGATGCACTGCGCGACTTAAAAGGTGTAGTAAAATCTACTGGTTCAGCATTTTTAGATTCAAGTGAAGATTTTAAAAAGTTTAATCAATCAGTTGATAGTGCAAACAGGTTTATTTCAAGGGGTTCTTCTAAACTATTTGGTAAGGGCGGCGCTAGTGCAGGGATTAGTGCAGTTTCAAGTGGGATATCTTCTCTAATAAAATCTCTATTAAATTACAATGATTCTCAGCTTTCATTGTACGATAGGGTTTCAAAATTAGGAATTTCTACAGGTTCATCAGCCGATCAGATTCATAGTCTTATTCAATCTTCCGGGTACTGGGATACTAGATTTGAGGGTTTTGTAGGATCAGTAGAGCGACTTGGAACTGGATTAATTAATTTAGGACCGACTACAAGTGCAGGCGCAGCACAACTTGCCAAAATTCTAAATGTTACTGAGTTTGAAGATTCTTTTATTAAACTGGGTTATAGCATTGAAGGATTATCAAAAGTCCAAACAGACTATATAAAAATGCAAGAGTCTACTGGAATTGTTTTAAACAAAAATGCTGATGTTGTTAAGCGTGACAGTTTAGCATATGCTGAGTCATTGAAAGTTTTATCAGGAATAACAGGTGAAAGTGTAGATAAATTATCACAGACTATGGCTGCACAACTTGCGGATGTTAAATTTGCTCTCAGAATACGAGAGTTAGAAATGTCCGGAGATAAAGAAGGTGCAGCAAGATTAAAAGAAACTGCAGCAATTGTTGATACATTATATGGTCCGGCAGAGGCGAGTGCAGTAAGAGACTTGCTAGCAAATGGATTTGCCACCACAAAAGAAGGTGAAGGCTTACTAGTAAAATCTCGCAGTGAAGCTTTGATGTGGGCCCAGCAAGTAAATCAAGGAACAATGACACCAACTGAATTTGCTCAGCGAATTGCTAAAGCAAATATCTCAATGGATCAGCAATTTGGTAAAAGTTTAAATCAGTCAAATGAGTTTCAAAATCAATTGAATATGACTGCTAGAGGAATGGGATCGTCTAACCAAATAGTAAATGCTTCATCGGAGAAAGCAGTAAAAGATATCATTGTTGCCCAACGTGATAGTCAAAAAGAAAATAACGCCTTAAAAAATATTCAAATTGCACAGATCAAAGCAGAAAGAGCAGCAGGTACAGCCAGCGGCGAAATGATGAAGGCGCTTAATGGTCCCTTTACTAGTGCGTTTACATTCTTAGCAGGAACGGTAAAATCAGTTGCGCTATTTTCTGCTCAGCTTGGTAATTTCTTATTTGGCAAACAAACTGAAGCATTTGAAAATGTTATTAGAGCAGTAGGTGATCCGGCTGATATTAAAAAACTAGAAACAAGTTTAAATGCAAATATAATCTCTCTTGATCAAACTATTGCTAAGCAGAGAAAAGATGCTGAAATTGTAAAAGATAGAAAAGCCCGATACGAAGCTGCTGAAAGAAAACAGGCAGAAGTTGCTGAAAGACTTAAAAGAAGACAACCAGTAACAGAACGTGAACGTGTTAGTACCGCTGATGAAGTAATGATTACTCGGCAAGTATATGAAGAAGCAAAAAAGCAAGAAGCTGCAAAGTACGGAAAATCTTCAGAGGAACTACAGCAAGAGCGTGAAAATTTAGCTAGAAGACGTGCCGGAGTTCAAACTTCATACACTGAAAGAAAAAAAGAAGAAGCAAAAGCGCAAGAGACAACTACTTTTACAAAAGCACAAGTTGAAAAGCTATTTCAGTTTTCCGGAGGATTAACCGGTGACTATGCTCACTTTAGTCAGTTAGATCCCGCTTTTGCAAAAAAACTAGTAGCATTTGCAGAAAACTATAATAAACTAACCGGCAAGAAGTTAGACCTACAAAGTTCTTATCGTTCACCTGAAGAACAAGCAAAGTTATATGATGCATGGGTCGCTGCAGGCGGAAGCGAAACAAAGCCAACAGTTAACACCCCATACGGAAATTTAACCACACCTGCAAAGGGACTTAGTAATCATAACTCAGGTAATGCGGTTGACATTGATAAAGCACAGCTAGATGATACACTGCTTAGACAATTTGGATTAACTCGCCCGCATAAAGGGGACAAAGTTCACGTTGAAGCTATGCCCGGTGCAAGAAACGGTGGAGTTTTTGACGGAGCAACTTCAGGATATCCCATGATGTTTCATGGAACTGAAGCAATTATCCCAATGCTTGATGGTAAAACAGTTCCTCTTAATCTTAAAAATTCAGGTTCTGACACTAATCATGCCCAAATTAGAAGTTCAATGGGAAAAATTCAAGAAACTCAAACTGCAGCCGCTGTTAATACACCAAAAGTAAATTCAGCTAAAGATTTTTCCGATATGTTAACTAGCAAAGTTGAGCAAATGATTCAACGAGTTTCGGCAAGCAACAGCATCTATAGTGACATAAAACTATACATGAGTAATTAACGCTAAATACTAGATCATGTCATATAAAAGAAAATTTTCTAGTCCTAATACCACCGGTCAGTTAAGCCCGATCTCAGGGAATAACAGTAACTCCAATGCTTGGAACAACTCTGGGCATCAACCTACTGCTAGTGGCGGCTGGAACAACACTGAATTTGGCTACAAGAATTATCAAAGTAGATTGCCTGAAGTTTATACAGGCCATCCAAATCGTATTGAGCGTTATAATCAGTATGAAATGATGGACGTTGACGCTGAAATTAACGCCTGTTTAGACATTATTGCAGAGTTCAGCACACAGAAAAATGAGCACAATAACACTCCTTTTGAGATAGATTTCAAAGAAGATCCTACTCCTCATGAAGTAGAACTAATTAAAAAGCAGTTGCAGCAGTGGTGCAAACTGAACGAAATGGAAACTAGAGTATTCAAGATATTCCGAAACTGCATCAAGTACGGTGATCAAGTTTTTATTCGTGACCCAGAAAACTTTAAAATGTACTGGGTTGATATGACCAAAGTAACTAAGGTTATTGTAAATGAAAGCGAAGGTAAAAAGCCTGAGCAATATGTAGTCAAAGATATTAATCCAAACTTACAAAACTTAAGCGTAGCACAAAAAGTATCAAGCGACTTTGCAGCAAACCCTTCAACAGGCTTTGGTGGTACTGGTGGTGGTACTGGTTCACAGGGTTACACAGTCCCTTCTATGCCAAACGGAACTGCAGGTAGCCGCTTTAGTTTAGGAATGAACGAAGCAGCGATTGATGCGCAGCACGTTATCCACTTGAGTTTAACTGAAGGTTTGGACAGGTTTTGGCCGTTTGGCCAAAGTATTCTTGAAAATGTTTTCAAAGTTTACAAACAAAAAGAATTATTAGAAGATGCGATTCTTATATATCGTATCAGCCGCGCACCGGAACGTAGAGTATTCAAGATTGACGTTGGTAATATGCCAAGTCACATGGCTATGGCGTTTGTTGACAGAATTAAAAACGAAATTCATCAAAGACGTATTCCAAGTTCACAGGGTGGACAAAGTGTAATGGATGCAACATACAATCCGTTAAGTATCAACGAAGATTATTTCTTTCCAGTTACTGCAGATGGGCGTGGCAGTAGTGTAGAAATGCTTCAAGGTGGGCAAAATTTAGGTGAGATTGACGACTTAAAATACTTCAACAATAGGTTAGCACGTGGTTTGCGTGTGCCAAGTAGCTATTTGCCAACTGGTCCAGAAGACGGACAAGTGCCAATGAATGACGGCAGAGTTGGTACAGCAATGATTCAAGAATTTAGATTCAATGAATATTGCAAAAGATTACAAAACTATATCAGTCAGAAGCTAGACGATGAGTTTAAGCTATTTTTAAGATGGCGTGGATTTAATATTGACTCTGGTATTTTTGATATCAAGTTCAATGCACCGCAAAACTTTGCAGCATATCGTCAAAGTGAATTAGACAAAGACAGAGTAGCAACATTCCAAGCAATGGAAGCAGTTCCGTATATTAGCAAACGTTTTGCTTTACAAAGATTCTTAGGATTGACTGAAGAAGAAATTGCAGAAAATCAGCAGCTTTGGGAAGAAGAACGTGAAACTCCTGAAGATGAAAATATCAAAGGCGGTGATCTACGAAGCATCGGAATCAGTGCAAGCGATATGGATAGTGACTTAGAACAAGCTGAAGCCGGCGAAGAAGGCGGAGAAGAAGGAATGGGTCCAACTGAGATAGTACCACCTGTAACAGGTCCTGAAGGGGCACCTGCACCGGGTGGAGTTGGAATGTAATTTGATAAATACTAAATCATGAAACTATTTGAGATGTACAATCAAGCAATACCCGGACTTCAGGATGTTGAAGACGACAACAGCCGCCCTCAATGGAAAGAAAGTCGCAAGACAAAACTTACATTAAGACAGATTAGAAAGCTACGAAAGATGCACGATGTTCGTACTTACGAAAGAAAAAAGAATCTTAAAAAAGTTCGCAATCAATACAAACCTGCTGAACAAGCACCGGCAATGTAATAGAAAATCTATTATTCCACACCAAAACGTAAAAAAATAGCACATTTTGTGCTATTTTCACAACTACCCGCTAAATATCATATACAAAGCCATTTCACAAGGAGATTTTTACAATGGACAACAAAAAATTTGAACAACTGATTGATATGATTATCAATGAGAATGATGAACAAGCCCGCTCTTTATTTCACGATATCGTCGTGGAAAAATCAAGAGAAATCTATGAGTCCATGATGGACGAAGAACAAATGGATGAGAACATGGGCGGACAAGTCGGCGATCTTCTAGACGAAATTGGTCACGAAGAAGAAGGAATGACTGAAGAAGATGACGAATTTGCAGATATTGAAGTCGGCGACGAAGAAGGCGATGATGGCTTTGGCGACGAAGAAATGGGCGGCGAAGAAGATTTCGGCGACGAAGAAGGTGAAGCTGGTCTAGAAGACCGCGTTGTTGATCTAGAAGACAAGCTAGACGAATTGATGGCTGAATTTGAAGAAATTATGGGCCATGAGCAAGGCGAAGAAGAAATGGGCGGCGAAGAAGATTTCGGCGACGAAGAAATGGGCGGCGAAGAAGATTTCGGCGACGAAGAAATGATGGAAGAAACTGAAGAACAAGAAGAAGAAGAATCTTTGGAAGAGTCAGTTCAGTTGCAAGCAGTTAAAGGTTTATACGGTTCAAAAATTGGCGGCGACAACGGTGCACAATCAAAAAGCCCAACATTAACAAAACCAAAAGTTGTTGCAACAGGCGCTAAGCCAGTTAACTTCAGCGGTGAGTCATCAACAGGTGGTACACAAGGTGGTTTGTTAAAGCCAAATGCAAACACAATCCCAGGTTCATATAAAAATGCACCAGGCGGCAAATCTGCTAAAACAGAAACTGCACCAAAGCCACACACTGCACAAGCAACCGGTACT
>Ga0208916_10001161_pt1 | contig 11497 bp, 13 predicted proteins | sample DEB19_08_DNA_5_FD_184523 | JGI IMG/M metagenome (GOLD analysis project Ga0208916, IMG submission 184523) | Aqueous microbial communities from the Delaware River and Bay under freshwater to marine salinity gradient to study organic matter... | ecosystem: Environmental > Aquatic > Marine >... | reverse complement strand
CGCTGGGGTAGGGCAGCAAGGAGCAGGCGTAGTACTTGCCCTTGGGTTTTTTGCTGCTGGTGTCTTCGGTGACGCGGTAGGCATCGACGGCAGTCCATTGGGCTTGCGCGTGGCGCTCGACGTCGAGGTGCTGGTATTTGTCTTGCATGGGATGCCGGTAAATCAGTGGAAGCGGATGAGGCGGGTAAAGCGCTGATTTTAGGTCTTGCGCGGGCGGGCTGTCAGCCGCGGTCAGCGCCGATCAGGGGCTGGCTGCGTTGGCTGGTGCTACGGGAGCATCGGTCACAAAACCGATGCGTGTCAGCCCGGCTTTTTGCGCCACGCCGAGTACTTCAATGACCTTGCCGTAAGGCGCGTTTTCGTCTGCGCGCAGCTGCACTTCGGTGTCGGGTTGTAATGCGGCGGTGCGCGCCAGGCGTTGACTCAGTTCGGCGAGCGGCACGGCCCGGTTGTCTAGGTACGCTTGGCCGGCGCGGTCGACCACCAGCGAGACGCTGGGTGTTGCGTCCGTCGTGGATGCCGCGTCTGACTTCGGCAGTTCCAGCTTGACCGACGACGCCAGCAGCGGCGCGGTGAGAATGAAGATGACCACCAGCACCAGCATCACGTCGACCAGCGGCGTGACGTTGATCGCGCTCATGGGCTCGGTGCCTTGGCTGCGCTCGAGTCGGCCGAACATCAGGCGGCTCCGTTGCCGACGCTGGCTTCGGGCGCTGTCAGCAGCAATTCGCGCAGGTCGCGGGCAAAGCCTTCAAGGTCGGCTTCGATGCGGTTGACGCTGCGGCCGAGGACGTTATAGGCCAGCACCGCAGGAATGGCCACGGCCAAGCCAGCGGCGGTCATGATCAGGGCTTCGCCGACCGGGCCGGAAATCCGGTCGATGGTGATTTGTCCGGCCGCACTCATGCCGATCAGCGCGTGGTAAATGCCCCAGACCGTGCCAAGCAAGCCGACAAAAGGCGCGGTGGCACCGACAGTCGCCAGCAGGACTTGGCCGAATTGGAGTTTGTTCAGCACGCCATGCAATGCGTCGCGCAACAGGCGGGTGAGTTGCTGGCGGCGGTCGCCGGCCGATGCCAGCGTGCCAGCGTTGTGTGTGCGACTGGCCAGCAGCAGCGGCCAGACCAGCGCGTCACGGTCAAACGCCTGAACTTTTTGATCGGCGTCTGCCAGTGAGGCCGATTGCCAGAAGGCGGCGGTGCTGCGCTTAACGTCGCCGGCCGCACGTTGCAGCAGCCAGCTTTTCCATAAAATCACGACCCAGCTGCTGACAGACATCAAGAGCAGCAGCGCTGCCACCAGCCGGCTGACGGCATCGCCCTGCAACACCGTGTCGAGCGCTGTCATTTCAAATTCAACACATCAAACATGTCGAACAGGCCTTGCCGTTGGCCGGCCAAAAAACGGGCGGCGCGCAAGCTGCCTTGGGCGTAAGTAGCCCGGCTCGATGACTTGTGGCTGATCTCGATACGCTCACCGGTGCCGGCAAACAGCACCGTGTGGTCGCCGACGATGTCACCGCCGCGAATGGTGGCGAAGCCGATGCTCGACGGGTCACGCTCGCCGGTAACACCTTCGCGGGCGTAGACAGCGCAGTCTTTCAGGTCTCGCCCCAAGGCGTCGGCAATCACCTCGCCCATCTTCAAGGCAGTACCCGAGGGGGCATCCACTTTGTGGCGGTGATGGGCTTCGATGATCTCGATGTCGTAGCCGGTGGACAGTGCCTTGGCGGCCATCTCCAGCAATTTGAGGGTGACGTTGACGCCGACGCTCATGTTTGGCGCCATGACGATGGCGATGTCTTGGGCGATCTCAGCGATCTCGGCTTTTTGGGCTTCGCTGAAACCGGTGGTGCCAATGACCGCATTGACGCCGAGTTGACGGCAGATCTGCAAATGAGCCAGCGTCCCTTCGGGGCGGGTGAAGTCGATTAACACGTTGGCGCCGGTCAGCCCCAAGCGCAGGTCGGCGCTGATGCGGATGCCGGTGTGTTGTCCGGCGAAGGCGGCGGCATCGAGGCCGATGGCCGGGCTGTCGGCCCGGTCAAGCGCGCCAGAGAGTTGCAGGTCATCAGCCGCACGGACGGCTTCGACCAGCATCTGGCCCATGCGGCCAGTCGCGCCGGCAATAGCAATGTGCAGCGGCTGTGGCGCTGCGCTCGTCAGACCCGCGCTCACTGGCGTGGGCTTTCGAGGGGCGGGTAGCTGGCGACTGGCGGCTGGGCGCGTGTGGCTTCAGTCGCGGGCGTTGGTACGGGCATGTTTTTGGTTGCCGCAGCCAATTGGGCTGGGGTGGCTTCAAGTGGCGGCACCTTGCCGAGTTTGCGGCGCTGGTCCATTTTGGCAATGAACTCGGTCTCGCTGGGCATGGCGTCGCCTGCAAACGTGTCGAGCAAGCCGTCTTTGAATAAGACAGAATAGTTGAAGGATTGGGCCGTCACGCCTTGGCGATGCATCGTGAAAATATAGTCCCAGCGATCAGCATGAAAAACGCTTGCCAGCAAAGGCGTGCCTAGCAAATTGCGAACGTCGTTGCGACTCATGCCGGCACGCAATTGCGCAACTTGTTCGCTGGAAATGAAGTTGCCTTGAACCACATCGGCGCGGTAAGGCGTGATCCAGCGGGTGGGACTGAAAATGCTGGCACTCGCATTGGCCGGCGCGGTGCTGGTGCTAGAGCACGCTGCCAGCACTGCGCAAGCTACGACGATCAGGCCAGCCGAAATGGGGGAGCGGTGGATTACAGGCATGACAATAGGTGTGGCGATATGATGGATCATTGTAGCGGCAGGGTGCAGTTGGTCATAGGGCGCGACGCCCCATTCATCCCTTGAGAAATCCCCGAGAAAATCTATGAACAACATTGATGAATTGAAGAGTACCGGCCTGAAGGCGACCCTGCCGCGGCTGAAAATCCTTGAAATTTTCCAGGCCGGAAAACAGCGACACATGACGGCCGAAGACGTCTTTCGCGTTCTACTTGAAGACCGTTCCGACATCGGTCTGGCGACGGTTTACCGGGTGCTGACTCAGTTTGAGCAAGCTGGCTTGTTAAATCGCAGCAACTTTGAATCGGGTAAAGCCGTGTACGAGATCAACGAAGGCCAACACCACGACCATTTGGTGTGCCTGGATTGCGGCAAGGTTGAAGAGTTTTACGATGCAGAGATTGAAAAACGCCAGAATGACGTAGCGTTGGCCAAGGGTTTCAGGATTGCCGATCATTCGCTGTCCATCTACGCCAATTGCACCAAAGAGGGGTGCCCGCATCGCCCAGTCTCAACGCGCCATCATGCTTGATGCCTGACTCGCGAAAAGGGCTGTTACCTTTTAGTCGCCTTTTTCCATGGCCTTGCGGTGTCGCTCTACAAAATCTTCGTAGGTATTGACGCCGCGCAGTTGCAAAATAGCATTGCGCACCGCGGCCTCCACCAGCACCGCGATGTTGCGGCCGGCCTCGACCTGAATGATCACCTTGCGCACCGGAATGCCGAGCAAGTCCTGCGTCAGGGGTTCGTACGGAATACGCTCATATTCACGCTCCAGCGTCTCACGCCGCACCAGATGCACGATCAACTTAAGCCGGAGTTTGCGGCGGACGGCGGTCTCGCCAAAAATCGCTTTGATGTCGAGCAGACCGATGCCTCGCACCTCGAGCAGGTTTTGCAAGAGCTCAGGGCAGCGACCCTCGATGGTGGTTTGGTTGATTCGAAAAAGATCCACTGCGTCATCCGCCACCAAGCCATGACCGCGTGAAATCAGCTCCAAGCCCAGTTCGCTTTTGCCCAGACCGGATTCGCCGGTGATCATCACGCCCATCCCCAAAATGTCCATGAACACACCGTGCATCGACGTACGATCCGCAAAATGTTTGGACAGGTAGGCGCGCAGCACGTCAATCACGAAGGCGGCAGATTCAGATGTGGCAAACATCGGCAGTTGGCCGCGTTCACACATGGATATCAAGGTGTCCGGGGCGGTCTGACCGTCTGCAACCACCATCACCGGCGGTTCCAGCGTGATGATGCGCGAGATGCGGCGTGCGCAGTCTTCTTTGCTTCCTTGGGTCAGATAGGCGACTTCGCGCTCACCGAGAATTTGCACCCGGTAAGGGTGGATGTAATTCAGGTAACCAACCAAGTCGGCGCCAGACCGGGCGGCTCGCACAGCGACTTCATCAAAACGCCTGTCCGAGGCGCCCAATCCGGCGACCCACTGCCATTTCAGCGCGGCACGGTGATCCTCGAACAGGGCTTCAGCGCTGATAACGGATGGCTTCATGCGGGTCTGCGCAAGCGGGTCAGGGGTTGGTGTGGGTCGAGTGCCACGTGGCGATCAGTTGGTGCAAGTCTGCGACAGAATTGCTGAGTTTGATGTGTTCGCGCAGCGCGCTGTCGCTCAACATCTCCGCAATTTCCGACAGAATTTCCAAGTGCTTCTGTGTTGCCGCTTCGGGCACCAGCAGGAAAATCAACAGCCGAACGGCTTGCTCATCGGGAGCGTCAAAGCCAATCGGGGCCGCCAACTGGAAGACGGCCGCTAGCGGCGCTTTCAAACCTTTGATGCGCCCGTGTGGGATCGCTACGCCGTGGCCTAAGCCAGTTGAGCCCAGACGTTCCCGGGCAAACAGGCTGTCTGTGACGAGGGCGCGGTTAAGCCCGTGCAGGTTTTCAAAAAGCAAACCAGCTTCTTCGAACGCGCGCTTTTTGCTGGTGGCTTCAAGGCCAACCAGAATTTGGGCAGGAGGTAGTATTTGCGAGAGCCGGTTCATATCGATCTTCAAGTCGGCGAATTATGCACTTGCTAAGGCCTACCGGACCGTGGGTACATAAAAAAGCCGCCGGAAGGTCTGGCGGCTTGGTGAGATCTGACCGTCTCAAGCGGTCAGATGCAGCGAGAAAAACGCAGAACCTCAAGCCTGATACTTGGCCGCCACATGGTGGTGGTCTTGGGTTTTGTCTTTGTAGCGACCGACTTGACGGTCTAGCTTGTCTGTCAGTTCATCGACCGCGGCGTAGAGGTCAGCGTGAGAGCTCTCGGCGAAAAGGTCTCGGCCCTTAACATGTACATTGCACTCGGCGCGTTGGCGGAGTTCTTTCTCTTTCATGTTGTCAACTGTCAACAGGACTTTGATGTCGACCACTTGGTCAAAATGTCGTGCAATTCGATCCAATTTCGTGGTCACGTAACCGCGCAGAGCTGGGGTAACTTCAAGGTGGTGGCCGCTGATCGTCAAGTTCATAAAAGACTCCTTTTCCATTGAGAAGGGGGTTTTAAAAGCACCAGCAGGACAGGGATGCCTGATGGCATACGGAACTTCGCTTACGTGTTCACTATGCGCCCTAAGGCTCGTAATTGCAATCTTGCACCGCAACAAATCGCAGCAGTTACACAGAAGAGTTTGCTGGATGGAAACCCTCGAATTAAATAAGTTTTTGGTTCTAATGGTCAGGGGTTTTTAGCGGCCACATGGCTAACCCAATCAGACCAAAGGAGGGCTGCGGAAGTTTTAACCCGCGCCGCTGTGAGCGTTTTGAGGGCCACTCCAATGCCATAATGCCGGCCATGTTCAATGACGGAGAAATCCTTGGAAAGCAGTCCTAGTTGCTAGCTTTCAGTCCCGCAGGGTAAAGACTGCGCCGGGGTTGAAAGCGATGCACATCCACCACCCCCCGCCCCGTGCGGCCTTGTCTGACCAAGTCCGCACGCGTCCGCCCTTGAATCCCAACGGGAGTCCGCCATGATCAATATTTTCACGCTCGTCAATGGGCGTCTCTTCCAAGAAGAAATCGAATCCTTGGAGGAGTTGTCCAAGTTCAGCCCGATTTGGGTCGATTTGGAGTCTCCAACCGCTGAAGAAAAATACTGGATCAAGCAGTATTACGGCCAGTCCATCCCCGACAACGTGATGGACGAGGACATCGAAGAGTCGGCCCGTTTTTACGAAGAAGACAACGGCGAGTTACACATTCGCTCGGACTTTTTGATTGCCGATGCCGATGAGCCGCGCACGGTTCGGGTCGCTTTCATTTTGAATTTGGTCAACGACGATTTGAAAAACAAGGGCGTTCTTTTCTCCATCCATGATGAAGACGTGCCGGTGTTTCGCTTGTTGCGCATGCGGGCCCGGCGTTCCCTTGGTTTGATTGATGACGCCAAAGAAGTCTTGCTCAAACTGTTTGACGCCGATGCGGAGTATTCGGCCGACACGCTAGAAGGTATTTACGTTGATTTGGAAAAAGTCAGCACCAAGGTGTTGTCGGGCGACCTGACCGACGTGATGGCGGGCGAGGTACTGGGCTCAATCGCTCGGCATGAAGACTTGAGCGGCCGTATTCGCCGCAACATGATGGACACCCGGCGCGCTGTGAGTTTCATGATGCGCAGCAAGATGCTCAGCGCCGAGCAGTTTGAAGAAGCCAGACAGATTTTGCGCGACATTGACTCGCTCGATTCGCACACGGCCTTTTTGTTCGACAAGATCAATTTCTTGATGGACGCCACGGTGGGTTTCATCAACATCAACCAGAACAAAATCATCAAGATCTTCTCGGTGGCCAGTGTGGCTTTGCTGCCGCCGACCTTGATCGCCAGCTCGTACGGCATGAATTTCAAGTTCATGCCGGAGCTGGATTGGTCGCTGGGTTATCCATATGCCCTGATGCTGATGGTGGCCAGCGCCTTGGTGCCGATGTGGTATTTTCGCCAGCGCGGCTGGTTGAAATAAGCCGGCGTGTCAGGTGGGCGCAGGCAGTGAACGTAGCAGTTCGTCGATGATGCGCCGCGCGTAGTGGCTGGCAACGTCGGTCACAAACGTCGGGAAGTCGATGTGCGCGCTGTCATCGGCGCGGTCTGAAACCGTGCGCATGGCCGCAAACGTTACGCCATAGTCGGCGCAGACTTGGGCTACGGCTGCGCCTTCCATTTCGACGGCGAGCGCTGCATGTCCAGCGTCTGCCAAGGCCGATTGCAAAAGACGGGATTCCGTGGCGCTGGAGACAAAACGGTCGCCGCTGGCGATCAGCCCGCGATGCACTTGCGCGCCCGCGACCAGTGGCGATACAGCGTCGCTGGATATGGCCAGAGCGCGGTCTGCCGCCATCGCCAGCAAAGACGTGAGCGCCGGATCGCACAAAAAGCGCGAACGCCCGTACAGCGGCACTTCATAACGCGGAAACAGCGGTGAGGCATCGAGATCATGTTGAATAAAGTCATGCGCCACCACCACGTCGCCGACCTTCACGCCTGGCGCCAAGCCGCCGGCCACACCCGTGAAGACAATCCGGCTGGCGCCAAAGTGCCCAATCAACACGGATGCCGTTAACGTTGCAGAAACCTTGCCAATGCGTGACAAGCCTAAAACCACGGGCTGGCCATGCAATTGGCCAAGCCAGAAATCACGTCCGGCCACAGTTTGTTTCCGTGCCCCTTGAAGTTGTTCACGCAAGCCATCTTGCTCTTCCGCCAAGGCACTCAAAATGGCGGTCAGTGAAGGTCGGGACGTGTCATGTGTCATGTGACGATTTTGACCCGTCCGACAGATTTATTTTTTGTCGCGTAATTCGCGACGCAGAATTTTCCCGACCGGTGTCTTCGGCAGATCGGTCCTGAACTCAATCACCTTCGGCAGCTTGTAGCCGGCGAGATTCGCTTTGCAGTACTCGCGGACCTGGGCTTCGGTCAGCTCGGGGTTGCGTTTGACAATCACCAGCTTGACGGCTTCACTGGTTTTGTCGTCGGGCATGCCGACACAGGCGCACTCCAGCACGCCAGGGAGCTCGCTCACCACGTCTTCGATCTCGTTCGGATAGACGTTGAAGCCGCTGACGAGGATCATGTCTTTTTTGCGGTCGATGATCTTGAAAAAACCATTTTCATTGACGACACCGATGTCGCCAGATTTGAAGTAACCGTCAGCGGTCATGACCTTGGCGGTTTCATCCGGGCGCTGCCAATAACCAGCCATGACTTGCGGGCCTTTGATGGCGATTTCGCCGGGCTCGCCAGGCGGCACTTCGTGCCCTTCATCATCGAGCAGCTTGAACCAAGTGCCGGGAATCGGCACGCCGATGGTGCCCGTGAATTGGCGGCTGGTGGTCGGGTTGCAACTGGCCGAAGGCGAGGTTTCCGACAAGCCGTAACCTTCACAAATCGGGCAACCGGTTTTCTCTAACCACAGCTGGGCCACGGCGCTCTGCACGGCCATGCCGCCGCCTAGGGACACCTTCAGATGTGACCAGTCCACAGTGTTGAGGTCCGGGTGATTAGCGAGACCTTTGAACAAGGTGTTGACGGCAGGAAAAACATGAACCTGGTGCCTGGACAACTCTTTGAGCACCGCCGGTAAGTCGCGTGGATTCGGAATCAGGATGTTCTTGGCACCGGTGCGCATGCACAGCATCATGTTCACCGTGAAAGCGAAGATGTGATACAGCGGTAAAGCGCACACATAGACCGCTTGCGTGTTGGCCGGCAGGCTGGCCATGGCGGGCGCATTCCAGGCTTCTGATTGCAGCAGGTTGGCGATCACATTGCGGTGCAGCAACACAGCGCCTTTGGAAACGCCGGTGGTGCCGCCGGTGTACTGCAGCACTGCCACGTCCTGGGGCGTTAAGTGCGGTGGCGCCAGCTTGACGCGCAGGCCACGCGCGATGGCGTCATTGAAGCGAACAGCCGACAACAAGCTGAAGGCTGGCACCAGCTTTTTGACATGGCGCACCACCCAGTTCACGAGCGCGCCCTTCAACAAGCCGAGTTGGTCGCCCATGGCGCACAGCACCACATGCTTGACCGGTGTGTTCGCGATACATTCTTCCAGTGTGCTGGCGAAATTCTCGACGATGACGATGGCCTTGGCGCCTGAGTCCGTGAGCTGGAACTCCAGCTCACGCGGCGTGTAAAGTGGGTTGACGTTGACCACCACATAGCCGGCACGCAAGATGGCTGCCACGGCCACAGGGTACTGCGGGCAGTTGGGCATCATGATGGCGATGCGATCGCCTTTGTTGAGATGCAAACCTTGCAGGTAAGCGGCCAAGGCTTTGGACAGCTTGTCGGTCTGTCCGAAGGTGACATCCTTGCCCATGAAGCTGTAGGCCACGCGATCGGCGTACTTGGCAAAGCTCTCTTCCATAAGCGCTACCAAGGAGGTGTATTGCGCTTCGTCGATGTCGGTGGGAACGCCTTCTGGGTACGCCGAAAGCCAGGGGCGTCCGGTGTCGGATGCTGTCATTTTTTCTCCTCCGTTCTACCTCAATGTACAGCGCCCCGATAGCCGGGGCACGCCCTCTTCGGGGCTTTCTGTCTGTCGTGAAAACGAGCGGTCGTGCCGCCCGTTTGTCTTATTCGATCGCCTTGCCCATGTCTTCAATGATCTTCTTGGCATCACCAAAAACCATCATGGTCTTGTCCATGTAAAAGAGCTCGTTGTCGAGGCCGGCGTAACCGGCTGCCATGGAGCGCTTGTTGACGATCACGGTCTTGGCTTTGTAGGCCTCCAGAATCGGCATGCCGTAAATGGCGCTGCCTTTGACGTGCGCAGCCGGGTTCACCACGTCGTTGGCGCCCAAAATAATGGCAACGTCCGCTTGGCCGAATTCGGCGTTGATGTCTTCCATTTCGTGGACCTGGTCGTAGGGTACCTCGGCTTCGGCCAGCAACACGTTCATATGGCCCGGCATGCGACCCGCCACCGGGTGAATCGCGTACTTGACGCTGATGCCGCGGTCGGTGAGCTTTTGCGCGAGTTCTTTGACGGAGTGCTGCGCGCGGGCCACGGCCAAGCCGTAGCCAGGCACGATGATGACGGATTCTGCATTGCCCAAAATGAAGGCGGCGTCATCGGCAGAACCTGACTTGACGCTGCGCTGCTCGGTTGAACCGACGGCCGCTGTGCCAGCCTCGCCGCCAAAGCCGCCCAAAATCACATTGAAGAATGAGCGGTTCATCGCCTTGCACATGATGTACGAGAGGATGGCACCGGACGAGCCGACCAGCGAACCGGCGACGATCAGCATGGCGTTGTTCAACGAAAAACCGATGCCGGCCGCAGCCCAGCCCGAATAGCTGTTCAGCATTGAGACCACCACCGGCATGTCGGCGCCGCCGATTGGAATGATGATCAACACGCCCAGTACGAACGCCAGCGCGAGCATGGCAAAAAACGCGTTCCAGCTGCCTGTGAAGGTGAACACCAGACCGAGGCCCAAAGTCGCCAGACCGAGCACCAAGTTCAACTTGTGTTGACCGGCAAAGGTGACGGGTGCGCCCTGGAACAAACGAAACTTGTACTTGCCACTGAGTTTGCCAAAGGCAATCACCGAACCGCTGAAGGTGATGGCACCAATCGCTGCACCCAGGAACAATTCCAGCCGGTTACCCGCCGGAATCTCGGCGGTGCCTAAGCCTTTGGCTACGATGGCAAACGCATCCGGTTCGGCCATCGCGGCCACCGCGATAAACACCGCCGCCAGACCGATCATGCTGTGCATGAAGGCGACCAGTTCCGGCATCTTGGTCATCTCGACGCGCTTGGCCATGATCGTGCCTGCGGCACCGCCCACCACCAGCGCGGCCAGCACATAAACCATGCCTTGCGCGGCACCACTGGAGAGCTCGACGATGAGGGCTGCGGTGGTCAGCACGGCAATGCCCATGCCGGCCATGCCGAAAGCGTTGCCACGAATCGAGCTGGTCGGGTGCGACAGACCTTTGAGCGCCTGAATAAAGCAGACAGACGCTATCAAATACAGCAGGGTGACGACGTTCATGCTCATTTGGCTGCTCCTGCATCAGCGGCGGGCGCTACTTTCTTGTCTTTTTTCCGAAACATTTCAAGCATCCGGCGTGTCACTAAAAAGCCGCCGAACACATTCACGGCGGCCAGCGCCACGGCCAACACGCCCATGGTTTTGCCGAGCGGTGTCACGGTCATGGCGGCGGCCAACATGGCGCCCACAATGACGATGGCCGAAATGGCATTGGTGACCGCCATCAAAGGGGTGTGCAAGGCTGGCGTGACCGTCCAGACGACGTGGTAGCCGACGTAGATGGCCAGTACAAAAATAATCAGGTTAATGATTCCGGGGGAGGCGAATTCCATGGTCTTGTTCCTCAACTTTTATTTTTTGGTGACTTCGCCATTGCGCGTCATCAGGCAGGCGGCAACGATGTCGTCTTCGAGGTCAATCGTCAGTGCCCCGTCTTTGTTGATGATCAACTTGAGGAAGTCCAGCAGGTTTCGGGCGTAGAGGGCGCTGGCATCTGCCGCCACCAAAGCCGGCACGTTGGTCTCGCCAATCAAGGTCACGCCATGTTTGACAACAATCTGGCCGGGCTCGGTCAGCGGGCAGTTGCCGCCTTGCGGTGCGGCCAAGTCAACGATCACGCTGCCCGGCTTCATGGACTTGACCATGTCTTCGGTGACCAGCACCGGTGCAGCGCGGCCCGGAATCAAGGCGGTGGTGATGACGATGTCAGCCTGCGCGACGCGCTTGGCG
>Ga0208916_10001160_pt1 | contig 11501 bp, 20 predicted proteins | sample DEB19_08_DNA_5_FD_184523 | JGI IMG/M metagenome (GOLD analysis project Ga0208916, IMG submission 184523) | Aqueous microbial communities from the Delaware River and Bay under freshwater to marine salinity gradient to study organic matter... | ecosystem: Environmental > Aquatic > Marine >... | reverse complement strand
GAACCTGCGCCCCTCCAGATCGTCGCCGGCCGCTATTACAAGACGCGCGACGGCCGCAAGGTCGGGCCGATGACGAAGTGGAGCGATACCGAGCATCCATGGGAGCCGGTGGGCGGCTGCAAGGAGTTCAACGAGGCCGGCGATCTGTGGCGCGACGACGGCACCAGCGATTACAGCCCTGACATCATCGCCGAATGGCCGGCCGACGAGCCGGTGGCTGTTGCCGCGCCGACGGCGAAGTTCAAGGTGGGGGACGTTGTCATCGCTGATGGCGACCCAAGAGACAAGGGCGTCATAACCATCGCGCGAGATGGCATGTATGCTGTAAAGTGGGCAAGTCCTCCAAACACAGGCAACCGTGTCTTATGGGAAGACTACGAACTGGTGCTGGCTCCTGCGGCCGCCCCCACCGCCATCGTCTGCCTTATCGAAAACGGCCAGCCGCTTCCGGCAAGCCGCCCGTACATTCATGCGACAGCCGGCGCCGCACGACGCGAAGCCGAACGGCTAGCCGACAACCACAAGGGCCAGGCGTTCGGCGTCTATGTGCTGCAGGGCGAGCCGGCGGTGGTTGCCAAGCCAGAGTACAAGCACGAATGGCAGCGGCTGGCGGCGGAAGGCCAGAAGGTGGCGGCCGTGCAGGCGTTGCGCGCTGTCGCAGATATCAGCCTTGTGGCTGGCAAGCGCGCTGTCGAAGACTGGCAACGCTTGAACATCGCCGCCTAGCCACAAACCCAACTCTAACGAGCCCGCTGCCGATTGGCGGCGGGTATAGGAGACGCATGTCATGAGCAGACAAACAGACAGAGCCGCAGCGCGGCTTGAAGCCAAGAAAGAACGGGCGGCGGCCACCTTGGAGCGGCGCGCCGCAGTGCGCGGTTTAAAGGGCCTTACGCCTTTGAGCCGATCGCAGAAGGCCGGCTACCCGCAATCTACCTACGTTCCGCACCCGACGACCGGCAAGGTCTATCCGTTCGGCAGCCGACGCCAGGGTTTCAACGTGGAGCTCGCCAATGCCGGATAAACCACCATCACTGTATGGCTGGAACAAACCGCCCCTAGACCACGTCCCGGTTGCGCCGCAGCCGCACGACTACAGACCCATCAGGCGCGCTTTTGCCAGCTTCCTTATCAGCACCGCTTTGCTGGTCGGCATCTTTCTGCTGCCGTTCGCAATCATCGTCTTCGCCATCGGCTGGGCATACTGGGAGGCGCTTTCATGGCTACTTCGCTGAACCCAGGCAACGGCGACCACTACGATCCGCTGCTCGACGCCGACGGCTTTCTGGCGCTGGTGTTCGATTATTGGGATTGGATTGTCACCGCCGTGGTCGTGCTTTTCGTCCTGCAGATTGTAACTTGAGAAGGAGGCCACATGGCTATTTCCTGGAGTGAACTAAAGGATACCAGCGACACAGACCCGCCTATCGTCACCATCTACGGCGGTGCGAAGCTGGGCAAGACGACGCTGGCGTCCGAATTTCCGGCGCCATACTACTGCCGCACAAGCGAAGGCGAACGCCAGTCGTCAGGCTCACCTATGAAGTCTTTCGGCGTGTCGGAAACCTATGCTGACGTCATGGACCAGATCGACTTCATGCTTGAAGCCGAGCACGATCGCCGCACATTCGTCCTTGACGCACTGGACGGCATGGAAGTGTTTATCAATGCCGAAGCCTGCGCCCGTAACGGGTGGGCGGATGTGGAAGAGCCTGGGTACGGCAAAGGATTCGCAGCCGCGCACGCAATCTGGCTTGAGTTCATCAAGAAAGTGCTTTCGCTGAAAAAGGCCGGCTTCTATGTCGTGCTGATTTCGCACGTCAAGGCGAAGACGGTTCCCGGCATCACCAGCGACAGTTACCCGCGTTATATGCTGAACCTTCGCGACGATTCCGGAAGCGCGGTTTGCGACGCGTCAGACCTTATCGGATTCCTTCATCAGCGCGTGTCGATCGCCAAGGAAGAACTCGGCTTCAAGAAAACCGCGAAGCGCGGTCAAGGCAGCGGCGAGGTGAATATCGCCGTGCAGGAGCGGCCCGGCTTTATCGCCGGCAACCGTTACCAGATCCCCAAGGCCATTCTGGAATACAAGCAGGGCAAGGGATTTGACATCCTGAACCAATACTTCCCGCCGCAGCCGGACGTCGTGACTGACGCGCCGGTCGAGGAAGTCGAAGAGGACGAGGCTGCGTGATGGAAATCCACGAGGACTTCATAAAGACGGCCAAGCGGTTCTTCGGAGACGACGAAATCATGCTTGAAGTGGCGGAGGAATTCCAGCGCCAATACCGCGCTGGATTCGCCGCTGGACAGCGCGACGAGGACCGATTCCAGCGTCAGCAACGCGAACCATCAGTCCAACCCTAACACCCCACCAGCAACAGGAGAACGACACATATGGCACAACTCGGCCAGAGATTTAACGCGACCGAACACGACACGGAACAGAAAGACTACGCCGAGCTTCCCAACGGCGTCTATCATCTCGAGATGACGGCAAGCGACGTGGCCGCCACAAGGGACGGCAAGGGCACCATCCTCAAGACTACGTTCGACGTTGTCGCGCCGCAGGACTACAAGGGGCGCAAGCTGTTCAACAACTACAACCTGGAAAACAGCAGCGCGGAAGCGCAGCGCATCGGCCAGGCGCAGTTCGCGTCACTGTGCCGGGCGATCGGCGCCGACACGGTTGACGATTCTGAGGACCTCCACTTTCGGACGTTCACCGCCAAGATCGGTCTCGGCAAGCCTTCCAAGGACGGCCAATATCCGGCGCGCGCCGAAATCAAGACCTACTATTTCCCCGACACAGGCGATGTCCCCGAACCTTCCATCGACGCCAACCAGCCGGCCGCAGCGGCACCGGCACCCGTGACGCGCGCACAAGCGCCGGCCAACGACAACCGGCAACAGGCCGCGGCGCCTGCGACTAAAAGGCCCTGGGGAACGAAATGACCTGGGCGGACGCAGTCGAGCACACGGTTAGCGTCATCGGCCTGGTCGTCATTTTCTACCTGCTACTTCGGTAGCTACCTGGGCTGGCTACGGCCAGCCCACCACCACCCACAAAAGGAGCAAAAATGGAAATCACCGTTTCCAAAAGCGAACTTGCGCGCGCACTACAGGGCGTCGTCAAGGCCGTAGAAAGCCGCAACACGATTCCTATCCTCGGCCATGTGCGGCTGGTTTCCACTGGCGACCGGCTGCAGATTACCGCTACCGACCTGGATATCGTGGCAACCGACGTTGCATGGTGCGAAGGTACGGCCGGTTCGGCCTGCGTTGACGCCAAGTTGTTTACGGCCGTCGTCAACAAAGCCGGAGCAGACCTGAATATCAGCCTGAAGGACGGAATTCTGGTCGTGAAGTCGGGCCGCAGCCTGTTCAAGCTGGCAAGCCTGCCGGCCGACGACTTCCCGGATCTTCCCGCCGCTAAGTTTGACGCGGAATTCGATATCGACCTGGCGCAACTGTTCGCGCCGGTATCGTTTGCCATCTCGACCGAGGAAACCCGCTATTACCTCAACGGCATCTTCTTTCGTGGCGGCGCCAATGCCGTGGCGGTTGCGACGGACGGTCATCGGCTAGCGCGCAACAATGCTGGCGACCTGCCGGACTTTGCGGGCGTCATCGTGCCGCGCAAGACCGTAAGTCTGTTGCCTAAAGGCACGGTAAGCGTCGCGGTTTCGGATTCCCGCATTCGCGTGGCCAAGGGTGATTTCGTCATCCTGTCCAAGCTCATAGACGGAACGTTTCCTGACTACGAGCGCGTCATTCCGAAGGACAACGACAAGGCTATCGGCTTCGACGGCGACGATATGCGTTCGGCGGCTTCCCGCGTTGCGGTCGTATCGTCGGAACGCGGCCGGGCCGTCCGGCTAAACTTTGCCGGTGGCGCTGTGAAGCTTGAAGTCAACAGCGCGGAATTCGGCAGCGCGGTCGACGAAATCCAGGTGGACTACAGCGGCGAGCCGATCGAGATCGGATTCAACAGCGCGTACCTGTCGGAGCTCGTCGGCATCTTTCCGCCCGGCGATATCATGTTGGCACTGTCTGGTGGCGGTTCGCCGGCCGTGTTTACGTCTGCTGCGGCCGAAGGGCTGTTGTGCGTTTTGATGCCTTGCAGGGTGTAAGCGGATGGCAAGATACATCAACGTAGACGTCGATATCGACGACGTGTTCGCGGCCATTGATGACGCCGATATCATCAAGGAGGCGGCAAGTCGTGGGTACAACCACAGCAGCACGCTTTCCGTCATTGACGCACTAACCCAAATGCGCGCCGGGCGGATAGCCGACGCGCAGACCACGCTAGAGCGCGAATTCCTTCCGAAATGGAGGGACCGCGCAGAGTGCGAGGCGTCGTATCGTCTGGCTATAGTCGGCAACCGACAGGCTGTAGCAGCATGACAACAGCCTACTACCCATCCAACGCAACGGAAGGCGACGCTTTCGAGCGTCGCTGGTGCGCGCATTGCCTCCGCGAAAATCCGGTAGCCGCCGAAGACGAACTTGGCGACTACGAAGCGGGCTGCCCAATTTTGGTGGCCGCAGCAGTTAGCCAACCTGCCGAATGGACCATCCGCGACGGCGAGCCGTGGTGTTCGGCATTCGTGGAAGACAAGGCCAACCCGGCGCGATGCCTGTTTACGAAGGAGATGGAGATTTGAAAATCGAAATCGAATGGCTTGACCACGAAACCGATTGCGAGACATGCGGGCCGTCATACGCGGAAGGAGCGTGGGTAAAGATTGACGGCGCGTCTGCGCTTGCACTTGAGCCGCACGCAGCATGTTTTTCTGGCACCCACTATGACCGGGAAGACGTCTTTCGCCGAATCCTCAAGCACCTCGGCCATGAGGTTATCGAAGCATGACCCCCATCCCGCGCCCCATACCGTCAACCCTGCGCGCTATCCAGACCGCGCTTGCCGCCGACCGTGACGATTGGGAATCCGTCGGCGTGCCGGCCGGCGAAATCGGCGTGGAATGCGACCGTGCCGTCTGGCTTGCCTTCCGGCGCGCGTCAGTGCCGGAAGTTATCACCTGGCAAAAGCGCCGAATTTTCGAGCGCGGGAACATCGAGGAAGAACGGCTGCTGGACCTGTTGCGGCTTATCGGCTGCGAAGTCACCGGCCAGCAAGACAAGGTGCGCGCGGTCGGCGGGCATCTGCGCGGCAAGATTGACGGCGAAGTGGTCGGCCTGCCGGAATCCAACGCCATGCACGTCGTTGAGTGCAAGTCGTCTAACGCGGCAGGCTTTCGCCTGCTGGTTAAGGACGGCGTGCAAAAGGCCAAGCCGCTGCACTATGCGACCATGCAGTTCTATCTAAAACAAAAGGGCCTGGACCGCTGCCTCTATATGGCGACCAACAAGGACGACGAAGACATCCACATCGAGCGCGTCCGCCTTGACGTGGAGTTCGCTATACGCGCGGAAGCGCGTATCGAGCGCATAATCATGGCCGCCGAGCCGCCTTCGCGTCTGTGCGGCAAGCGTGACGATTTCCGCGGCAAGTTCTGCAGGCAGGCCGCAGTATGCTGGGGCGAGGAAATGCCGCGCGCGCATTGTCGATCGTGCCTGCACAGTTCGCCGCTGCTCGACGGCAATGCCGGCTGGGATTGCGCACGCTGGTCTAAGCCTTTGTCGCTAGCCGAGCAGGACGCTGGATGTGCTGCCCATTTGTACATTCCGGCCATGCTTGCCGATCGCGAGCAAGTCGATTGTTCGGAGGAAAACGAGACGATTACCTACAGGCTGCACAGCGGCGAACTATGGACGGACGGAGCCGTAAAGGAGACGACATGACCACACCACCGACCTATGATTTCGACGCCATGCAATTGCGGCACGACGTTGCGCGCGCAGCGCTTTCCGACATCTCGTTGCTCGAGCGCGCGTTCGTTTGGGAGCGCACGCCACAAGGCCGCGAATATTGGGAAAAGCAGGCGGCTAACGGCCTGGATAGCGACGCCAGATCGACGGTCTGTTTTATGATTGCGCAATCGATCGCAATAGAGATTCACGCGCAGTTTTTCAGGAGGGCCGCATAATGACGCAACCAACACCAGCAAACGACAACGACCAGCGTCCGGCAGAATATGACGCGGCGCTGGTGCGATATCAAAACCTGATGCGCAAGAAAGCCAACATGTATGTCGGGCGCGATAAGGCCGACGACCTGGTGGCCGACACATGCCTGCGCGCGCTCCGCAGATGGCGCATGTATAACCCGGCATACAACATGGGGACGTGGTTGCTCGTGCTTATGCGCAACGTCATGCACGACCAGAAGAATGCGGCTAACGCGCTTATGCGGCGCGGCCGGACGGTTGACGCCGACAACATCGTCATTAGTTCGCAGCCGAACCAGGAGCAGCTTACCGAACTTTCGCAGGTTATGTCAGCCTTGCCGGATGGGCGCGAAGGCGAAATCCTGCTGCGCCTGGCTATGGGCGAGGAACTAGCCGAGGTTGGCGTTGACTACGGCATTAGCCGTGAGCGGGTGCGGCAGCTTGGCGAGAAGGCGCGCAATAGCCTTCGCAAGCGGCTGGCTACTGACGCCGTGGCGAAGCTGGCGAAGGAGGCGGCGTGATGGGTGACTTTTCAGTAAGGATTGAGGTGGCGTCGTCGCGCAAACCACACCAGTGCGAGCATTGCGGAACGGCAATCAATGTTGGCGAACCGTCAATTCACTGCACCGGCATGTGGGACGGATACTTCTATTCAACCTACATGCACACCGATTGCGAAAAGGCCGGTCAAGATTACGCGAAAGAAACCGGCTATTGGGACGAGGAATTCATCTGGTTTCAGCATGTAGACAGGGAAGAATTCGAACTTGACGAATGGCTGCTAGAAAACCATCCGACCGTTGCGGCGCGGCTTGGCGTATCAGCGCGGGCCGCCCATGCTTGAACTCCGCCCATACCAACGCGCCGCGCTAGATGCATTATACGCCTATTGGGCCAACGATGGCGGCAACGGACTTATCGTGCTCCCGACAGGCAGTGGTAAAGCGTTGGTAATTGCTAAATTAATAGAGGAACTGCTCGCCGATTACCCCGACCTGCGGATTGCGAACATTACGGATAGCAAAACCCTAGTCGAGCAGAACTTTAAGGAGTTCATCGGGCTAGCGCCGTTTGCACCGGCCGGTATCTATTCGGCCGGCCTTGGGCGCCGCGACGCACGCGCGCAAGTGCTGTTCGGCGGTATCCAGTCCATCTATAACAAGACGGAAGAGCTTGGGTCAATTGACCTGGTAATCGTCGACGAGGCGCACGCCATCAGTCGCAAGGAAAACAGCCAATACGGCACTTTTTTTGCGGGCGTTCGCGCCATTAACCCGGATAGCCGCAACGTAGGCTTGACCGCCACTGATTACCGCATGGATTCCGGCCGCATGACGGAAGGCGAAGACCGGTTGTTTGACGACGTGGTCTATGAAGTCGGGATCGGCGAGCTCATCGCGAAAGGCTATCTGGCGCCGCTGTCGAGCAAAACCGGCGGCGTGGTTATTGATACGGGCGGCGTAGGCAAGCGCGGTGGCGAGTTCATCGCGGGCGAACTGGAGCGCGCCGCTGATAAGGACGAAATTACCATAGGCGCAGTTGCCGAGGCTATAGCGCGCGGCCACGATCGCCGGGCTGCATTATTCTTCTGCACCGGGCAGGACCATAGCGACCACGTCCGCGACGAGATCCGCCGGCAAGGCAGGACGGCCGAAAGCCTGACCAGCCGCGTTCAGCTTGGCGAGCAAAACCGAATCGTCAACGATTTCCGTGCCGGTCGTGTGTGGGCTTTGTGTTCGGCTAACATGTTGATTAAGGGATTCAACGTTCCACAAGTTGACCTGATTTCACTTTTGCGCCCGACGCAAAGCTGCGGCCTATATGTCCAAGCCCTAGGCCGTGGCACACGCAACGCGCCGGGCAAGACCAATTGCCTTGTGCTTGACCATTCCGGCAATGTCGCGCGCCACGGGCCGGTTGACATGGTCAGGCCGAAAACGCCAGGCAAAGGCGACGGAACTCCTCCGCAGAAGATTTGTCCGCAGTGCGAAGAAATCCTTTTGATTTCGGTCATGGAATGCACCTGCTGCGGCTACATCTTCCCGCCCAACGAGGAAGAAAAGATCACCGCACGTGCAGATGACGCGCCGGTTTTGTCAACGGAAAAGCCGTGGTCCGCCGTCACGGCGCGGCGGTTCTGGCATCATCCAGGCAAGGACGGCAAAGCTGACACGGTGAAGGTCGTCTACCGGACGGGGTTGCGGACGGTTAACCACTGGCTATGCCCGGCGCATACCGGCTTTGCCAAGACAAAGGCCGACCGGTACTGGAGAGACCATGGCGGAATCATGCCGGCACCTAAAGACGTGCTGGAATGGCTAGCGCGTGCCGGCGAACTGCAGGAGACGGCTGATATCCAGTTGGATTATTCCAGAAACCCGAAGTGGCCTGATGTAATGGCGCACCGCGTGGCGCCGGTTGTTGTGGCAGCGAATGATAATGTGCCGAACGTTAGCAGGCTGGCGGCGGCTATGGGGGATGACATTCCGTTTTAGGGGCGCGGGGCGTGGGAGGCTGGTTGGCGCGGTGATTATCCAGCTTGACAAATTTGTCAAACTGTACTATGTGGGTTGGTGAAAAGTGAACCGATAGGATGTGGGGGTATTGCGCTTTGGAAAAAAAGAACGCTGCAAGTCTGGAGTACATCAAGGAATGCCTGAACTATGACCCGGAAAGCGGAACTCTTACATGGCGCCATGACCGTCCAGACTACCATTTCAAGAACGCAACAATAAAAGCTAGATGGCTTGGCATTCACGCTGGGAAGAAGATATCCTGCGTTGCAGCAAATGGGTACATTGTATTCAATATAAACAAGATTATGTACTTGGCTCACAGAGTATGTTTTGCAATTGATAATCATTTGGAAATTGACCAGCTTCCTCCGCAAATAGATCATAGAGACAATATCAGAACTAACAACAGTAGGTCAAACCTTAGAGCCGCCAACAGTCTTTTGAATTCTTGGAATGTCCTTAAAGCCTCACACAATACCTCCGGTTTTAAAGGTGTAACGTGGTCAAAACAGAGTGATAAATGGAGGTCATGCATTCAAGTAAACGGCAAGCAAAAACATCTAGGATTTTACGACAGCAAGGAAGATGCGCACGCCGCTTATGTGCGGGCAGCTAACGACAACTTCGGAGAATTTGCGAGGGCAGCATGACAGAAGAAATTCCCACGATCGGCCACAACAATCCGCCGGAAGCAACGCCATTTGAAATCATTTCCCGAGAGATTGAGGATCTGTTCGAAGAAGCCAAGAATTTCTGCGACGGTGCTGCTATCGACAGCGACGCAATGGCGGACGCAATCACGGAACTGCATGACCGCATTCATGATTGCGGCAAGCGCGCGGAGGCCTTGCGAGTAGCGGAAAAGAAGCCGCTCGACGACAAGATTACAGAAATCCAGGCGCGCTTTGCGCCGTTGATTGCTGACAACAAAAGCAAAAAAGGAAAGGTGGTTCTTGGCAAGGAAGCGTGCCAGCAACTTCTCACGCCATGGAGGGTAGCCAAAGCCGCACAAGCCGCAGCAGAAGCCGCACGCGTTGCCAAGCTTGCCGCCGAAGCGGAAGCCGCTGCGCGGGCCGCTATGCAGGCAAGCGCCGGCAACCTCGAGGCGCGCATTATTGCCGAAGAACAGGTCGACAACGCCAAGGCATGGGGCAAGGCTGCGGCGCGTGCCGACAAGGCGGCAACGGTCGGGCTGGGCTTGCGGACTGTGTGGGCAGCCGTGCCGGTGGAGGGCGAGGCCGACAAGCGGTTGGATTGGGCCTATGGGCGCGATCCTGGCCGGTTTGAAGAACTGGTGCAGCAGATGGCGGCGGAAGCCGTGCGGGCGAACGTGCGGGTGATTCCGGGGTTTGTGGTGGAAGAAAGGAAGGTGGCTATATGAGCAGCGAAATAGTATTCGTCGTGGTTCTGGCGGCAAGCTTGGGTATGTATGCGCTCGGCATACACACAGAGCGCAAGGCGTGGAACAAGCTTATTGAGGATGGGCGCTTGCCGCGTCCGCGGAGGGCGGTGTGACCGCATCAATCACCGACTGTGACCACTATTGCGGCCGGTGCGGCGAGCACATGGCGCGATGCGACCTATGTTCCGACTTGCCGCCAATGGTCGTTTACCGGCCGCAGCCCCGTTCGCGAGATGACGCCGCGGAAGGTCTCGCGCAAGAGCGAGCAATACGACGCGCCGCGGATGCGCGCCAAGGCCCGCGCTGACCACAATTTGTATTCACTTTTTGGACAAGGAGACACCATGGCGCTTTCCGCCACACTTCCGGCCGGGCTACCGCCAGGCAGATATGGCGCAATCCTTGCCGACCCGCCGTGGTCGTTTCGCACATACGCCAACGACAACGTAGCGCCGGCACGCGGCACGCAGCCCTATAGCGTCATGTCGCTTGACGATATCAAGGCGCTGCCGGTTATTGACGTCGCAGCGCGCGATTGCCTGCTGTTCATGTGGACGGTTAGCCATTTGCAGGCCGCGGCGATCGACGTAGCGGCCGCATGGGGATTCAAGCCGGTGTCGGTAGCGTTCGTATGGGACAAGGGCCGCATGGGTATGGGGTACTGGACGCGCCAGGAGGTGGAAATCTGCCACCTGTTCAAGCGCGGCAAGCCACGCCGCATAGGTAAGGGCGTTCGCCAGCTTATCAAGGCGCCACGGCGCGAACACAGCCGCAAGCCAGACGAGCAATACGGCCGCATCGAGCGGCTGGTCGATGGGCCGTATCTCGAGCTTTTCGCGCGCCAGGCTTGGCCAGGCTGGACGACTTGGGGAAATCAGACCGACCGATTCACGGTAGAAAGCGAGGCAGCATGACCCCACTACCCAAAGGGCCAACCAAGGCAACGGCGGCTAGCATCCCGTTCACGCCTACATTCGACGCCAGCGGCACGCCAACCACCTGTTACTGCTGCGGGAGAAGAGCCTGGGGCATAGGTGCCGGGGACATCAAGACAGAGCCTAAATGGCTGTGCAAGGAGGATTTCGTGCTTATCAAGGAACTGCGCGACATCAAGCGACTGGACGTTTATGAGCTTCAAGCTCTTGATGGTGGCGTGGATGCCGTCGGCGAATACCTGCAGACAATCGGCATCACCGATCTTGCCGCCATGGATGAACTCAACGCCAGGATGCTCGTGAAAGCCGCATGGCAGGGGAGCGCGGCGCGGTTGCGCCAGTTGTTGCTCGAGAATGAGGCGCCGTTTTGATGGTGGTGGCGAATGATAACAATCTGGCGACCGTGGCTGCGCTATTTGTCGAAACCAATGGCGCATATTACGGATTGCCGGGGATAGACCCATGGGATGAGGCGCGCGATGCTCGCAAATACGACGGCCCGCACCCTGTTGTGGCGCATCCACCTTGCCAACGCTGGGGCAAGCTTTGGGCCGGCCAGCCGCTGTTCATAAAG
>Ga0208916_10001159_pt1 | contig 11519 bp, 12 predicted proteins | sample DEB19_08_DNA_5_FD_184523 | JGI IMG/M metagenome (GOLD analysis project Ga0208916, IMG submission 184523) | Aqueous microbial communities from the Delaware River and Bay under freshwater to marine salinity gradient to study organic matter... | ecosystem: Environmental > Aquatic > Marine >... | reverse complement strand
CACCACCGCCCTGTGCTTTGCCACCGCGCACCCCGAATCGGTCGATGTATTCATGGCCGAAGCCCAAAAACGCCGCCTGCGCATGGTCACCGGCAAGGTGCTGCAAGACCGCCACAGCCCCGACGGCCTGCGCGACACCGACACGGCTTTGAGCCTGCGCCAGACCGAAGACCTGATTCGCCGCTGGCACGGCGTGGACCGCCTGGGCTACGCCATCACACCGCGCTTTGCGCCCACCAGCACGCCCGAGCAATTGCACGGTGCGGGCGAGATCGCGCAGCAATTCCCCGATGTGTGGATCCAGTCGCATGTGGCCGAAAACCTGGACGAAATCCGCTGGGTGCACGAACTCTTCCCCGAAGCACGCAGCTACCTCGATGTGTACGACCGCGCAAACCTGCTGCGCCAGCGCTCGGTCTATGCGCACTGCATTTATCTGGACGACACCGACCGCCGCCGAATGGCCGAGGTGGGCGCGACAGCCGCCGTCAGCCCCACCAGCAACTTGTTTTTGGGCAGCGGCTTTTTTGACTACGCCGCATCCGACGCAGCCGGTCTGCGCTACGGCCTGGCCAGCGATGTGGGCGGCGGCACCAGCTTCAGCCCGTTTCACACCATGCACGCGGCCTACACGGTGGCCCGGCAAAGCGTGGGCCGCCCCGGCATCAGCCTCGCGCCCGAACACCTGTGGTGGCAACACACGGCGGGCGCTGCCGCGGCGATGGACCTGAGCGGCCAAGTGGGCAATCTCTTGCCCGGCTGCGAAGCCGACTTCGTGGTGATCAACCCCAAGGCCACACCCCTGCTGGCCCGACGCACCGCGCAAACCGAGACACTGGCCGAATGGCTGTTCGCCATGATCGTACTGGGCGATGACCGCTTGATTGCGCACACGGTGGTGCAAGGCCAAACCGTCAACATCGCGTCGCAGGTCAACAGCTTTAGCCCCTGAAAACGTCTAAATCTTGCCCGACAATCAGGCATGACCGAAGGCAACGACCACCCCATCATCGACCCCTACGCCTCCCAACGCGCCGCTGTGCGCCGGGGCATTGCGCAATTTCAAGAGCGCCTGCAGGCTGCAGGCCACGACTTCAGAGATCCTCCCCCCGAGCCCACCTCGTGCTGCGGGCGTGGCTGCAGCGGCTGCGTGTGGGAAAGCTATGACGCTGCGCTGATGTTCTGGTACGAGGATGCGGGGGCCTTGTTGGCGGGGTGAAGGTTTGGGCTTGACCCAGCCCTGCATGCCAATGGTCGGTACACAGCAAAACTCAGTGCCCGTGCCGATGGTGGATGTCAGGGTAATGCGGATGCTGGTGCGTCAAGGCAAGGTGGGCATGCTGATGACTGTGTGGTTCGGTGCCATCCCACGTCGGCTCATGCGCGTGCTGATGGTGCGCATCGTGCACATGGCGATGTGCATGTACCAACGGCTCATGGGTGTGCTCGTGTGCGTGCCGCTCGGTCAGGTGCAGCCAAACCCCCAGCCCCATCAACGCGCTGGCCAACCAGAAAGTGGGCGAAGTGGTTTCAGCCAAAAACACCACCGCCACGGCCGCACCCATGAACGGCGCAGTTGAAAAATAAGCCCCTGTGCGTGCCGCGCCCAAACCCCGCAAGGCCAACACAAACAACACCAGGCTGACGCCATACCCCAGCAAGCCGACCACCATGATGCCCAGCAAGGTCGGCGAGTCGGGCCAGCTCAAACCGAGTGCCAAGGCCATGGCGGTGTTCACCCCGCCTGCGATCAGGCCCTTTGTGCTGGCAATGAAGAGCGCATCCGATGCCGACACTTTGCGCGTCAGATTGTTGTCGATGGCCCAGCACAAACACGCCAAAGCAATGGCCGCAGGGCCCATCCCGTCAGAAGCGGCCATCTGGCCCGTGGGCCAGGACAACACCACACCACCGGCCACGATGGCCAGCATGCCCAGCACCACACGCCGATCGGCGTTTTCCTTGAAAACCAGCCAGGCCAGCACCGCCGTCAAAACAGCCTCGAGGTTCAACAACAAAGAGGCCACCGAGCCGCTGGTCTGGGTCAAACCGAACATCAACGCCACCGGCCCGAGCACCCCACCAAACAAAATCGCACCGGCAAGCCATGGCCATTCGTGGGGCGGCAGCCCCGAAGCTGGCCAGCCTCGTTCACGCCATAAGCGCATCAGCGCCAAACCCAGGCCACTGCCCAGATACAGCAAGCCCCCCAGCAAAAGGGGCGGTACCTCGCCGACCAGCAACTTGGCCAACGGCGTGCTGGCACCAAACAAGGCAGCAGCGGCCAGCGCCACCCCCACACTGCGGTTCATCAACATCGTGTTATTCCATGAGGCTTCAGACCACCAAGGCGGTCAGCACGTCCTGCACAGCCGTGGGGCGCACCACGCGGGCCACCTCCCGACCCTCACGCAAAACCAGCAAGGTCGGCCACAGCTTGACGCGAAAAGAACGCCCCAGCGCACGGCCCGGGCCGTCTTCTACTTTGAGGTGTTGCCACTGTGGCTGCTGTGCCAGTGCCTGGGCTACAGCAGGCTGTGCGGCGCGGCAGTGGCCGCACCAGTCGGTGCCAAATTCGAGCAAGGTCAGGCCGCGCAAGGCATCCACATCGGCGCGGCTGGGGGCTTCGATTTCGCTGAGGTAAGGGGCGGTTGTGGCCATGACGGGGTGTCTACTGATAAAGCGGTGCGCTGAATCATAAAGCCGAGCGGGTCAGCCACCACACGCGAGAACGGTCAAACCCCGGCCAGCTCGCGCAGCGCTTGCGGGTTGGGCAAGCCCAGCACACGACCTGCACCACTGATGAGCTGGCGATCGCGCAGGTGGCGCAGCACACGGGAAAAAGTTTCTGGGGCAATGCCCAACTGGGCTGCGATCGTGCGTTTGCGCTCGGTCAGCTTGACGGCCAATCCTCCGACCAGTTCATCGGGTTCGGCGTGTCGCAAGAGCCATTCGGCGCAACGCGCATCAGCGTCCTTGGCCAATCGGCTCACAGCCATTTCAGTTTGCTGGCGCTGCGAACGCGCCATGTCCAAGAGCAGGTTTTGCGAGGCCTTGGGCATCGCATGCACCTCAGCCAAAAAATCCGGCACGTTCACGAATTGCAAATGCACCTCGGTTTCAGCCACCGCATCGACCGCATGGGGCAAGCCCAGCAAGCCTGAAGCGGCTTCCAACCAAAATGGCCCTTCGACCACACCCAACTGGTGCGCCATGTCGCCATCGGTCATCACACCCACAATCACTTTGCCTTGCAACACATGCACAATGCGATCAGCTGCATCGCCACGGTGCAGCAAGACGGTGCCTGCTGCCTGGGTGGCAAAGGGCTCGGACAAAGGGGTCAAAGTGGTATCCAACATGATGAGACCGAATGTGCCAGAGCATGAGGTCTGCAGCTTTGACACAAATCAATAACGCACCCTGCGGAACCAGCATCGCCCAGTCGTCACGCCACTTGATCAATGGCCCAAGCCTTCGCCACAGATGGATACCCGCGTGCGCGGGCATGACAAACGGGGCATCTTGTCCCCCCCGACCTGACCGGGGGGCCATGCCTTCGGTGCATGGCGGCAACAGCGTCAAACCACCAAAATCGCCCGGAAATCGTTCACGTTGGTGTGCGTGGGGCCGGTGATGACCAGATCACCCAAGGGTTCAAAAAAGCCATAGGCGTCATTGCGCTGCAGGTGTTCGTCAACCTTGTGGCCAAGTGCCAACGCGCGGGCCAAAGTATCAGGGCTCAATTGCGCCCCGGCGTTGTCTTCAATACCATCAATGCCGTCGGTGTCGGCAGCCAATGCCCACACACCGGGCTGACCCTGCAAGGCTTGGGCCAAGCCCATGCAAAACTCGCCCGCCCGGCCACCTCGCCCGCGTGGACTGCCTGCAGGCTGGGGTTTGATGGTCACCGTGGTTTCGCCACCACTCAAGATCACGCAGGGCTTGATGAACGGCCCCTGACCTTTGGCCGCTGCACGCGCCAAAGCGGCGTGCACCTTGCCCACCTCACGAGATTCGCCCTCGATTTCGTCACTCAGGATGTAGGCATGAAGGCCCTCGGCCCGGGCCGCCTCGGCGGCAGCCTCCAGCGACTGCTGAGGCGTGGCAATCATGTTGACCACATGGCCTGCAAACACAGGCGAGCCGGGTTTGGGCGTTTCCCATGCGCCAGATTGCAGGGACTGCAACACCTCGGGCGGCACAGCAATCGCATAGCGTTGCAAGATGGCCAGCGCGTCTGCGCAGGTGCTGGCATCGGGCACAGTGGGGCCACTGGCGATGATTGAAGGATCGTCCCCCGGTACATCGCTGATGGTGAGTGTGACCACCCGCGCTGGCGCGCAGGCCGCCGCCAGACGCCCGCCTTTGATGCGCGACAGGTGTTTGCGCAGGCAGTTCATCTCTGAAATATTGGCCCCGCTGGCCAGCAGCTGGCGGTTGATGTCTTGCTTAACTTGCAGGGTGATGCCGTCTGCGGGCAAGGTCAACAAAGACGAGCCGCCGCCCGAAATCAGACACAACACCAAATCGTCGGCGGTCAGGCCTTTGGTGAGCTCAAGAATCCGCTCGGCCGCTTGAAGGCCAGCCGCATCGGGCACCGGATGCGCAGCCTCTACGACCTCGATGCGCTCAGGCAAACCTGCCGGGCGCGGTGGCGTGTGGCCGTAACGCGTGACCACCAGCCCAGACAGCGGCGCGTCTTGCGGCCACAAAGCCTCGACGGCCTGCGCCATAGCCCCGCCAGCTTTGCCAGCACCCAACACCAACGTGCGACCCTTCGCGGGATCTGGCGGCAGGGGCAAATGGGCGGCAGTGTTGTGCAGCGGCAAAGCGCGGGTGACAGCGGCGTCGTAGAGCACTTTCAAAAAGGCTTGGGGATTTTGGTTCGGGACTGGCATGTGTGATTTGTCATCTTGCATGGACAAATTGTGCCCCAAGGCAGGTAAAGTTCTTCACATGACCACCCTGCTGATTCACCGCGCCCGCTGCATCGCCACGCAAGACGATGCCAACACCGAACTCAAAGACGCTTCGCTGCTGATACGCGATGGCCGCATCGAACGCATCATCACCGCCAGCGAGAACACCGACGAACTGCTCGCGCAAGTCGACGAGGTGATCGACGCCCGCGGCCATGTGGTGGTGCCGGGCCTGATCAACACGCACCACCATATGTACCAGTCACTCACGCGGGCGATACCCCAGGTGCAGAACGCGGAGCTGTTCAGTTGGCTCCAAGGGCTGTACCCGATCTGGGTGGGCCTCACGCCCGAGATGGTGCGCGTGTCGGGCCAGGTGGCCATGGCCGAGCTGCTGCTCAGTGGCTGCACCACCAGCTCTGACCACCTCTACATCTACCCCAACGGCGTGCGGCTGGACGACAGCATCGAAGCGGCGCAGAACATGGGCATGCGCTTCACGGCCACCCGCGGGAGCATGAGCGTGGGCGAATCGCAAGGCGGATTGCCGCCCGACAGCGTGGTCGAAAAAGAACCCGCCATCCTGAAAGAAACCCAGCGCCTGATCGAGACTTGGCACGACGCCAGTTATGGGTCGATGACGCATGTGGCCGTGGCACCCTGCTCGCCCTTCAGCGTGAGCCAAGACCTGATGCGCGAAGCAGCCAAATTAGCCCGTGCGCACAAAGTGCGCCTGCACACGCACTTGGCCGAGAACGACCACGACATTGCGTACACGAAAGAAAAGTTCAACTGCACCCCTGCGCAATACGCCCAAGACCTGGGCTGGGTGGGCGACGATGTGTGGCACGCGCACGGCGTCAAGCTCGACGACGAAGGCACCTACCTGTTTGCAAAAACCCGCACCGGCATTGCCCACTGCCCGTGCAGCAACATGCGCTTGGCCAGCGGCATCTTGCCCTTGCGCAAAATGCTGGATGCAGGCGTGCCCATCGGTTTGGGCGTGGACGGCAGCGCCAGCAACGACGCGGCGAACCTGCTCAACGAAGCACGCCAGGCCATGCTGCTGGCGCGTGTGGGCAAAGCCATGGAGCCGCCGCGCATCGAAGACGGGCGCACCGTTTACGGTTGTGACCGAGGCCCAGCCGAGATGACACCCCGCGACGCCCTGCGCTTGGCCACACGCGGCGGCGCACAGGTATTGGGTCGTGCCCACGAGCTGGGGCAAATCAAGGCGGGCTATTGCGCCGACATCGCGCTGTTTCGCACCGACACGCTGAGCATGGCGGGCGGTGCGGTGCACGACCCGGCGGGCGCGCTCTTGCTGTGTGCCAGCGACAACGCGGACTACACCATCGTCAACGGCCGTGTGGTGGTGCGCCAGGGCCAGATCACCACGGTGGATATGGGTCCACTGATCGAGCGGCACAACCAATTGGCTTTTCAGTTGGCGTTGAGTGTGAACTGATTTAAGTGGCGATGCCCGTAAGCACATTCAAATAAGCATCCCCTCGCGCCTCAGCAAACAGGTCCAGCGCCAGAGTGAACCCTGCCTGTACCACCAACCCTATGCCAATGCCGGTGGCCGCGTCCCATTTCGAGAAAAACCCGATCAGGCACGCCCCCACCAGCAGCAGCACCAACTCCACAGTTTTGTACATTTTGAAATGGGTCATCACCGTTTGCATGCGCTCGGTTTCTGCTTGTTTGAACTGAGTTGGCGCACTGGCCCACTGGGTGCTCAGGCTGGCCAGTTGCGCATCGGTGCGCGCAAAAATAGTCACGCCCACCACCAATTGCATCACGGCCACCAGCACCAGAGGCAGGGCCATGAAACGCAGTCGGTGTCCGTTGGTCCACAACCAGACCGCCAGCCCCATCGCTATCAAAGCCGCCAAAATGAAGACAACACTTTCTTGCTTCTCCCCTACAAAATATGCCGTCATGTCATTCATCATGTGAATCTCTCCTTTGTTCATGGTTGCTCCCGTTCAATGCAACTGGGGGTCACTGCCAGCATGCCCCTGCCGAAAAGCAGCAGGCGTGGTGCCGGTCCAACTTCTGAAAGCCCGGATGAAGGAGTTGCTTTCCTGAAAGCCCAACAACCACGAAATCTCTCCGGCTGAAATATCAGTGCGGCGCAGGTAATGCCGTGCCAGCTCTTGCCGAACATCGCTGAGCACCTCCTGAAACCCCACCGATTCGTCGGCCAGATGCCGCTGCAAAGTCCGCTTGCTCAAAGCCAAGCGTTGGGCAACGGCATCGATGCTGCTGCGGCCTGCAGGCAGGGTCTCCAAAAGCACGGCCCTCACCCGCTCGTGCATGCTGGCTTGTGCGTCCAGCTCGGAGAGTCGGCTTTTAAGGCCCGGTTCGAATGCCGCCCACATGGCCAGGTTTTCGGTCAAAAAAGGCCGCTGCGCATCCTGCGCCGAAAAGGCGATTTGAATCTGTTCAGAGGCACCCAAAGCGCTGCCCAAGTAGGCCTTGTACGCCGCCAAGTCCGCTGGCAAATCCGGGAGGGATGCAGTCAGCGGTTCGATGCGCTCACGGGTGGCCAGCCGGGCCAGTTGGGTGAAAAACACCAACTCCGACACACCCAGACTGCGAGGAATCGGATCGGTGTGACCATAACAGCTGAGTGTGACCAGCGTGCGGTCTGATCGGATGTCGACCCCCATGTGCAAGGGGCCGATCAGCCGTTTGTATTGCGCCAACCGCTGCAGCGCGGTGTTCAGGTCGGGGCTGCACAGGCAAGCAAACAAGGCCGGGTCAAACGCCTCCACCGACATGACCTGCGCCAGCTTCAGGGCCAGCTCTTGCCCGGCTGCTGCCTTCTCCAGTCCTAGCCAAAAGTCAAAATACTGTGCAGGCGACAAGCTCGCACCCGGGCGTGCGAACAGGTCTGCCGGCAAACGCGCGTGGCTCAGCACATCGGCAGGGGAGTAACCCATGTCCAAGATGAGCAACTTCCAGCCCATCTGCACGGCAAAGCGTGTGGCCTGTTTCACGGCGTGGGCCTTTCTGGTTTTAGAGCGAGGTAAGGGTGTTGGGTTATTTGACCCCGCTTATTTAGCCTGGCTCATGATGGCCATGTCAAAAATGCGATCCCCGAAATACTTGCGGATGAACATCAGGGGCTTGGCCATCTTGCCGATAACGTAGCGCGTTTTTGGACGACGCGAACGCACGGCCTGCAGTATGGCATCGGCTACCACCGAAGGCGGCGAGGCCGCGCCTTTTTTGGCATAGTTGCTGCGCATCGCGTTGGCCATGGCCTGCGCCATCGCCTGGTAAGGGCCTTGACCCGAACGCGCCAACATGGGCTCCAGCATCACGCCGCCCCACTCAGTGGCAATCACGCCGGGCTCGATGATGACGACGTGGATGCCGAAAGGTGCCAGCTCAATGCGCAAACAATCGCTCCAGCCTTCCACCGCGTGCTTGGTCGCGTGGTACCACGACCCCAGAGGCGTGTACATTTTGCCGCCCATGGACGAAATATTGATGACCTTGCCCGCACCTTGGCGGCGCATGTACGGCAACGCCAATTGCGTGAGTCGGGCCATACCAAACAGGTTGACTTCAAATTGGTAGCGAGCGTCGGCCAAGGTTGAATCTTCCATGGCCCCGTACATGCCAAAACCCGCGTTGTTGACCAGCACATCAATGCCGCCATGGCCTTTTGTGATGGTTTGCAACGCCGAGACGATATTGGCGTCCACCGAAATATCCATCTGCAGCGGTAGGGCACCAAGGGCCCGCAAATCCTCCATTTGCGCCAATCGGCGCGCCGCAACGTAGACCGTCAGACCCTCTTGCAACAGCCGCTTGGCCGTCTCTTTGCCCATTCCGGACGATGCACCTGTGACGAGCGCCACCTGTTTTTGGGGGGATGTGGATGCCATGAAAAACTCCGTTCGTGGATGAGTTGCGAATGGCGTGATGGTCCCAGCCGGGAGGCTGCGCGTCGCCATCGGATCGCGCCAATGCACATTCAGAAGGCGCCAATTGGCGGCAGGCGACTTTTGACGCACGACAACAACCTGTGCGTTTTGATCACAACTGTTTGCACTCTCCACCGCACACGCACAGGCCTACACTGAGCCCATGATCCAAGGCCTCGTTCAACTCTTCATCTTCCAGGCACTCGGCGAACTGGTGTCCAAGTTCGCTCTGCCCTTCATTCCCGGTCCGGTGCTCGGCTTGGTGTTGTTGCTGGCATTTTTGGTTTTGCGCGGCCAGGTGCCTGCGTCGATGGACACGGTGGGCAGCAGCATCTTGCAGCACTTGGGGCTGTTGTTCATTCCCGCATCGGTGGGTGTGGTGCTTTACTTGCCCGTTTTGCAGGCCAATGCGTGGGCCATCAGTGCAGCGCTGGTGCTGAGCGTGGTGGCCACGGTGGCGGTGACAGCCGGTTTGCTCAAAGTTTTGGCCAAGAAGGACTGACGCCATGAACAACCCTTTGCGCTCCGACCTGCCCGCCATCTCCGAGATTTGGGTCTATCTGTCTGGCAGCCCGCTGCTGGCCTTGGTGTTGACGCTCAGCGCGTATTTACTGGGCCTGACTCTGTACGAGCGCAGCCAGCGCAACCCGCTGGCCAACCCGGTCTTGATTGCGGTGGTGGTGGTTTGCTTGAGTATCGGCCTGCTCGACATGCCTTATGCCAAGTATTTTGAGGGTGCGCAGTTTGTGCACTTCTTGTTGGGCACAGCCACGGTGTCGCTGGCCATTCCGATCTACAAAGGGTTTGCTTCACTCAAGGGACGCATGAGTGTGTTGCTGCTGTCGTTGGTGGCGGGCGGCATCACCTCGGTGCTGACTGCCGTGGGCATGGCGCGTTGGCTGGGTGTCGACGAATCGCTGGTGCGCGGCCTGGTGGCCAAGTCGGTCACCGCGCCCATAGCGATGGGCATTGCCGAACGGGTGCAGGCCTCGCCGACCTTGACCGCCATCTTTGCTGTCAGCACCGGCATTTTGGGCGCAGTGCTGGGCCGCTATGTGCTGGACGCCTTGCGCGTGAAGGCCTGGTGGCAACGCGGCTTTGCCTTGGGTGTGGCCGCACACGGCATCGGCACCTCACGCGCTTTCAGTGTGAACGCCGAAGCCGGGGCTTATGCCAGCTTGGGCATGGGTTTGCACGGCATTGTGGGCGCTGTGCTGATCCCGCAAGCGGTGGGGTGGTGGTTTTGAACGTGCCGTTCAGTCTACTTTGGCACCCGCGAGGAACCAGCGACCGATCAGAGCGCGCTCTTCGGCGGTGATGCCCGTGGTGTTGTTCATGGGCATTTGCTGGGTCACCACAACTTGCTGATAGACGTTTTGCGCGTGTTGCGTGACCAGCGCAGGGCTGTCCAGGCGCACATTTTTCATCTGCACCTGTTCGCCATGGCACATGGCGCAGCGTTGGGCCATGATGGTTTGCACCTGCGCAAAACTGACCGGCGCTGCGGGGGCGGCTGACACCACGGGGGCTGCGGGCCTGAGCGCGATGATCACGCCCAAAATGAGCACAACACCCACGGCGGCAAACGGCCACGGGTTGGCGGCACGGCCCAAGTGATAACCGTGGCGCTGCACGAAGAACTGGCGAATCAAAGCACCCGCAAACATCATCACAAACAGCAACACCCAGCGGTGTTCGTGCGTGTACAAAAAGCTGTAGTGATTGGAGAGCATCGCAAAGATGACGGGCAGCGTGAAGTAGGTGTTGTGCACACTGCGTTGCTTGCCGCGCTTGCCGTGAATGGCCAAGGCATTGGCATCGTATTTTTCGCCACTGGTCATGGCAGCCACCACTTTGCGCTGGCCGGGAATGATCCAAAAGAACACGTTGGCGCTCATGGCGGTGGCGATCATCGCGCCCACCAGCAAAAAGGCGGCACGCCCTGCAAACAGCTGGCATGACAACCATGCGGCAAAAGAGATGACCACGATCATCAATCCGGCCACGATCAGCTCGCCGTTTTTGCGAAAACCAAACCATCGGCACACGGTGTCATAAACAAACCAGAAGGCCACCAAAAAACCCAGCGCCGCAGACCCGGCCATGACGGGCGTCCAGTCCATCAGCGATTTGTCGATCAGGAAAGTGCCCGCGTTCCAGAGGTACAGCACAGTGAACAGCGCAAAGCCACTCAGCCAGGTGGAATAACTTTCCCAATAAAACCAGTGGAGCTTGGTGTGGATGACCTTGGGGGCCACCATGTACTTTTGCGGGTTGTAAAAACCGCCGCCGTGCACCGCCCACATCGCGCCCCCAACGCCTTTTTCAAGCAGGTCGGGCGAATTGGGTTTTTGCAGGTTGTTGTCCAGAAAGACAAAGTAAAACGAGGAGCCAATCCAGGCGATGGCGGTGATGACGTGCACCCAGCGCAGCAACAGATTGGCCCATTCCAGCAGATACGTTTCCATGAAGGATCTCCAACCAGCTCACCACCGCGGGCCCTGTGAGCGGTCATTCGGTCGCGAACATGAACAAACCGGGGTCTGTTCCTGCGCCGCTGCGACCAGTGCACCGAAGTGTATACAGTTTATCCGCGTGAATCCAGCCTTGTCCTCCGCTCGCGCCTAGGGAAAACCAGAATCACGCCTCAAAG
>Ga0208916_10001157_pt1 | contig 11522 bp, 15 predicted proteins | sample DEB19_08_DNA_5_FD_184523 | JGI IMG/M metagenome (GOLD analysis project Ga0208916, IMG submission 184523) | Aqueous microbial communities from the Delaware River and Bay under freshwater to marine salinity gradient to study organic matter... | ecosystem: Environmental > Aquatic > Marine >... | reverse complement strand
GGTAATTCGGACCCCGGCGTTTTTCTAGCCACAGCCCTCCATAGGGTCCACCACTTTTGATGGATTGAGAAAGTTGCATCAATGGCGCTGATGGCGAGACTTCTGACGCTCAGCGGACTTGAGCAGGAAGTCGGGAAAGACCGCCGCACCATTGGCAAGATCCTCGAAGGCTATCCGCCTGACGGCAAGGCAAACGGCCGCGATGCATGGTTCATCAAGACGTTTCTCAAGGCATCAGGCAACTCGGGCGACGGAGCTGCGCTTGATGGTGCCGCTGAGAAGGCGCGGCTCGATAAGGCGCGCGCCGATCTTGCCGAACTGGATCTGTCGGTGCGCGAGGGCCGGCTGGTTCCGGCGTCAGCGATTGAGAAAGCATGGGCCAACATTGCCACGGAGATCAGAACGCGGTTGCTCTCGATCCCAGCAAGCACGGCGCCGCGCATCACGGGCAAACTGACAACGGTAGAAATTGAAGCGATCATCCGTGAGCAAATCGATGAAGCGCTCAACGCCATCTCGGGCGCGACCATCGTCGCGGAAGATGACGATCAGGATACCGAGCAACACGGTCCTCGCAGACGTGACGGCCAAGGTGCTGGCGCGGTTCAAGGCGTCACCGAGGCTTAAGTTATCGGAGTGGGCGGACAGGTTTCGGCAGTTGAGCCGGGAGGGTTCGGCGGAGCCGGGCAGGTGGAGGACGGCGCGCGCTGAATACCAGCGCGGCATGATGGACGCGATCACCGATCCCTCGATTGAGCGGGTTGTGGTGATGAAGGGCGCTCAGGTTGGATGGACGGAGATCATCAACAACGCTCTCGGGTATTTCGTCGATCACGACCCGTCGCCGGTGCTGACGGTCCAGCCGACCGTGGAGATGGCGGAGGCGTGGTCCAAGGAACGCCTGGCGCCGATGATCCGCGATACGGCGGCGCTGCGCGACAAGTTCAAGGACCCGAGGTCAAGGGACAGCGGGAACACGCTGCGGCACAAGGAGTTCGAGGGCGGATATATAGCCATCATCGGCGCCAATGCTCCGTCAGGGCTGGCATCGAGGCCGATCCGGGTGGTTCTGGCTGACGAGATTGATCGTTACCCGGCATCGGCTGGAACGGAGGGCGATCCGCTGAAGCTTGCGGAAAAGCGCCAGGCGACATTCTGGAACCGCAAGACGCTTCTCGGATCGACGCCGACGATCAAAGGCGTCAGCGTCATCGAACGGGAATATGGGCAGAGCGACATGCGGCGTTATTTCGTTCCCTGTCCGCATTGCACGCAATATCAAAGCCTCTCGTGGGCTCAGGTGAAGTGGGACCAGGACGGGAACGGCCATCACCTTCCGACGTCGGCGACGTATCAATGCGAGCATTGTGGCACGCTCTGGTCTGACGTCGAGCGGTGGGATGCGATTGCAAAGGGCGAGTGGCGGGCCACATCCGCATTTGCCGGAACTGCCGGGTTCCATGTGTCTCAGCTTTATTCGCCATGGGTGAAGCTGGAACGCATGGTTCGGGAGTTTGTCGAGGCCAGGGGCAACCCCTCGCTGTTGCAGGTGTGGATCAACACCGTTCTTGGAGAGACGTGGGAGGAGCAGGGCGAGGCGGTCGAGGCCGCAGGGCTTAAGGGGCACTGCGAGCCCTACGGCGAATCGGACCTGCCCGAAGGCGTCCACTTCGCAACCGCTGGCGTGGACGTGCAGGGCGACCGCCTTGAAGTCGAGGTGACGGGCTGGGGCGCTGGCGATGAAAGCTGGGGCATCCGCTACGACGTGCTCTACGGCGATCCGGCACAGGAGGCCGTCTGGAAGGATCTGGACGCACTGCTGCTCGAGAAGTTCTGGACCGAGAGCGGCCGCCTGGTGCGCATCCGCTCCGCATGCATCGACACAGGCGGCCATCACAGCGCGCAGGTGCTGAAGTTTTGCCGCGCCCGCGTGGCGCGCCTGGTCTACCCGGTCAAAGGCGCATCCGGGCCGCGCCCGGTGTGGCCCAAGAGGGCATCGAAAACAGGCAACACGAGAGAGAATATCTGGATTGTCGGCGTGGACACCGCGAAGGACGCGATCTACGGCCGGTTCAAGATCAAGACGCCGGGGCCGGGCTACTGCCATCTGCCGATGGATTACGACGACGCCTGGTTCGAGCAGGCGACGGCGGAAAAGGTCGTCACCCGTTACAAGGAAGGCCGTCCCTATCGCGTGTGGGTGCTCGAAAAGGGAAAGCGCAACGAGGCGCTGGACTGCCGCGTCTACGCATTCGCGGCGCGGATGAGCCTCGACGCATCCAAGACCCGGCCGTCCACGGTCAAGCAGGAGCGCGATGCCGCTCCGGTCACACAAGATGAAACACTGCATCCGCCGCCTCCGGCGGTGGTGCAGACCATGAAACAGCGTCCCGCGCGGCGCATGAGATCACGAGGCATATTCTGATGGCAGGGATCACGCTCGCGGATGCCGAGGCGCAGCTCGCCCTCTGGGTGGCTGCCTCGGCCGCTGTCGCATCGGGCCAGAGCTATTCCATCAAGGATCGATCCCTGAGCCGTGTGGACGCGGGCGAGATACGCGAGCAGATCAATTTCTGGGATGCGTGGGTCCGTCGCCTGACGCCACGCTCCAGGGGCCGCACGCGCTACGTGGTGAACGAATGAAGACGGTCAGGTTCGGGCGCAAGCAGGTCACGGTTCCGTGGACCCTCACTGACCGCCTGATTGAGTGGGCAAGCCCGGCTGCCGGCATGGAGCGGCTGAGAAGCCGGGTCATGATGGCGGAGGCTGGTGGCTACAGCGGCGGCAAGCGCGACCGCCGCGCCACCCGCAACTGGCGACCCAAGCAGACCTCGGTCAACGAGGAGCTTTCATACGATCTCCCGGACCTGCGCTCGCGCTCCCGCGACCTCGCCCGCAACGTCCCGATTGCCACAGGGGCCATCAACACGGTCGTGACTTCGGTCGTGGGCGATGGCCTGATGCTTCAGTCGCAGGTTGACCGGGAAGCACTCGGGCTCTCAGCCGATCAGGCAGAGACATGGCAGCGCCAGGCGGAACGGGAGTTTGCCATCTGGGCGCGCCGTCCCGACTTCTCGTCGCGGCTGAACTTCGACGAAATGCAGGCCCTGATCCTGCGCGCGGTGCTGGAATCCGGTGACGTGCTGGTCGCGCGCCGCCGCCGCCAGGACATTGCCGACACCTATGGGCTCAAGCTGCAGATCATCGAGGCGGATCGGCTGTCGAACCCGAACAACCGGCAGAACACGCCGACGATGGTCGACGGCGTCGAACTCGACACCGACGGCGTGCCGGTGGCCTATCATATCTCGACCCGCCACCCGGATGACACGGGCGGCGGCGTCAAGAGGGACTGGCGGCGCTTCGAGGCCGGTACGACAGCAACCGGAACGCCGCTCATTCTTCATCTGTTTCACCAGATGCGGCCGGACCAGGCGCGCGGCATTCCGTACCTGTCACCCGTCATCGAGGCCATCAAGCAGCTGGGCGACTATGGCGAGGCGGAGATCCGCGCCGCGGTGATCTCCGCCATGTTCACGGTGTTCGTGAAGCCTGCCGGCATCGAGGACGACGGGGACGCGAGCTTCATCGGCTCGAACGATGCCGCATCGAACGTCGATCCGGCGTCCGAGATCGCGCTCGGGAATGGCGCCGTGGTTGACCTGGCACCCGGGGAAGACGTGACCTTCGCGGACCCGAACCGCCCGAATACCGCATTCGACGCATTCGTGACGGCTATGTCCCGGCATATCGGCGTGGCGCTTGAGCTGCCCTACGAGCTGCTGCTGAAATCGTTCACAGCCTCCTATTCGGCGTCCCGCGCCGCCCTCGAGATGGCGTGGCAGATGTTCCGCATGCGGCGGTCGTGGCTGGCGTGGAAGTTCTGCCAGCCGGTCTATGAATGGGTCATCACGGAAGCCGTGGCGTCCGGCCGTCTTGCCGCGCCGGGCTACTTCGACGACCCCATCCTGCGGGAGGCATGGCTGGGATCGGACTGGATCGGGCCGTCGCGCATCCAGCTCGACCCCTACAAGGAAGCGTCCGCGGATCAGATCGACCTGCAGATGCGGACAAAGACCAGGGCCCAGATCATCATGGAGCGCACCGGCGGCAGTTTCGAGGCCAAGCACGCGCAGCTGGTGCGAGAGCAGCGCCTGGCGCTGGCCGACGGCATCATCACCGAGCCCACCGTCGGGCAGGCCATTCAGGGCGCACAAGGCCCGCAAGGGCAGCAAGGCGCGCCGGACGAAGGCCAGAACGAAAGGGAACAGGAATGACGCATCCGCGCATTTCCGCAAGGCTGCTGAACACCATGCTGATGGTGCATCCGGGGAAAGCCGCGGCTATCCTCGCGGGGCTGGGCGGACGCATCACGGGCGCGGCCATTGATCTCGATGGCGCCGAGACCGTTGCGCACGTGGCATTCGGCTCCGGCCGCCCGTCTCTTGGCACTGTGGGCGACCGGCTGGGCCGGGCTTATGAGCGGCGGGGCGAGAGCCCTTACGACATCGTGGGCAACGTGGCCGTCATTCCCATCGAGGGGTCGCTCGTCCACAAGGGCGCATTCGTCGAAAGCTCCAGTGGGGAAACCAGCTATCAGGGCATCCAGACGCAGGTCGCGCGCGCCATGAAGGATCCGGCCGTCAGGGGCGTGGCGTTCGAGATCGACAGCTATGGCGGCGAGGTGTCCGGGGCTTTCGAGACCTCCGACATGATTGCGGAGCTCTCCCGAGTCAAGCCGACGATCGCCATCCTCTCGGACCACGCCTATTCGGCCGGCTATCTCATGGCCGCCGCCGCCAGGCAGATCGTGGTGCCGGAACAGGGCGGCGCCGGTTCCATCGGCGTCATCACCATGCACACCGACATGAGCGCCGCGCTCGAGCGCTCCGGCCTCAAGGTGACGATCCTGTCGGCCGGTGCGCACAAGGCCGATGCCAATCCCTTCGAGCCGCTTCCCGACGAGGTGGCGAACAGCATCAGGGCCGACCTCGAAGGCGCCCGCGCGATGTTCGCTGGCCGGGTGGCACAATACCGGGGCGCACGCCTCACCCTTGAGAATGCAATGGCTACCGAAGCCCGGTGTTTTACCGGTGCCGAGGCGGTGAGGGCTGGCCTGGCAGACGCCACAGGCCATCCGTCGGAAGTCTTCGCGGCGTTCATTTCAGCACTTAACCGGGCCTGACGGCCCACAACATCGAAAGGACCTCACCCATGTCAGTGACAGGGATGCTGGCGGCCGTCGCCAAGGCAGCGGCCATGGAAGCGGACGACACCGAAAACGAGGATGCCAAGGATTGCAGCTGCAATCCCGAAGATCCCAATTACTCGCCGGATTGCGACTGCGGCGAGACGGCGGAAAAGCCGGAAGACGAAGAGGACAAGGTTACAAAGGCCGTCAAGGCCGAGCGCAACCGCGTGCTGTCCATCGCCGCCGCCGCCTTCCCCGGTCAGGAGAAGCTGTGTGCCCGGATGATCAACAGCGGTGCCAGCGTCGGCGACGCGGCCCTCGCGTTCAACGCTGATCACAAGGCCAGGGGCGCCAGGGTGCTGGCAAGCCTCGATGCCGATGAAACCGCCGTGAAGGGGCTTCGCTCCGAACCGGCCAACGGCGCTGAAGCGCAGAAGAGCCCGCTTGCCGGTCTCAGCGGCGAAGCCCTCTGGAAGGCCGAGTTCGCTGGTTCGGCAGACCTGCGGGCCGAGTTCGACAGCGAGCACGGCTACCTCGCATTCAAGCGCGCCGAGGCCAATGGCCGCGTGCGCATCCTCAACAACAAGTCGGCCTAAAGGAGACTGACACATGACCACTCTTGCAGCGGACCTCGTCCGTGACCTGAAGCCCGGCGATCTGAACGATCTGCCGGTGATTGCTTCCGACATCATCTACGGCGGCGCGGCCGTCGGCATCGTCAAGGCGACGGGCCATGCCCGGCCGCTGACCTCGGCGGATCGCTTCGCCGGGTTCGCGCAGCGCCAGTGCGACAACTCGACGGGCGCGGCCGCGGCCAAGAACGTCCGTGTTGTCCGCAGCGGTATCGCCACGATCCCCGTGACCGGCGCCGTGATCACCGACGTTGGTGCTCACGTCTGGGCGACCGACGACAACGCCTTTTCCTTCATCGGAACGGGCGGCGTCTATATCGGCCGCGTGGTCCGGTTCGTGTCGTCCGGCATCGTCGACGTCCAGTTCGACGCCGGCATCATGAACGACCCGTTCGAAGGCTACCTGCACGAGAGCCTGGCTTCGGGTGCGACCCTCGATGCGCAGGACAGCGGCAAGGTGATCTGGATCACCGCCGATGCGCAGACCATGACGCTTCCCGCTGTTGAGGGCCTCTCTGGCGTGATCATCGCAAATGCCGGTGCTTACGGTGAGATCGGCATCACGGTCGCTGCCGGTGCGGGCGACATGGTGGAAGGTGCCAACATTACGGCCGCCGATACCAAGGGGCTCATCAACACGAAGGCCACCGCCCAGCGCGGAGATTTCGTGGAGATCGATTACAGCGACGCCAACGGTTACGTGGCCCGCCGCGTCCGCGGCACCTGGGCTCGCGTGGCCTAACCTCTGACAGTCTGAGAAAGGAAAACCGGACATGAGTGCGAATCTCATTACCTCTCGGGCCGTCATCGGCTCGTTCTATGCGGCACTCGACCAGGCCGACGCGGGATGGGTCAACGACCTGTCCTTCAAGGTCCAGTCGAACCAGGCATCCGAGCAGTATGCCTGGCTCGGCATGGCGCCCGCGATGCGGGAATGGCTGGGCGGCCGCGCGGCCACCGACCTCCGCGAGTTCAGCTACTCGCTGGCGAACAAGGAACACGAGGCCACGCTTGAGGTCACAGTTCCCGAACTTCGCCGGGACAAGACGGGCCAGCTCAACGTGCGCATCGGCGAACTGGCCGACCGTGTCATGAGCTATCCCGCGAAGCTGCTCTCGACCCTCATCGAGGCCGGAGAAAGCACCACGTGCTACGACGGGGCGTATTTCTTTGATACGGCCCACGCGGAAGGCAGCAGCGGCACGCAGGACAACGACATCACCTATGCCGCTGCCACCGGCACGACGCCTACTGTCGATGAAATGCGGACGGCCATCATCAACTCGATCAAGCAAATCCTGGGCTTCAAGGATGACCGCGGCGAGCCGATGAACGAGAACGCCCGCACCTTCGCGGTCATGGTCCCGCTGACCTACTGGCAGCAGGCCATCGAAGCGGTCACGCTTCCGACCGTTTCGGCCGGCGGCGCCAACGTCATCCCCAATCTTCCCGGCTTCAACATTCGGGTTCTCCCCAATGTGCGTCTGTCCTGGACGACCAAGATGGCGACGTTCCGCACGGATGGCCGCGTGAAGCCGTTTATCCTGCAGGAGGAAATGCCGATCTCGATGAAGGCTGTGGCCGAAGGCTCGGAACTCGAGTTCAACGAGAACAAGCACCGCTACGGCGTCGATTGGAGCGGCAACGTGGGTTACGGTTATTGGCAGCATGCCTGCCTGACGACCTTTACCTGATCCAGCAACCATTAGCAGGGTGCCGTGATGGCACCCTGTCTGCTTTCATAAAGGACAGACATGCAGAATTATCGTGTTGATGGCGGGGTTCTCAGCCTCGGCCAGGGAACCGTCGTGGGGCTCAGCGATGAGCAAGCCGCGCCGCGCATGAGCCGCATGGAGAAGATCGGCGGCGGCAAGTACCGCCTGCGCGAGGTGATGGAGTTCAAAAGCGGCGAGACGATCAAGGTCGCCCTCGACGACATTCCGAAGTGCTTTCGCGGTATCGCGGTTTCACTCGATCCGCCGGCCGAGGCGTCATCCGATGCGCCGGTCAGGATGAAGAAGTCCGCAAAGGCCACGGCCTGACATGCCCGTCGAGTCCGCCGCAGACCGCCTGACGTTCGTCTCGGTGGATGACTTCGGCGTGCAGGCGGCATACTCGCAGAACGACGCGCTAGAGGTCACGATCCCCGGCATCTTCGACCGTCAGCACCTGGCTATCGAGGCGGGCGACGGCGCGGTGACGGGCTTTGCCGTGACATTCACCTGTCGCGCCGATGACCTCGCGCAGTTGCCATTTCAAAAGGCGCTGCAAGGCGACTGGCTGACCATCGACGGCGAACGCTGGATGGTCGTCGAACCGCAGCCGGACGGCACCGGCATGGTGATGCTGCTGCTGAGGAAGGTCTGAGATGGCCGAACATGTGCGCGCGCGCATCAGGGATGCAGTCGTTGCGGTCCTGCGCGGCACGGTGCCGAACAGGATGCGTGTTTATCCCATGCGGCGGATGCCGCTGCAGGCGGAGCAGCTGCCCGCGTTGCTTGTCTACACGCTGGCAGAAGACGCCGCCGTCGAGACCATGTCGGGTCCGCGCTTCATGGCGCGCGATCTCGATCTTGTCGTCGAGGGCGTGGCTCAGGACAATGACGATCTGGAGGCCGAACTCGACCGGCTTGCGGTGATCATCGAAACCCGTCTCGGTGCCGCCTTGAACGACCCGGCCAGCACACTCCGCGGGCTTGCGCGGGCGGGCGGCCTCGTAAGGACCGAGATCGGCATGAGGCCGCCGCAGTCGCCTGACGAAGCCGGGACAGGCCACATCGTGACGACGTTCCGCGTCAACTACCGGACGCGCAGCGACAACCCAGAACTCAACACATGAAGAGGATCAACTGATGGGTACCCACTGGGGAAATGAAGGCCTTGTGCGTGTTGGCAGCAACACCGTCGCGGAGGTCACGGAATACGAGTTCACGCAGTCTGTCACGCCGGTTGACGATACCGCCATTGGCGATGCCTGGAAGACGCATATTGCCGGGTCCGGCATCAAGGAGTGGAGCGGTTCGATCACCTGCCACTGGGATGAGGCAGACACCAACGGCCAGGAGGCGCTTGTGGTGGGCGCGTCGGTGACGCTCAACCTGCACCCCGAGGGCGCCACGAGCGGCGACAAGTACTGGACCGGAACCGCCTCGATCACTGAGGTCACGATGACCGTGCCGATGGACGGCAGCACGATCCGCCGGACTTTCAACTTCATGGGCAACGGCGCGCTGACGCTCTCGACGGTGTAATCATGGATTTCCGTCAGCAGATAAAGGAGCGCGCCCGCGCGCAGTTCTCTAACCGCGAGACGCACAAGATCGAGGTTCCCGAGTGGGGCGCCACGATCTTCTACAAGACGCCGAACCTCGCCACGATGAAACTGGTGAACTCGGAATCCCAGGGCGATCCCATCGAGATGCAGGCGCGTCTCGTGGTGGCGTGTGCGACTGATGATACCGGCGAGAAGATCTGGAGCAAGGCCGAATACAAGGACTTGATGACGGCCGTTGATCCCGCCGTCGTTGCGCGGATCGCCAATCAGATCATGACCGACGCGAACCTCGACGGCGGTCCGCAGAAGCGGGCGGAAGACGAAAAAAACTGAGAGCCGATCCGCTGGCCATGGCGCTCTACACGCTGGCGGATCGGCTGCACAAGACAGTCGCCGAGATTGAAGAACTGAGCATCGAGGAGCTGCGCGGATGGTTTGCCTATCTGCGGATATTGGCCAGGGACAAGTGACATGAGCACCAAGGCACGCCTCGGCATCGACATCGTTGCCACCAACAAGACGGCGGCCGCTTTCGCTTCGGTGCAGAAGAATGTCGGCAGCATTCAGAGAAGCATGCAGTCCCTCAAGTTTCTGATGGCTGGTTTCGTCACCGGGAACTTTCTTGAAGGCATGATGCGGTCGTTCGTCGAAGTGTCGAAGCAGTCTGCTCCCGTCAAGGCGGCGCTGGAAGGTCTGAGCAGTTCCTGGAACAGCTTCGCGCAGAAGGTGGGGGAGAACGGGCTTAACGAGGCCCTGATCAACTTCGCCAATCGAATGTCAGGACTGATCCAGAACACGAACGGCCTGGCACAAGCCCTCGGCGCGCTGATGGGCGGGGCTGTCAACGGCATGGGCCGCACCTTCGAGGTGATCGGGCGCGCGATTGGCTTCGCATATGACAATCTCGGGTTTCTGACGCGGGCCATCGCAGTCTTTATCGGCCTCAAGTTCGGGCAGCAGATCGCCTGGACAGGCATGACCATCTTGCGCTTTGCCGCCGCCATGCGGATCGGTGCAATGGCGATGGGGTTATTCACCGTCGCCACAAATATCGGCAAGAAGGGGCTTATGGCCCTGACGGCCGTCGGCATCGCCGCCGCTGTCGGCATGGAGTCCGTCACCGAAGTCCTCTCGAATACCATGCAGAACATCGAGCGCATGATGGGGCCGGTGTTCTCGACGCTGAATGACGGCCTTCAGGCGCTCGGCCTCGATACCAGCGCGCTGACGAATGAGCTGGCTGGATTTGTGGCCGTCGGCTCCAAGGTGCAATCGACGCAGGCCAACCTGGGCAAAGGTGCATCTGATGCGAGCCTCGGCGTCACCAAGCTGAGCGACAGTTTTTCCATGCTCGGCATGGAGACCGTGCACGTGATGACGCCCATGCAGGAGGTCATGAGCCAGATGCAGGACATGGGCTCTAGCATCAAGAGCAGCCTTGGCAATTCTCTGTCGGACGTCATCACCGGCACCATGAGTGTCAAGGATGCATTCGCCTCGATGGCGCAGAGCATTATCCGCACCATGGCGGATATGGCCTCGCAGCTGGCGATAAATGCCGGGTTCAAGTTGCTGATGAGCATGCTGGGTGTAGGCGGCGGAGCCGGGTTCAGCTTTGGCGGCATGATGTTTGGCGGCGTGCGCGCGGCCGGCGGTCCAGTGAGTAGCGGCCGCAGCTATCTCGTGGGCGAAAAAGGCCCGGAAATGTTCACGCCGGGCCGTTCTGGCACGATCACGCCGAACCACGCGCTTGGCGGCGGCATGAACGTGACCGTCATCAACAATACGCCCGCGCGGGTGAACACCAGCCGCGGCGCCGATGGCGGCCTGCGCGTCGAGATCGTGGAAGAGATGGTTGCCAATGCGTTCGCCCGCGGCGGCAGCAAGATCGACCAGGCGATCCAGCTTGGCTATGGCCTCAGAAGGGCGGGCCGCTGATGCCGCTGTCTGCCGCTTTGAAAGAGATTTACGCCTCGGCACCGGCCACGCAGCGGTATATCGAGACTCTTTCCTTCGGGCACTCGCTCTTCCCGCAGACCTATTACCTGACGAACGACAACGCCGCATGGGACTTCCTGCTTGAAAGCGGGCAGTTGGTGACGTTCGCGCCGATGCCGTTCAGGATCATTTTGCCGACGCTGGACGGCAAGGGGCAGCAGGATTTGTCCCTGACGCTGGCCAACATCGGCCGCGACCTGGTGGACCCGCTGGAGGCGGCTATCGCGCTGCCGTCCGAGCCGATCCGCTGCACATACCGGGTTTACATCGACACGCCTTCGACCTCGCCTCAGAACTCCCCGCCGCTTGTCCTGACAATCACCGGCGTCAGCGTGACGGCGGAAGCGGTTTCCGCGACCGCAACCCGGACGGACGTTCTCAGCCGGGCTTTCCCCTTCAATTTCTACACAACTGCAACTTTCCCGGG
>Ga0208916_10001156_pt1 | contig 11530 bp, 13 predicted proteins | sample DEB19_08_DNA_5_FD_184523 | JGI IMG/M metagenome (GOLD analysis project Ga0208916, IMG submission 184523) | Aqueous microbial communities from the Delaware River and Bay under freshwater to marine salinity gradient to study organic matter... | ecosystem: Environmental > Aquatic > Marine >... | reverse complement strand
AGCCCTTTATGACCATGTGGGCGTTATATGGTGACCCCAAGCACAAAAGCGAGGCAATGTGCCACAAATGGGGTTGGTTTCAAAATCCATTAAGAAATATGCTCGAATCGGTAGGCATGACAGAGATCAAGTTCTGTGAGCCAAACTACCATTTCCCATTTAGAGATATGAGGGTTGAATGCTTAAAGGCGTTATGAGTAATGCCGAAAGGCATGACCAGATGGAGAAGTCGCTACACCTCCCATTGTTGAAAAAGCGAGGAAAGTTCAATGATCGGTGGGTGTCAATCGTCTGTTATGGCCCATCCCTAAAAGACACTTGGAAAACCATCAAACGCCCAATGGTCACAGTATCAGGGGCGCACGACTTTTTAGTGGACAAAGGGATAACCCCTGATTGGCACATTGACTGCGACCCTAGAGAACATAAGGCTCGGATGTTGAAAAAGCCTCAGAAGGCTACAAAGTACCTATTGGCATCGGTATGCCATCCGACTTATTTTGACGCGCTAAAGAAGCATCAGGTCAAAATATGGCATCTGGTCAATGGGGATGACTTTGAGACTGTGGCGTGGGTAGCAGAAAACCACCCAGAGGGGATGGAGAGCCTGATTGGTGGTGGGTCATCTGTGGGGATGAGGGCGATGAATGTGAGCGCAGCCCTCGGGTACAGAAAGTTCCATATCTTTGGTATGGATAACAGTTTTACAGAGAGCAGACACGCAGGTGAACATTTGGGCAAGGAACAGGAAAAAATTCTAGTCCAAGCGGGTGAAAGGACATTCCAAACTACTAAGCAAATGTGCCAAGCTGCAATAGAGATGGAAAAGTTCTTGGAGACTCAAGACGCAGAGGTTATATTTCATGGTGATGGGCTAATGCAGGAAACTGCCAAAATTCTTAAACAAAGGACTTAATATGCAAGACGCAAACTGGACAAATGATAGTTTTATGGAGGACAACCGAGGCAAAATGGCGGTGTTTTTCCATACTGTGCAAGTGCAAAACAACTTCAAAACGATGACCGAAAAGCGTCCAATCTTTGAAGAAAAGATATTTTTGAAGAAATTAGTGCCTGGTGACTCCACTTTGGTGGTTGACCGCCCTATGCGCGAACAAGACATTGACGAATTTCCAATTGAGTGGGCGCGTTTTGAGCAAAAGAAAGAGCAAAAGGTCTCTGGCACTCCAATAGATGTGTGGTCAGCAATTAGCGAGACCCAAAAGGCTGAGTTCAAGGCTTTGCATATTTTCACAATTGACCAGTTTGCACAACTTGCTGACAGCGTGGGCAACAAGATCATGGGCTTTAACGACTTACGGGATAAGGCTCGGGCGTTTATAGCTGCAGCCAAGGATTCCGCAGTATTCGATAAAATTCGTGCTGAAACCGATGCCAAACTCGCACAACAAGAGGAAGAAATGGCACAATTGAGGGAATTGGTTAATCAGTTAACTGCTAAGAAATCTGGCAGACCTAAAAAAGAATTGGTGGAATAAATGTCCTATACCCTATTAGAGTTGGTTGATCAGGTCTCAGGCGAACTTGGACTCACCCAACCGCCTCTAGTAGTGGGTTCAACAAACAACCAAACTATTCAACTTCTATCCCTTTGTCAGCGTCTTGGAAAAGACCTAGTAAGGGACTTTGAGTGGCAAAAGTTAGTTAAAGCCTACATCTGGCAAACCCAAACTGCGGTCTCCACAACGGGAAACATCACCGCAGGCTCTAAGATCATCACAAACATCCCTAGTACGGCAAGCCTACAAGTTGGGAATGTGATCACGGGGACGGGACAAACCCCTTACGCTGAGATTCTCACGATTGACAGTAGCACTCAGGTAACGCTAAACGCGCCTGTAACAACCTCTACCGCATCGGTCTCCATGACCTTTGCCAAACAGGATTACGACTTGCCTACGGGCTACGACAGGATGATCTCAGACACCAACTGGGACAGAACAGACCATTGGCGCAACCTTGGAACTAAGTCATCTCAGGATTGGCAGTTCTTACAGGGTGGCATTATCTCGATTGGCCCACGCGAGCGTTATCGGATATACAACGGCAAATTCCGCATATTTCAAGCCCTCACGACTGTTTACAACTTCTCTTTTGAGTATGTGTCGAACTACTGGGTATGTGCTACGGGTTCGTCCGAAGGCACAAAAGCCGAGTTCACAGCCGACACCGACACTTGTGTTTTCCCTGATGACCTGATGATGGCGGGGCTAAAGTTCTATTTCTTAAAAGCCAAGAAACTAGATTACGGCATCGAATTAGGCGAATTCACACGGGCATTGAGTTACACAAAGGCTCAAGATGTACCAGTTCCATCCATGTCTCTAGCACCAGTAGGTATGAACCAATTGGTCGGGCCTTGGTCTGTGCAAGACGGCAACTGGCCAAGCGTTTAACAGGAGGCATTATGAAATTAGACGGACTTTATGCAAATATCCAAGCAAAGAGGGAGAGGATAGCCGCAGGCTCGGGCGAGAGGATGAGAAAGCCTGGCACAGAGGGCGCACCTACTGCTAAAGACTTCAAGCAAGCTGCTAAGACTGCCAAACCTGAGAAGAAGAAATGAGCGCGGCTTGGCAACGCAAAGAGGGTAAGAACCCCGAGGGCGGTTTAAACGCCAAGGGACGCGCCTCTGCAAAGGCAGAAGGCATGAACCTCAAGCCTCCTGTAAAGAGTGGCGATAACCCTCGTAGAGCGTCTTTTCTAGCGCGTATGGGTGCGATGCCTGGGCCGATGGAAAAGAACGGAGAACCCACCCGATTAGCACTTTCGCTAAAGGCATGGGGGGCTTCATCCAAGGAAGATGCCAGAGCAAAAGCCAGAGCAATTTCTGAAAGAAATAAAAAATAATGCTCAAACAATACGCCAAATACGCTAAGTTAAAGACCCAAAGCGCAACCACGATAACTGTGCCTGCCCCGATTGGGGGGTGGAATGCTCGGGATTCGCTAGGGTCAATGGCGATTGAGGATGCGGTGACGCTGACGAATTGGTGGCCTGGCACGAACTCGGTCATCCTGAGAAACGGCTACACCCAACACGCCACAGGCATGACGGGTCAAGTTGAGTCTGTGATGACCTATGCCTCTGGGTCTGCTGACAAACTGTTCGCTGCTGTGGGGCAGTATGTCTACAACATCACTACGGGTGGCGCGGTGGGTTCGCCTGATTTATCAAGCCTTACCAATGCCAAATGGCAGTCTGTGAACTTCACCAACACGGGCGGTTCATACCTGATGATGGTCAATGGGGCTGACAAACTCCGCAGTTACGATGGCTCTGCTTGGCACAAAGACGGAGACGGGGCAGGGTACGACATTACTGGTGTAGATACCGCCCTGTGCTCAAACATCAACCTATTTAAAAACAGAATTTGGTTAATCCAAGACCAAACGTTGAAATCATGGTATTTGCCGATTAACGCCATTGCAGGCGCAGCTACTGTTTTGGATATGTCTTCCCTAGTCCAAATGGGTGGCTACCTAGTAGCAGGCATGACATGGACGCTAGACGCTGGCTATGGCATGGATGACTATTTAGCGTTTATTACCAGTAAGGGCGAGGTTTTGGTGTGGAGGTTAACTGACCCCACCACTCCATCGGGCATCTCTTTAATTGGTGTTTATACAGTCGGTGCGCCTATCGGTTCGAGGTGTTGGGTTAAGTTTGGTGGTGACCTTTTGATCATTACTCAGGACGGGGTAGTTCCAATGTCTGGGGCTTTGCAGAGTTCTAGGCTAGACCCAAGGGTGTCGATTACCAACAAAATCCAATATGCCATGAGTGCGGCAATATCAAACTATTCGACTAATTTTGGGTGGTGTTTGCTGTATTTCCCCAAAGAAAACCAATTGATTATGAATGTGCCTATCTCAACAGGCGCACAACAACAGTATGTGATGAACAACATCACTAAGTCTTGGTGTAACTTTACGGGTTGGAACGCTAATTGTTGGACTCTTTACAAAGATAACCCGTTCTTTGGTGGTGATGGGTATGTCGGTCAGGCGTGGAACACTAACGCAGACAATGGGGCTGATATAGCATCCTTTGGTTTGCAATCGTTCCAGACCTACGGCAGAGCCAACCAAAAGCAATGCGAGATGATCAGGTATCACTTGTTTACAAACGGAGTCCCCTCGATCTACGGGAATGTCAATGTGGACTACAACATATTAGATCAGAGCGTTTCTCTAGATTTTGCTGTTGAGACTTATGGGCTTTGGGATACCTCTTTGTGGGACTTTGGTGTTTGGGGTGACGGATTAGTTCCAAACGCTACTTGGCAAGGGGTAACTGAGATCGGTTATTCGTTTGCACCCCTGATAAAAAGTGCCTCCCAAGGCATACAATTGCAATGGGTCGCTAGTGACTTAGTGTTCGCTGGTGGCGGTACTCTCTAGGAGAAAATATGGCGTTATTTAGTTTTATTACCGACCCTTTGTTTGGCAAAGCACCATCTGCCCCCGCAGCCCCTGATTACGCAGGCGCGGCAGTAGCACAGGGCGCAGCTAACAAAGAGACAGCCGTTGCCCAAGCGCGGTTAAATAATCCCAATGTTTACTCGCCTTATGGAAACCAAACAGTTACATGGGGAACGCCTGATGCAACTGGTGTTTCACAACCAACAATCAACCAAACCCTCACGCCAGAGGCTCAAAGAGCGTTAACTGCCCAACAGAATCTACAAGCCAATTTAGCGACTTTAGGCGGTCAATCGTATGGAACGGCATTTGATGTAATGTCAAAGCCATTTGATTACAGAGGACAAGTTCAAACCTCGCTAGATACCTCTGGAGTGGCTAAGATGCCTGTAAACGCAGGCACTACGGGGCAAGAGGCGATCATGTCGCGCCTAGAGCCTAGCCTAGCAAAAAACCGAGTTAGCACAGAGACTCAACTGATCAATCAGGGTTTGCGACCAGGCTCGGAAGCCTACGACAACGCCATTAAGTTACTTGGTCAACAAGAAACCGACCAAAGAACGCAAGCAGCTTTGCAAGGCATTAACCTAGATATGTCTGCCAACACACAAGGGTTTAACCAAGCCTTACAAGGCGGTCAGTTTGGAAATACTGCCCAACAACAAGCCTTGGCACAAGCCATTACACAGCGTCAATTACCTCTCAATGAGATCAACGCGCTTATGTCTGGCTCACAGATTCAAAACCCAACATTTAGCCCTTACTCTGGGTCTAATATTGCACCACCTCCGATTGCTAACGCTACTGCCCAACAAGGTGCATTTGATCAAAATCTGTATAACCAAAATGTTGGCACATACAACACAAACCTTGCTGGTCTGTATTCATTGGCTGGTGCTGGCGCGTCAAGGAAGTAAAAATGCCTGAAGTTAACCTAAACCCCTACACCGCAGAGAACGCGGCTATACAACGCAGATTGCAAATGGCTCAGATGTTAAGCCAAGAGGCTATGCAACCCATGCAATTGCCCCAACAACAAGGCGTAAGGGCAAGCCATTTAGCGGGTTTAGCAAAGGTTTTACAAGCCTACAACGCAGGGCAGATGGAGAAGTCTGCACTTGAGGCGCAACAAAATCTAGTTAACAGAACTGGAACTGAGGCTACCGATTGGATTGCCAACTATGGTGGCATAAAAGGCACTCCAAACACCCCAGAACAGATATATACGCCTGAAAGTGGCGATTATCGTGACATGGGAATGATGGGCAAAGATTTGCAAGTTGATTCTCAAGGAAAAGCAATTCAACCAGCGCAAGCGGGTGTTCCAACAAGAGCAAGAACCCCAGAAGAACAGCAAGCCTATTTAGGTCAAGGCATGAGAAATCCTCTAACCTCGGCAATGGCTAGTGCTCTGTTAAGCAAAAACATAGAAAACCAAGATTTCCAAAATATTCTAAGAAGTGCAGGCATGGGCAACGCGCCTAGCGCACCTAACGCACCTATGGGTGGTGCGTCTGCCGCACCTACGGGTGGAATGCAACCTATTGGTGGCGGTATAACAGGCAATATAAATCCCAATATATTGGCAATGAGTGGAAATCCACAGGCTCAAAAATTGGCTGAATTTATCCAAAAAGGACAACCAGAATACGGAACAACTCCTCAAGTATTACAAAAGGCTGATGGCACTTTATTTGAAAGAGTTTATGGTAAAAAAGGCGAAATAATTGATCGCCCATTAAGTGCCACACCATACGAAAAAGAACCAGAACTTAATAGAAGCGTTACATTGGCAATTAAAGCCGCAGGCGTAGAGCCAACAAGTCCAGAAGGTAAGAATATGTATCGCAATTTGATTGCGAAACAAACCTCTCATCCATTGGGAACAAATGTAAAAATTGAGAACAAGATGGGTGAAGGCATTGCGGCTCAGATTGGCCCAATGATGAAGGATTCGGTAGACATTGCAACTGGTGCTGTTAAACAAGTGGACGCGGCAAAGCGTGTTGTTGGTGCTATTGACTCGGGCAAAATCATTGCAGGCCCATTTGCAGGCGGTCGCGTTACTTTGGCGCAAATGGGTCAAGCCTTGGGTGTTGGCGGTGCAGATGCTAAACAACAATTGGCAAACACACGCGATGTAATCCGTGGACTTGCAGAAATGACGCTACAAGGTCGTTCACAAATGAAAGGTCAAGGCGCAATTACCGAGAGCGAAGGTTTGCTTGCTGAACGGGCAAATTCTGGAAAAATTGAAGATTTGACAATTCCTGAGATTAAACAACTTGCCCTAGCAAGTGAACGGGCGGCTCGGTTTGCGTATGCAGAGCACGAAAGAAAATATCAAGAAATGTTGAAAAATCCAGCGACTTCTTCTCTTGCCACTTATTACCAAGGCCCTGTAATGCCACCCGCTATTACTACGCCTAGCGAAGAGCCACCAGTAGGCGCGGTTCGGAGGATTAAATAATGGCTACTTTTCAAGTTGATATTGGCAATGCTACTTATGAGGTAGACGCGGCTGATGAAAAAACTGCTTGGAAATTGGCTAATCAAGCGCATGGCGCACAGCCTTTAGCACCACCGCCTCAACAAGCACCGCAACAACTGCAACAAGCACCCCAACAAGCACCAGAGCCAAGAGATATTTCTGGCCAAGGCATCTTGATGGGCATAAAAGACCCAATCAATGCTGGCGCACAGTTCATAGCAAGAAATGTCCCACCCTCGGTAAATGAGGCAATTGATGTAATCCCTGCTCAATTACGGGCAAGCAATATCCCAATAGTGTCTAAGTTGGCTAATGCTTTGTTGGCAAACCCAAGACCAGAGGCTATTGACAAAGAAATCAGAGATAGAGAAGAAGCCTACCAAGCCCTACGCCAACAAGTAGGGGATGAGGGCTTTGATGTCAACCGAATGGTAGGCAATATCTTGCCAACTGCCGCAGCTACTTCGGCTTTAATTCCTGCCAAAGCGGTCAGCACAATTCCTCGCTTGTTGGGAACTTCTGCCATTGTGGGTGGCGCATCAAGCCAATTAACCCCTGCGGTCACTATGGGAGAACAAGCCTCCTACCCTGCGTTTAAACAAGGGCAAGCCGTTGCAGGCACAGTATTAGGCCCTGTCGGGGCTACTGTTGGACGCATGGGTGGTGGCGTAATTAGGAACATTGGAGAGCGTTTTAGCGAATCTACCGCTATGGATGCGGCTAAATTGAAATTGGCAGATTTGTTGTCAAGAAGTGGTCGAGGAAATTATTTCCAAGGTGGCGGTGGTGACCCATTGGCACAAGTTGAGGCTAAATTGATGACGCAAGGCCCAGAGGCAACGATTGCAGGGGCTGGAGGACAAACTTCTAAAAGTTATTTGGACTTGATGGCCACTTTGCCTGGTCAAGCGAAGGACTTGGTAGAGCAGTTCATTCGCAACCAACAAGCCACCAGAGCAAAGCGGTTAGTAACTGCTGCGGATGAGGCTTTAGGCACTTCTGGCAAAACCTACACAGGAACGCTAGACGCATTAGTTACCGAGAAAAAAACAGTAGCTGCGCCTTTATATAAGCAATTAGAGGGTGTTTCTGTAAGGGTTGATGATGAACTATCCAAACTAATTCAAGCGTCTAAAACGGCTCATGGTGGTGCTGAATTGTTGGCAGAATTAAAGCGTACAACGCCCATTGACATATCCAAAATTAAAACGGGTGACGATATTCCTTTTGATGCTTTGGATAAGGTCAAACAGGCTTTGTTTGATTTGGCAGAAAACTCAAAAGGTAAATTTAAAGAGCCAACTGCACTTAGTGGTGCTTATAACGATTTGCGAATTGCGTTAACCAAGAAAATGGACGCTATAAGCCCCCAAGACAAAAATGGCTCAATTTACAAACAGGCTAGAGATGCGTTTGGAGGCCCAGCCGAGTTAGAGGGTGCAGTTAAGGCGGGTCGCAATGCCATGAAAGAAGACGCAATCAAGGTTGCAGACGCTACTAAGGGCATGGGCGCAAGCGAGATTGAGGCTTACAGAATCGGTGTTTTACAGTCTTTGAAAGACAAAGTAGGTACTGAAGGCGGTCAAACTTCCCTTTTGAAAATGTGGAAAGAGCCTGCTACAAGCGACAAATTAAAAGAGATATTTGGCAATGATTACCGCAAATTTGCGTCTGATGTGGCGCGTGAGGCTCGGTTAAAAGAAATTGAAAGCGTAGGCAGAGGGTCACAGACCGCGGCAAGATTATCTGGAATCAATGAAGATGCCTTGAGAAACACAGCCCAAGCGGGTCAGGCGGTAAGTTCGGCATCTCAGGGTAATCCACTTCCCGCAATTGGGACTCTTACAAAACTTCTTAGCCAAGCAAGTACGCCAGAAACAACACGCAACGAAATTGCCAAACTTTTACTCCAAAAGGGCAATGTTGCTCAAAATACAGTTCGTGAATTGCCCGAGCGAGTTCGTCAATACAATGAACAGTTAGCAAGACAAGCGGCTATGGCTAACGCACTAGCACAACAACCTCAGAGGTAAATATGTCGTACAACGGAAGTGGAACATTTACTATCAACTCTACTGGTCAACCAGTAGTAGCAGGCACAGTCATCACAGCATCAGCGTTTAATGCGTTGACTACTGACCTAGCCACAGGACTGACAACCGCCATCACCAAGGACGGACAGACCACCACAACGGCTCGGATTACCTTTGCCCAAGGCATTACTTCTAGCCTAGTAACGGACTCTTCTAGCGTCTCCACAGGCTCAATCATTACTGCGGGTGGTGTAGGTATAGCCAAGAATCTGTATGTAGGTGGTTTATTGGATGTTGCAGGCGCAACAACATTCACTAACCCTGTGATCAACAACATCAAGATGGGTTACACCACCACCGCAACGGCTGCGGGGACTACCACATTAACTGTGGCAAGCAATTACCGCCAGTTCTTTACTGGTTCTACTACACAGACTATTGTTCTTCCTGTTACTAGCACCTTGGTAACGGGTATGGCTTATGAGATTGAAAATAACTCAACTGGTCTATTAACAGTCAATTCTTCTGGTGGTAACTTAGTAGGAACAATCCCCGCAGGCGTTTGTGCTCATGCGGTCTGTATTGGAACGACCTTAACCACAGCCGCAGATTGGGATTGGGATTACATCTCAACCACAACAATCACGGGTACGGGTGCTAATGTGTTGGGTACATCTCCAACTATTACAACTCCAACCATCAATCAAATTACAAGTGCCGCAGCTACTGCGTTAACTTTGCAGTCTGCTGGCACTACTGCGATTACTGTGGATACTAGTCAAAAAGTAACTTTTGCAAACCCAATTCAAGGGGGTTCTATTACTTCTGGTACTGCGGTTGCATCTACTTCTGGCACTAGCATTGACTTTACTTCTTTACCAACTTGGGTTAAGCGGATTACTGTAATGTTTAGTGGCGTTAGTACAAGTGGTACATCAAATTGGTTGTTTCAACTTGGAAGTGGTAGTGTTACTACAACTGGTTATTTAAGCGTTGGGGCTAGGTTTTCAAACGCTACTGCTGTGGCAACAACTTCTTACACAAATGGCCTTGGAATATACAACGATAGTGCGGGTGCGGTTGTTGGTGGCATTTGTACTTTTACTCTGCTTGGTAGTAATACTTGGACTGCAACGGCTGTTTTGTCTAGGACTGATTCTGTTTCAATATACACATCAGGTATGACTATTGCCCTTGGCGGCACTCTTGATCGCGTCCGAATTACCACCGTCAACGGCACAGACACCTTTGACGCTGGCTCAATCAACATTTTGTACGAAGGATAATTATGCACCGCACAGTCGTAAATGTTCAAACTGGTGAAACCACGCAAGTTGATTTAACAGCAAAAGAAGTAGCACAGGCACAGGCTAATCATGCCACTTGGGTAATAGCAGAAGCCCAACGACAAGTAACACCTACGCTTGAGGAAACAATACAGAGTCAAGCCGCAACAATCACCGCACTAACCGCCCGTATCACGGCATTAGAAAATGCTTGAGGACGCTGAGACCCGCCTCGCGGTTCACGAAGCCCTGTGTAGTGAGCGTTATAAGCGGATAGATGACTCGCTATCCGTTGGTGACAAGCGCATGGCTAAGATTGAATATCTGCTGTATGCGGTGATTTTGATGGTGTTGCTAGGCCCAGGCGTGGCAGCAGAGTTTGTCAAGAAAATGATCGGAGTGTGACATTGACCCTTTTTCTCTTCTTATGTTGGCACAAGGGGCTGTCTCTGCTATCAAGCAGGGGTGCTCTATGTTGCACGAAGGGAGAATGCAGCTTGAAGGTGCTAAGAAAACCATCGAGGGCGTACAAGCCGACCTCAAAGCAATTAAGGGCATCTGGGATTGGGTACTTGGGTTATTTGTTAGCAAGCCTAGCAAGCCAGAAACCAAGCCTGTGGAGAAAACGAAAGCCAAAAAAGATGAATCCTACGAAACCCTCGAACTTGAAACAATCAAGAATGTCGGAGTTCAACTTGGAAACTTCTTTGACATACAAGCCCAATTAACCAACTACTACGCCTCTTTGGAGGCAGAGTCTAAGGAACGCTATGACCCAACTCAAAACACTTCTAAAAAAGCTATTGAACGCGCCTTGGTGGAACTCCAAATGGAAAACCTTGATGCACAAATTCGGGAACAAATGACTGTCTATGCGCCTGCTGAACTAAAGGCTATTTACAGTCGGTTTCTGAAGATGTATGCAAGGATTCAACAAGAACAGGAATGGGCTAGAGCAGAAGAAGTCAGAAAGATGAGACTAGCGCGTTGGCAAAAGGAACAAGAAGAGATCAGGGCTATTGAGTTAACAAGTGGAGTAATTGCTGTGGTATTTGTATCATTACTTTTTGGGTGGCTAATGTGGCAACTGCGCGTCTTATCGGGTGGGTTTTAAGCGCGGTGGCTTTATGCCTGATTGTTGCTACAACCTCCATTGCCTACATTGAAACCTTATATATGAAAGCCCAACTCAAGCAAGAAATCAGGGAACTACGCAAACTTAAACGAGAACTCAAGGAGGCTAAATGATTCCAATAGGCGCACTTTTAGACATTG
>Ga0208916_10001155_pt1 | contig 11532 bp, 16 predicted proteins | sample DEB19_08_DNA_5_FD_184523 | JGI IMG/M metagenome (GOLD analysis project Ga0208916, IMG submission 184523) | Aqueous microbial communities from the Delaware River and Bay under freshwater to marine salinity gradient to study organic matter... | ecosystem: Environmental > Aquatic > Marine >... | reverse complement strand
AGGCGCGTGGCCGAAGGAGCCATCTATCGCCACGAGATTGATGCCCTGTTTGCCGATAGCCGGGTGCGTGATGTGCCATACGACCCACTGTTGCCAGTGCACACGGTGTGGGATTTGGGTTGGAACGACTCGATGGTCATTGGCTTTGTGCAGCGTGGACCGATGGACATTCGCATCATTGACCACATCGAAGAATCAAACCGAACGCTCGATTGGTATGTGGCCGAGCTTGACAAGCGACCGTACCGCTACGGCATTGACTTTATCCCGCACGATGGCCGGACACGCAACTTCCAGACTGGAAAGAGCACAGAGGAGCAACTGACCGACATGCGCCGAAAGGTGGAAGTGTTGCCGGTTGACAGCATCGAAGAGGGCATCAAGGCCGCACGAATGGCTTTTCCCAAGTGCTACTTCGACAAGACAAAGACCATGCGCCTTGTCGAGAGCCTGAAGCGTTACCGGCGCGACGTGAACCAGCGCACCAACGAGCCAGGCGCACCACTTCACGATGAATACAGCCATTCGGCCGACATGTTCAGGTATCTCGGGCAAGCCGTTGACCTGATGAGCAACAACGTGTCAACCAAGCTCGAATCTTTCAAAAACCGAACCAGAAGCTGGAGATAGCCATGCAGATGAGTCCCATCGTCACCCCATCAGGCCGACCCATGTGGTCAGCCGGTTATCACGCCCACAAAACCAAGGTGCACCGCGGCTTTGTCTGTTCGCTTGAATGGATTGGCGAGGGCAAGAAGTCTCAGCCTGCGATGGTGATCTGGCCAGCCAGCAACGTGTTTGCCAGCCGTGAAGGCGCTGGATTGTGGGTGATTGGCCGCAGAGCCATCACGGAGTTCGTGGGTTTCACTGGCAATGGCAAGTGTACCGGTGGCCCAAGTGAGCATTGCATTCGTGAAGCACGCCAGGCATTGCCGATTCTGGATAAGGACATCAACGACAGGGAGGCTTTGAGCGCCCTGGTCGATGTGGTGGTGACGTTTGCGCCTGAGCTGGTGCTGATGCCGGTCACGCCAAAGATCGTCAAGGATTCATTCGAGACCGCGCCTCTTTGGGATATGCGTGTTACCGAAAAGAACTCAGGGAAAACATTGCGCGAGGAGTCCGTATGAAGGGCATGAAGATGGACGAGGCGAGTGTCCGTGAACGCCACACCAAAAAGCGAGATTGGTTCTTGGCCGAGGCTTCTAGGCAGGCCAGCAATCGGATGATGATGGCTAAATCGGAGTCATTTTACGATGGAAACCAGTGGACGCACGAAGACGCCGAAACAGTGCGCGGCCGCGGGCAGAATCCTATCGTCTATAACGAGGTCAAGCCAACCATCGATTGGCTGATTGGAACCGAGCGCAAGACCCGGGTTGACTTCTTTGTGACCGCTGAAGCGCCAGGAGAGCAGGCTACAGAGGATGCCAGCAACAAAACCAAGTTGCTGAAGTACCTTGACGACAGCAACCGGGCGCAGTTTGAGCGCAGCTATGCCTTTGAGGATGCAGCCAAGGCCGGTGTAGGCTGGATTGAGGTGGGTTTGCGTGGCGATAAATCAGGGGTGCCAATCTTCATCGGCGCCGAGTCGTGGCGAAACATCTTGTGGGACTCGCAAGCGACCAAGCGGGACTTGTCCGATGCGCGCTACCTGTTTCGCATCAAAGTCGTGGATCTGGATGTCGCTGAAGCCATCTTCCCCGACAAAAAAGAGCAACTGGCGCAGTGTGTGCAGACCGGAGACGACGCCGAAGTGTTCCGAAGCTGGCTGGGCGGCTCTGGCCTGATTGCTGGCCTGGACACCTTCAGCCGCGATGACCCGAACCTCGACTACATGACCGCCAAGCCGGTGGATCTGTTCAATGCCCGTGAGCGCGTTATGCTGATTGAGTGCTGGAGTCGTGAGCCGTTCGCCAACACAGAGCCGGGGCCGTTCGGCATTGCTGACCCGGTGACGTTCAAGATCGCGTGCTCTGTGATGACCGAGAAGGACATGCTGATTGAAGTTTGGAGCCCGTTCAAGCATGATCGTTTCCCGTTTATTCCTGTGTGGGCCTATCGAAACAGGCGCACAGGCTTGCCTTACAGCCCCATCCTGCCGCTGATTGGACCGCAAGAAGCCAAGAATCACCGAATGAGCCGCAGTCTGTACGAGGCCAGCGCCAATCAGGTGTGGATGGAAGAAGATGCCTTCAATCCTGAGGTGATGGACATTGACGAGCTTCGCCAGGAGTTGGATGCGCCCGACGGTACGGCCATCTTCGCCCGGGGCGCTCTGGCCGGAAACAAGGTGCGCGACCGGGACAACCGCGGCAAGGCGCAGTTCCAGATGCAACTGGCCGAGCAGGACACCAACGCCATCCGCATGATGGCCGGAGTGAACGGCGAGAACCGTGGGCTTGACACCAACTCCATCAGCGGCAAGGCTGTGCTGGCCAAGCAGGAGCAGGGCAGTTTGTTAACCATGGAGCTGTTCGACAACACCCTATTCGCCCGCCAAATGGAAGGTGAAATGACACTGAGCCTGGCCGAGCAGTTCATCACCGAGAAGATCACGGTCAGAAACGCGACTGATGTCGGCAAGTACGACTACACGACCTTGAACGACCCGCAGGACGATGGAACCTACCTGAACGACATCACCCAGCGCAGAGCTATCTTTGTGGTTGGCGAGCAGGCGTGGAAGCAGTCATTTGCTGAAGCCGCCTTCGAGTCGCTGATGCAGGTCATGACCCAACTTGCCGCCGCAGCGCCTCAAATGGTGATGCAGATGCTTGATGTGGTGTTTGAAATGCACCCGAACCTGCCAAAGAAGGAAACGCTGTTGCAGCGCATTCGCCAGGTGAATGGCCAATCAGGCTCAGACGGAAAGATGACGCCAGAACAGCAGGCCGCCAAGCAGCAGCAGGCGCAGATGGCCAAAGCACAGTTTGACTCGCAGATGGCCAAGTTGCAAGCCGATATCCGTGAAGCACAGGCCAAAGGAGAGAAGCTCGAAGCCGATGCGATGGCCAAAAGGCTGGAGGGACTGTACCTCAGTGCCCAGGCCGCGCAAGTGCTGGCCATGGCGCCGCAAATCACCCCGATTGCCGATGAGTTGCTGAAGTCTGTGGGCTTCAAAGACCAGTCAGGAACCGGCGTGATTGACCCGAGCGTGATCCCGCAGCAAGCCGAGCCAAGCCCGCAAGTTCCGCCCATGCAGCAGATGGATGGCGGCATGGCGGGCAGTGAAACGATGCGACCCGATGGCATTCAGCCTGAATTGATGTAACCCTTTTTTAACCACGCTGGAGTGTGACTATGACCATGAAAACCCCCGAAGAAACCCGCATCCTGACCGAAATTGCTGCCGCCAAAGAGCGAGGAGAAGACCCGTTTGGTGATAACGACCCGATCGAGGTCGAAGCCGCGCCAGAGTCTGAGTCGATTGCCGACCCGGATCAGGCCGAAGAAATCCCCGAAGAAGTAACGGCTGAAGCTGAACAAGCGCCGGTCGAAGACGCCGCCCAGTCCGAGCAAGCACCAACGGTGTACCAGGCCGATGTGCCGGCCGACTACAAAGCCCAGCGCGCGGAGCTGCTGAAGGAGAAGGCTGGCCTGATGAAGAAACTCATGGACGGCGAGATGGACGCCGACGAGTTTGCAGCCAATGAGGCCCGGGTCAGTGATGCCCTTGAAGACCTGACGGCACAGCGCATTCGTGCCGAGACTCTGCAGGAGGCCAACATTCAATCCCAGGCGCAGTACCAGCGCAAGGAGATTAAGAAGCTGATCGCCAATTCAAAGGCCGAAGTCGATTACGCCGCCGATCCAAAGGCACAGAAGCAGTTTGACATGGCTTTGCAGGCTGTGGCCTCCGATGCGGACAACGCCGGTCTTGACTACGCCGAGATTCTTGCCCAGGCGCACAAAGTGGTGCTGGCTTTACGTGGCGTGACCAGCAAGGGCCAGGTAGTTGAACAGGCGATCAAGAGTCGCATCCCTGATGTCAAAGTGCCGGTGACGCTTCGCAGCATCCCTACCGCGGCAACGCCCAACGCCAACGGCAACATGCTCGATCAGATTGGCCGGCTGACTGGCCAAGCCTATCAGGACGCCTTTGCAAAACTGTCGCCAAACCAGCGTAAGGCTCTGCTGGACGAGGCATAGGCAGGTATGGCGCACCAATCCGGGTTGATCATGGAAATGCGCGTAGGTGAGTCGATTTGCCTGCGCGGAATAAATGGTGTTGACTCCGAAAAAATTGTGCTAATACTTGAATCCAAAGATGGACGCAAGGCGCGTGTTCGCATCCAGGCAAGTCAATCCGTAAGGGTTGACCGGCAGGAAAAGACACCTGTATTGCCCCACCTTCCGTAGCCACGCTAACCCGTGGTGTGTGTCGGCTCGCAGGAGTGAGTCAAAAGCCATTTTCAAGGAGATACCATGGCTCGTACCACGATTTTGCCCGCCGACGCAAACAAACGCAAGGCTTGGGCTGCAGCAGTTGCTGAAGATGCAGCAAAGGATCAATACTTTGCACGGCTGGAAGGCCCAGAAGGTTCCCGCTCTGCGGTGATCAAGAAAACGGAGCTTGAAAAAGGCTCTGGCGATGAAGTGACAACCGCTCTGGTGGCCAAACTGCGCGGCGCACCCATTACCGAAGGCAAGAAATTGTCCGGTTCTGAGTTCCGTCTGCAGCACAGCGCCCACACGATGCGTATCAACGAGTTCCGCCATGGCGTGAACATCGGAGCCCGCATCGAGCAATCGCGTGTTGGCTTCAACCTGAAGCAGCAAGGCCGCGAAAAGCTGACCGAGTACATCAAAGACCTGTACGAAGAAACCATTGCCTGCGCTGCAGCCGGTGCACGCGGTGTTGGTGACGAGATTCAACAACTCGGCACAGATTACGCTGGCTACCCGAACGCTCTGCGCGCGCCGGATGCCAATCACCTGTTCATTGGTGGTGCTGGCGACAAGGTAAAGAACACATTGACGGCAACAGGTGCCGACAAGATGTCTCTTGCCACCGTCAACAAGCTGCGCACCAAAGCCAAGAAGCTGCTTGGATTCGGCGCAAATGGCGTGAAGATGACTCCCATTCGCAAGAATGGCAAGGAGTGCTTTGTGCTGGCCGTGTTGCCCGAAGTGATGCAGGACATCCGCGACGACGCTGGTGGCCAAGGCTGGTTTGAGGCTCAAAAGGCTTTGACCGCTGCCATTGGCAAGGAAAGCGAAATCTTCAAGGGTGGCGCTGGCATGTTCAACGGCGTGCTTGTTGACGAGTGCGAAGTCGGGATCAAGTTCAGCGACTACGGCGCTGGCGTCAATGGTTTGGCTGCCCGCTCGCTGTTCATGGGTGCCAACGCTATCGCTGTGGCGCACGGAACCAAAGGCATGGCCGATGGTATGTCGGTTGCACTGGATGAAGACATGGATGACCGCAACCATGACCACATCCTGTTCTTCGAGATGATCTTCGGCGCTGACAAGACTCAGTTCCCAAGCCCATCGGGGACAAACATGGACTACGGCCTTATCTCCGTGGACACGTTCTACACCGCCGCTGTTTAAGGAGCAAACACCATGGCAAACTATCAATCCAAACAGGTCAAAGCTGGCGTGCAGGCAGTCAGCCCCGATGAAGCCTACGAGGTGATTGGCGTGATCGCTGACTACGTTACCCCCACGGGTGGCCTGGCATCGGGCTCGATCATAGAAATGGGCGCCATCCCTGACAACTGCATCCCGGTGGACATCATTGTTCACACGGGCGTGCTTGGAGCTTCCGTGACTCTGGACGCCGGCATCATGAGTGGCGCCTACGCCTCGACCGACCAGGCCCGCACCTTGGGCAGCGAGTTCTTTGCATCGGCGCAAGCTGCTGCAACGGCTGTGCTGCTTCGTGGCACCAAGTCGTTTACGCCAATCGCTCCAAGCGCAGAAGTGAAGTCGTGGGGTTTGAAGATCGGTGGGGCGACAACCTCGGCCGCCATCAGCATCCGTGCGACGTTGCTGTGTGTTCCAGCCCCTGTGGGCATCGTGAACGCCTAACCATGGCAGGCAAGCCAAGAGGCTGGAGACAGTCCTTGCAACAACCGGAGGGGGAAACCTCTCCGGTGCTGACATCTGAGCAGCGAAACAACCCGGCATACCTGACAGGCGATGACCTTCGTCACCTGGCGTGGACCTTGGGAATGCCCAAGTCTGAAGCGTCGTCAATGAGCGACGACAAAATCCGCTTGCAATTGAAGTATCTGACGCACAGGCGGTACGGCGATGCAGTGGAGTGAATTTAACCCCTACGTTGCCCCATACGTCATTGGGTGCCCTGATCCGCTGATTGAGCAGCACGCAAGGCTGGCGGCCATCGAGTTCTGTCGCAGAACCTCATGCTGGCAAAAGACCCTTGATCCAGTCGTTACCGATGGCGTTAGCAATCTGGTGGAGCTTGAGAATGAAACGGGTTTGCAGATCATCAAGATCAAGGCCGTGTCTGTTGATGGCCGTAGCCACCCGGTAACCGATTCATCTAATGGGTTGAAGCTGGCTCGCTCGGGTTCAACGCAAAACTATTGCTTCACTCAGGACAACAAGACACTGCATATTTCACCGCTTCAAGTTTCCGGTATTGCGGTCCAGGTGGATGCTGTCCTTGCACCATCACGCACTGCGGCAACACTCGATGACGTGATTGGCGCCGAGTATTTGCACGACATTGCCCTGGGAGCCATCACGTCACTGATGCGGCTACCAAAACAGCCGTGGACGGATTACAACGCGGCAGGCATCTACTCAACTCAGTTCACGTCCAGAATCGCCACTGTTGCCGCCAAGGTGTCGCGTGGATTCATGGCGCAGAAGATGCGCAGCCACGCAAGCTATCTATAAGAGCAACGGGAATATCCAAAGCCGCCTACGTGCGGTTTTTTCATTTTGATAGCTGGCCAAGTGCCACTAAGCCTCCATGTTGACTCCGAACAAAGTCATGGGATTCTTGATGCACTATGACCATCACCGCCCAGTCCATCATCCAGACCTCGCAGGAGCTGCTGCAAGACCTGACCGGCATTCGCTGGCCGGCTACTGAGCTTGTTGCGCACCTCAATGACGGCCAACGCGAGATTGCCACACTGCGGCCGGACCTCTTTGTCGTCACAGTGCCCACATCCATCACAGGGGTCAAGCACACCCTGCCGGACGCCTGCGTCAACCTTGAGGAAATCAGCCGCAACACCAACGGTGCACCGATTCGCCTGGTGGATCGGACCATGCTGGATGCCGTGGAGCCCGGGTGGATGACCAAGACCGCCAGCACAACGATCAAGCACTACTGTTACGACAGCAAAGAGCCTGACGCCTTTTATACCTACCCCCCGGCCGCCAGCGGAGCCAGTGTGGATCTGGTGTATTCGTCCTTGCCTGTGGACGTGGCCGCGCCAAGTGGGGCAGCTTACAGCACTGTGACTGGGAACATCAGTTGCAAAGACACATGCAAGAACGCGCTCATTTACTTTGTGTTGTACCGGGCCTGGTCAAAAGACGCGGAGTTCGGTGGCAATGCGGCGCTGGCCCAGGCTAATTACGCGTTTTTCACGGCTGGCCTGAAGACTGACGCCGCCACTGGTGAGGCCGTGAAACCCACGGTGGCCACATGAAGCCATCCCGCCTCTTCAACATCATCGTCGCGTTCGACTTGTTGCTCGCCGCGTGCGTGGGTTGTAGACGGAACGAAACCCTGAGCGCAGCAGCCTACTCCACTGAGCAGGACGGCAAGTTCTGGGGGAAATTCTGGCGCCCCAAGATCGACTGGGCTTTCAGCCGTTGGCAGCCTGATCACTGTCGCGGGGAATTTGAGCTTGAACAGAAATGGAACAGGACTTTCAATGAGTGATTTATCAGAAGTGGAAGCCGCCATCGAGCGCAAGTTGCACGAGCACGAGCTGCGTGAGATGGACAACGTGCGCGCACTCATCAAAGCACTGGAGCTTGAGGCTTTCCCCGATGGTCCGACGGCACACAAAGCCGCGCACCAGGCCATTATCGACGCGGCCCACGCGCAAGAGGAATTTTGGCGCGGCCTGAAGGTCGATGTGGCCAAGAAATCGATCTGGGGCATTTTGCAAATTCTCGCCATCCTCGTTTGCGCCGGGATCGCCGCCAAGTTCGGCCTCGGGACGCTGGTCGCTGGAGCCGTGAAATGACCACCTACACCGTCACCACCAAGTTCACCCCCAATCCGTAACAAAGGAACACCACCATGGCAACCACAGCAGCAATCTGCAACAGCTTCAAACAAGAGCTGCTTGCAATGACCCCCCACACAGCCGCAGACACCTACAAGATCGCCTTGTACACAGACGCAGCTGCAACCTTGTCCAAGGCCACCACAGCCTACACCGCCACGGGTGAGATTACCGGCACCGGCTACACCGCAGGCGGCATGAATCTGGCGGGCTTCAGTGTCACGCTGGACACGGACACAGCCGTTCTTGACTGGACGACTGACCCGGCTTGGACGTCTGCCACGATCACCGCTGACACTGCGCTGATCTACAACTCCAGCCGTTCAAACAAGGCGGTTGCTGTGCTCAAGTTCACAAGCGCAACGTCCACAGCGGCAACGTGGACGTTGCAGTTGCCCGCTGCCACAGCAGCGGCAGGCACGGTTCGCTTCGTCTGAGGTCTGCCATGACCCTTCTAACCGAAATCCAAGCCAAGTGCAGTGCGGAGTTGATCGCTTCGCACGACTACGGCGCAATTGCTGCGGCGGTGAATGTGGGCCGCACCAAAGTCACGCAAAGGCTCGGCGGAATCGGCCTGGTGCTGGAGACGCTCGGGCCTGAAGGTGGCGCAACTCTGCTGGACGCTCTGCAAGGGCAGACCGCTACAGTGCCAGCCCTCAAGTGGGCTTGGTATCTGATCGAGCGGGGGGAGCTTGATTTTGGCAGTGCTGCAACGAGGGGGATGATTAATGCCCTGATCACAGAGCCTGCGAAGTCGCTGCTGCTGGCCGTGGCCGAAGTGGCTGACCCAGTGAGCGCGGCACAAATCGAAGTCACCCTGAAAGACGACACCGGAGCATACAAATGACTGATACAACCCTCAGTAAAACAGTCGTTACGCTGATTGCTGCCAGTACCAGCAATGCAGCCACGGCCACGACACGCGGCACGGCTGACCTTCGCACAGCGCTCGGCGGCTTGTTGACGATCAAACTCAACAACGCCGGAACTCTTGGGGCGCAAGCTGAAGCCCGCATTCTGATTGCCCACAACACAGGGGCAACACCGACTGCAGCCAGCGCAGGCGCAGACTGGAAGACCGTCTACGTTGTTGGCAATGGCACAGTGTCAGGCACCACAGGCGAGTGGAACTATGACGTTCCGCAAGGCACGATGCACCTTGAAGTTGAGGTGACTGGAAACACGACCAATGCCGTGACGTGTGAAGCGTTCCTGAGCCGTATTGACAAAGCCGTGAGCGTGTAAATGCTGCCGTTTAAGACGCGGAGAACCAGCCAGCCGCAGGGCGAGGTTGAGATTGACTGGAGCAATCCGCTCACAAATAGTTTAGCTGTCGCAGTTAGCCCGGTCGGCAGCTATGGCATGACTAAATTGCTTGGGCCAAACCCAATCACGTTTGTGGGCACTCCGGCACAAACTGTCTCAAACAAAGGGGTCGGAAAAACTGGCGGGTACATGACCTCTCAAGCAGGCCTGAATGATGCGCCATTGAGCATATTTATTCGCTGCATTATTACTTATAGTGCAGCTACAAAAGGTATCTTTTCTTTTGGCGACGTAGCAACTGAAGGCATTCCAAGAATTCTGATACAGCAGAACAATCTATCACTACGCATCTATAACGTAGTTGGTGAGTATGTTTTTACATCAGGAAATGTAATCACACTTGGAAAGCCCATAGACATCGCATACACACACAATGGGTCCAGCGGTGCGCTATATGTAGATGGGGTGCGAATATATGAAGACTCCTCAACATTTTCAAGCGGAACAAATAGGTTTGCAAACTGGTATGTTTTTTCGGGGTATAGCGGAATACCATCCGGGTCAATGCTGGAGCATTTCCAGTGGAGTAGGGCGCTATCTGCTTCAGAAATAAAGTCACTCAGCGCTAACGAATACCAGCTATTCAAGCCCCAATCCAGAAGCCTATGGATTCCTGGGACGGTGAGTGGCGGTGGGGTGGCAACAGTCATCCCTATCGGTCAGCAAGCCACCGGCTCAGTCGGCACTCTCGTAGCCACTGGCGCAGCGAAAGCTCTGCCCGCAGGCGTGAGCGCATCCAGCGCAGTAGGCACTCCGTCTGCAAAGGGCGCAGCCAAGGCCAGTCCTACAGGGGTGTCTGCAGCAGCTGCTGTGGGGGCACTGTCTGCGAAGGGTGCCGCTCTCGGCACTCCCTTGGGAGTCTCAGCAACCGCGAGCGTAGGTACCCCGACAGTCATAGCAGGGGCCAACATTCCAGCTACTGCGATCCCCACAGGCGTAGCCGCAAACGCTGCAGTGGGTACACCGGTGGCGACTGGTGCAGCACGCGCAGCACCGATTGGTGTACAAGCCTCAGCATCGGTCGGTACGCCGGTTGTCGTCGCAGGTGGCGCAGCCGTCGCTATGCCTTCGGGTGTGCAAGCTATCGGGTCGGTCGGTGCGCTGATCGCTACCGGACAGGCTTGGCGCATGGCAGGTGGTGTGTCGGCTTCTGGCGCAGTGGGCACGCCTGTTGTCCTGTCAGGTAGTTCGGCAATTGCCACGCCAGCGGGCTTGCAGGCCGTTGGTTCAACGGGAACACCGGTAGCAACTGGCGCATGCAGAACCTATCCGCTTGGCCTGGCAGGGTATTGGAGCGTTGGCACCCCGATGGCCGTGCCAGGAGTATCTGGCGTAGCCGTTGTGTACCCGTCAGGCGTGCAGGCGGGGGGCTACGTTGGGGTTCCTGCAGCAAAAGGTGCGGCTGTTGCACTGGCCCAGGGCGTCTATGCCACCGGCCAAGTGGGTTTTCCCGTGGCAGGGCTGATTTCCGTCATACCCCCAGGCCTCGTCAAATTTGTCCCTGACACAGCCTCCTACGCATTTATCCCCGGAGCGTCCGCTTACTCATTCGAGGTGAACACATGACTGCCATTACCCGCTACCGTGGCGACACGGCCCCCGACACAGGCTATGCCGCCATTGACGGCGTAGCCCTCAACGTCACCGGGTGCAGCTTCAAGCTCACCGTTGATCCCGAAAAAGCACCCGCGTCTGCGGCAAACAATCTGTTCTCGTTGAGTGGAGAGGCCGTGGACCCCCTGACTGGAAAGATCAAGTTCCCAATCACGGACATGCAGGCCGACCAGACGCCGGGCAAGTATTGGTATGACATTCAGATGATCGACGGGGCAGGCCTCAAGCGCACGATTGCGCTCGACCGGTACATCATTTTGCAGGACATCACAAAATGAAGCTCAGCAAACCCGCCCGAGAAAAACTCAAAACGCTGGAAGGCTTCAGGGGAACGGCCTACCTTTGCCCCGCAGGCGTCTGG
>Ga0208916_10001151_pt1 | contig 11541 bp, 27 predicted proteins | sample DEB19_08_DNA_5_FD_184523 | JGI IMG/M metagenome (GOLD analysis project Ga0208916, IMG submission 184523) | Aqueous microbial communities from the Delaware River and Bay under freshwater to marine salinity gradient to study organic matter... | ecosystem: Environmental > Aquatic > Marine >... | reverse complement strand
CGCCGCACTGGAAACCATCCACGAAGCTGGTCGCATGTCAGACCAACCCCGAGCGGTTTACTGCGCGCTCATCGCCCAGGACGCACTGAACGCCGCCGGGAATCAGGAAAACCTCAAAGCCCGAGGGACCAAAAGAGAGGCGCTGCTCGCCGCTTTGGAGCAGTGCTTGCCCTACGTTGACCGAGTCCGTGCAATGAGCGGGGGCGATGGCGACCTGACTGCGCTGACCGCTCGCGCTGCACTGAACGCAGCGAAAGGAGGGGTGCAATGACCACCGCCGAACTGGCCCACGAAGCCTGTGGATACGCTGCCCACAATAAAGTCTGCCCGCTGGCAATAGTCCAGGCACTACGGGCACAAGTGGAGCGGGATGCGGAATCGATGGATTCCGTGTGGAAACTGCTGGCGGTCCTGAAAAGGCTGGCCGATGCTGTCGTTGCGCACCGTGAAAACTTCACCATCGCGGCACTGAACGAGCTTTGCGAAGCGGAAGACGAAGCTCGCACGGCGCTGCAAATGGCGATGGGAGGCGCACAATGACCGCACCTTACGCCTACACAATGCACGCCGCAGCCAGCCCCGACGGCTACGGGTGGGACGCGTGGATGATCGAAACCGCAACGGGTGAGTGTATCGGCGACGGGTGGGGAATTGAACCGCACGAAGCGAGGATTAACGCGCTCCATGATGCCGAGTTTACTACTGGAAAACTCAAGGAAGGAACCGCACAATGACCGCAACCATCCGCACCATTGCCCGGCAAATCACCGACTCGAAAAAGCCACTGAGCGAACGGGCGGCGCTATGTAAATGGGCGCGCACCACAGCATTAACGCGACAGATAGAGGTGCTGGTGATCATCATCGCCCGCGACCAGACCATCGCCCACGCCAACCGCAACTAAACCCCAACCCCGGTGCGGGTCCGATCCCCGCACCACCACCACCAAAACCAAAACCAATGACCACAGAAACCATCAGAACATCACACTGGGCGGACACCGCCCGCCAGACTATGGCGGAACTTTCCGCTAATCTTCCCGCCGTCCTCGAAAGCAATTTCGATTTGTGGGAGCATCGCGTCAGCCGAAGCGAGGAAACGCCATTCGTTCCGCACACCAGCCTTTTCGCCATGGAAGCACTGGAATATGCGCGCACCGAACCCGAACCCGGCAAGGGCCAAAGCGAGCCGACCGGAAAGACATTCTCTTTCCTAGTCGTGGCAGACTGCCGCCGAGAAGCCGTGGAAAAGGTAAATGCCCAGCTTGCCGCCCACGGATTCGACCCGGCAAACTTCATGCAACGCAGCACCGGAAACCGCCTTTTGATCTTAGCTTAAACCAAAACCAATGACCACCACCACCACCGAACCAAACCAAAGCTCCCGAATCGTTTCCGCCAACGTCGCCCGCGACATTTTCGAGGCGCTGAAAGAGCAGGAGCGAACAAGCGCATGGCCCTGCAATCAATCCTTCGCGAAAGGCGCGCCAATAAACGAACCAAAACCAAAACCAACCCGAGGCCGACCACGCAAACAACCAGGTGACCCGAAGGGCAGATATGCAATGACCGTAAAGGCACTGGCAGCGCGTTCGAAAGCTGGGCGGGCCGGAAAAGGCGCGTGCAAATTGCGCGACTCGACGTTCGCACCCACCACCGAGGGGGCGAAAAGCTAGGAGGAATCAAGCGGCGGGTGTTTCATGCAGGACAACAAATCCCGGAAGCAGGTTCTCCCTGCCCACCATGCCCGCCGCTTGAGATCCTAGCCTCGCACCTGGCCGCACCTGCCACACTGCCCACGCGGGCCTGTCCAGTCGTGAGATAGCCACAACACCCTGCACGGCCCCGAGCGTATCGGCCCCACGGCTTCGCGCTTTGCCTTCTGCTTATTTTCGCTGGCTTTCTGGCTGAGGTATTTCAGCCGCTCGGCGAAAACCACGGTGCTGACTAGCTGCGGGTGTTGCGCGATCATGTTGTTTTTTCCTCCGTACGAACAGGCTTCCTCCGATGCGCTCTGCGGGCCTCGATATTGTCTGCGGGAATCCACTGACCAGTCAGCAGCGACCGGAACTCTATCGGCTCACCGTCGAGCATTGCTCGGCAGGCGTCGAGCCACTCGGCTTTTTCTTCGGGCGTGAAGATCATTTTAGCCGTTTGCCGGGTTGCGATGGTTGGAGCAGAAACGCGATCAACTCCGCGGTCGGCCTGAGCGTAGTCGTCCGCCCTGTCGCCCCAACGTGCCGAGGGTATGCAGGGCACCGCTGATGGTGGAGCCGGTCGCGGAACGACGCTAGGGTTGTGCCGGCGCCCTGAGTGCGCCAGAGGTCGATCGGCGTGATCCACTCGCTCGCCTCTGGATGTGTGACCGAGAAGCCGCGTGACCTGAGCAGGCCGATGGCGGCGTTGATGTCGATGTCGGTGGTCATGGTGCGAGGGTGATGCCTTCAGCGGCGAGTGACTTGATGATGATGTCGGCGAGTCGATCCGACGTGATGGGAGATCCGTTTGCGAATCGGCTGATCGTGATGCGTAGGCGCGCATCGAGCGCGAACTCGACCGGCTCGGCGATGTCGCGGATCGGACAGGCGTCTGCGAGGTCGTGCCGCGTTGTAATGTCGGTGATGGTCATGAGCGGCGGGATGAGGCGGCGAACCACGCCATGGACTCCCCGAGGTATCGGGTGCGCGAGTGGCGGCGGCGGTTGCGGCAGCCATTGAGGCTGCGGAGGAAGCGAAGGATATTTTTCATACAGTTACGGTGCGAACATCACGGCTGAGGAGTCCACCATTGCGAGCAACTCCACCGTGGGAGCCGTCGCTGTTGCATTCCATGTCGCCTGATACACGACCAGGAGCGTGAAACGCGCCGATCCTGCTACTCATGCGCTCCTGCGCGGTGACTGGGTCGGCCCATTGCGTTTTGATAATGTCGCCATTGAGGCGGAACTCGTAGCGGAACTGGATGCGGGTGTTTGCGGTTTGTGTTGTCATGTTCATGCGCTATCTTTCCCACTATATCGGCGGGTTGTCAAGGGGTTGGGGCAAAATAGTTTGCTTTTTCTTTTTGGTGGCCAAAATCGCAGCCCTCAGCATGTCCCGACTCTCCCGGTGTCGAGCCGTCGCCAGTCGAGTCTGCTGAAGGAGGATGCGCGCAAATGGATCTCCGCTGTGGTCTGCGATGCAGTCGCCAGCGGCCTCGCCAGCGCGCACAGCGACCTGTAGCGCGGCCAGGATGTCTTTTAGGCTGTTCATTCTGAGTCTGGCCCTAAGCAGAGGCAGTCGGCATAGTGTTCCAAGTGAATAACGCACCAAGGCTCTCCACAGCACTCGCAGGAGGGACAATCGGAAGCGAAGACCACTGGTTTGCCATTGCTTCCGCAATACCCCGATACGTTTTGCTTCGCAGCTTCCATCGGTCTGGGCTTGGCCCCAGCTTGTTTTGTGAGCCGTTGGCGCACTGGTTTTCCCAGCGTCCGCTTGCGGGCTTTTGCAGGATGTTTGTCGGCGTCAGCGCCGGGAGGTTTTTTAGCCATAGACAGGTAGTTTTTGATTCGGGATGCCCAAATTGCCACGGGTGAATGATGCAGTCAGGTTTGCGGATACGGGTGGAGATTGCGCCCACTGGATTTTCCAGCGCGATGTAAGGCGCATCCGCTCCAAGCAGCGCCATCACAAATTCCAACGCGTCCTCTGTAAGCTTCGGGTCACGCAATCCGCGCACCGTCCAGTGCATCCCAGACGAGCAGAGATATGTGCAGGGCGGGAACGCCACCACGATGTCCCATTTATCCCCAAGCACGTCGCGCACGTCGCCTTGGTAATGCGGCCCAGGCGTTTCTGTCGGGAGAATGTCGCAACTCATCGCGTCGTGTCCGCGCGCAATAAACGCGTCCCTCACCGTCCCGCTGTATTCGCAGGCAATGAGCACTTTCATCTCCCCATCCCCTCCCGAAACTCCCGAGCAGCCTGCCGAGCAGCCGACGCGATGCGCTCGGCCTCCGCTGGGTCGGTCATCGGCACCACGTTTGCTGGCGTCCATTCGAGCGCCTTGCCGACTTTCGGCTTGTCTGCCCTGGCCTTGTCCAGTTCGCCGCCAAAATGTCGAAGGAAAGTCAAGATCGAGGTGCGGCAGTAGTGGTCAGGCTTTTTTCTCTCTCTCTCATAGAAGCCAGCCACCTCGGCGACCGCTCCCTCGTCCATCCCTGCTCTTGTCGCAGCGCGAAACGCAACGATCTCAATATCTGACCAAGGTTTTTCCGGCTCGCGGTGAAATAGGATGGCGATGGACTTTGCCAGTCCCGAGGTCGGGAGGTTGTCTGGTTTCGGCTTGGGTGCAGTTGCTTCGCCCTCGGACTCGTCGATCCTTGACGTGACAAACCCTGCCAGCTTCAGCAGCGTCCGCAGATGCGCCTTGCGGCCTGCGTCTCCTGTTGTGTGGATGGTGTATTTTTTCAAAATCTTCCTCCGTTCTCAGTTGCTTTTTCCATTTTAGTATTTAACGCACGAATCCATTTTTCCCAATCTCGCACCTTGCGCCAGCGCCTTCCATCCCATTGGTGCCATTTGTTTCGGCAGATGTCGCCGTAAAGGTCTGCACGTTTGCCCATGCCGATTTCGTCGAGTTGCTCGTCTGCGATGAACTCGTCAAATTCCAATTCAGTAGGGTATTCGTCGGGAACTTCAATTCGAGCGAGCTGCTGCGCTTTGGTTCCTTTTACCGGCTTCCATTCTGCTGGAATTTCAGGCCCCAATTCATTTTCAGAAACAAAATAAGCCTCAGCGACCGCTGAGGTCACTTTAGTCTTCTTTAGTCCAGTAGTCTCTGAAAAAGAAGTCTCTGATGAAGTCTTTGTAATAGGAAGAGGACAATTTGTCCGCTTCCCATCTGGACAATTTGTCCGCATCGAAGAGGACAATTTGGCCGCATCGGCTGTTTCTGTGAGAACGGCCTCGTTGATTCGGAAGTATTTCCTGCGGCTAATACGCCCCTCGGGTTGGCAGGTTTCGATCAATCGTAGTTCTGAAAGCCGATCAAATATTCTACGAATCGTTCGCTCGTTCCAAAATGGAAAGTAGCTCGCTCTCCACTGTTCAACGGTATTGAAAATCCATTGCTTCTCTGCGATACGCTTTCCGAATCGCGGATCGCGGAGAAGATAATGTAGCTGCTGCAACACGATGGCTTCATTCAGTCCGATGGCGATGGCCAGACTTGGCAGCACTTGCAAAGGAGGTTCTTCGATTATGAGTTTCGACATAAAGCAAAAGCCTCAAGACTACCCGCCGTGAGCCCGTGCATTACTACGGCGGCGAATAGACTTGAGGCGTCTGGTTTAGGTTTCGATGTCATGTAATGCTTTCTCTTTGCCGGGGCTCATTCGGCACCGTCATTTTATTTATAAAATAGCGGTTGTCAACGTCCGTGATGTATTTCTTAAAAGAAACTTTGAGTAAACTACGTTAGTTTTACGGTAAACTATGATTTTACAAAAAGTTTAACAGTGCAGTTTTCCGTTGGGTTCTGCGTTCCATGCTTTCAGCTTTGCAAATTCTTCATCTGTGAATAGTCGCTTTGTTACGCGTTCAAGAAAATTGTCATCTGATGGAGTGTTAAATCCGATTGCTTGAGGTGCTTTGGATTTGATTCCTTGGATTGGTCGCGTCTGCTCCACAACATTGCGAAGCATCTCTTTCGCCGTTCTTCCGCGAATTCCTGAGTCGTATCTCATGGCAGCTTTGCGGCGAGTGCCAGCGCGGCGTAAGCCTGCTCCGTGTCTGCGCTGGTATCAGCATACCTGATGCAGATCATCAGAGCCTTAGTCAGTGCTTTCCTTGCGACTCGCTCGGCGGCTAACTCGGCGGCAGTTACCGAGGAATCCTCGGCAACTGTTTTCACGCTAACCTCCATCCAGGCGCAGGCGCACCGTGGCCGCGTCTCCTGCTCATGTAGCCGACGCGCACAATGGCCCCCTGCCGTGCGAGAGCGAGGTATACAGGCCCGAAGGCGCGATCCTCATGCGGGACGATGCCTGCGGCCTTGCACGCGTCGGTGATGTCCTCGCCTGACACGATGCCTTTGCCTGCCATCCATTCCAGCGCGAACGCCATCGCTCGCTCCTTGAAGTCCTCACCTGCGTTGCGCTCGACCGTTTCGAGCGCACTGTCTCGCTCGGCCTGCCAGTCGAATAGTGTGGTCATTGTGCTTCTGCGTTAGTTGCCCATAGCAACAAATGATCTGCTGTCGCCGTGGTCATGGTGTGGATTTTGCGAATGAGATACGTTGGCCCCATGCGCCTCACAAAGTAGGCCAGGTCTTTGTCGGTCACTTCCTTCTCTTCGACGCGAATCTTAATAGCCATATGCACCTTCACCCGTCGCCATAAGTCTACCCGAGCGGCAGCGTTGCGCGCCTCGTAGGTTGTCGCGTATTCGTCGATGGCATCCATGAGCGGTGCGCCCTTGTGGGTGTTCTTGTATATTTTCACCGGGCATGACCCTTTCCATAATACAGATAGCCTCGTTTCTCCTCGGCCAGTAACGCCACCGGCTCGCTGCCTTCCGGTTCTGGCATCCTAGCCATCTTCGACTCGCTGACTACACAGTCGCAGATCGGTCGCTCCTTGTGGTCAACGCGCTGCTTGGCAAACTCGTTAGCCTTATCGCGCTCGGTAAACATGTCGCCGAGTTGCGTCCAAGTGTAGCTGCCATGAGGTCGTTCCCAGACGATGAAGTAACTGCGAAGCCCTGGGAGTGATGCTTGGTGAGCGTATAGTTGTTCTGGTGTTTTCATAAATGTCTTTAGGTAGCAGGTAGTTATCCGCGATAATGCCACGAAGGATTGATTGCAAATATGGATTCTTTGTCTGTGCTAGGCCCATTGGCGGCGCTCTTCGCTTCACCGTCATCGTCGCCAACCAAGACCCCACCCCCGCCGCCCAAGCGGACCGTGAAGAGATCGCCGTGCGGGGCGTCATAGTTGAGCCAGAGCACTTCGACCCGTTTCCTTGCGCCGTCCGCGAGGCTGGCGCGTTCGACCCGCCGCCAGTCGCCGTAAAGTTCTTCGTAGAGATCGCACGGATAGCCTGAGAGGCAGACCATTCCGCGCAGATTGTGCAGCACGGCCGCGAGCGCGCGGTGGTCTTCGTCGGTCATCTCGTGCCGGTAGTCGCCGCCTTTGTCTCGCGTGTTCGCGACGTAGGGCGGATCGACGTAGTGCAGCGTGGCCGGCCCATCGTGTATCGCCATGATCTCCGCGCCCGGTCGGTTCTCGATGCACACTCCGCGCAGCCGCTCCATGATCGCGCCTAGGTTGCCGGGGTAGTTGCGCCAGTCGTGCGCGGGCGTCGTGCCGCTGCGATTCGAGTTCGACCGGAAGCCGGTGTTTTTGTTGTGGCTGTTACTCCCGAATCCCATGAACGACCGCACTACCGTCCGCCGCGCCTGCTCCAAAGGATCCTCGCTTGGCTGGTAGCTTTCCCGGAAGTCCACGCGAGAGAACGGAGTCAGTTCGAGCGCGGTGCGCAGGGCTTCGCCCTGCGTGCGCACGACCCGAAAGAGGTTCACGATTTCGCCGTCGAGATCATTGTAGATTTCTGCGTAGCTGCGTTCCTTTTGCAGCAGCACCGAGGCAGCGCCGCCGAACGGTTCCACATAGACGCGGTGCGCCGGGAAGTGGCCGATGATCCATTTGCCGAGTATCCACTTTCCGCCGTGGTATCTCAGCAGCGGACGCTCAGGAACTCCGCCCACTCCACCAGACCCAGCTTCTTCTGCGACCGGCGCGCGCTCTACGCTCGTAGGGCCTAGCCAGTCATCGCAGCGAACAGGATCCGCGTTGATAGTCTGTTCCGAGGCGGGAGTCATGTGGCGCGTCTCCTGTCGCTGGATTCCGCGTTATGGCGCTCGTCTGCCGCAGGAGCCACGGACACACCCCGGCCCCCGCCGCCCAGCGGACCGGAAGAATCGAGCGCACATCCACATCCGCCCCAATCGTCGCGGTCGAACGATTCACCCGCTTCGATTCGCTCACGGAGCACGCGCATCGGCAGCGGCTTTTGAGTCTTGCCGCGCCTGTCTTTCATCACGCTGAAATCCCCGAGCTGGACGCGGAGTTTTTCTTCTTCGGCTTCGTGCCATGCGTAGCGTTCCGGCATCGTGCGCAGCAGCAAAGCAAACTGAGCCTGACCCGCCTTCACGCAGAACCCGCCACAGTTGTTGTGCGGGAAGCCCCACTTGTAAAGCCGTGGCGGTTCGATGCCGAGCGCTCGGAGTTCATCGAGCATCCGGCATTTGTCCCACAGCGGCGCGTCGCACATGGGCGCTTCACAGCGCCACGTCGGATACCGCTTGCGCAGGTCGCACAGCCGATGCTCCTCAGTCCAATCAATCCCGAAGTGCAGCGTCGTCGTGAACTCCAGACAGTTCGCCCGATGCCATTCGTCGAGCGGTTCCCGCTTGAGCATGATCGAGCAGAGTGGCGCGCGGCTGTTTCCGATCATCCCCTGCGCTGCGAACAGTTGCCACGGCGTCAGTTCCTTCGAGATGCGCGTGATCGGAACGCCGAGATACGCCGCGGCATCCGCGCTGAATCGATACAGGTCTTCGTCCTCGATGAGCACATCCGCGAACAGCAACACGACGCCTTCGCGCCCATGGCGCTCGATGACTCTTTTTGCAGCCCAAAACGAACAGACGCCGCCGCTGAAATCAACGACGTGGGGAAAAGACCCCCCACTCCGGCCCCCCGCTCCAATTCCCGATTCGGACGCTTGGGGTAATTCGACCAAAGCGCCATAACCAGGCGCTGCAGCGAATCCCGCGGGTTGGCGTTCAGTCTGCAATCGAACCTCCTTCGGCCCGCGGGCTCGCTGAGCTTGGCTCGTTCATAGGTTATTTTTAAAAATTCTCATCCCACGTTACGAGCATGGGACGGATCGGTCTAGGTTGTCACCGTCAAGGTCGGCCCCCTCAAGGTTGGCCCCGCTGAGGTCGGCCCCGCTGAGGTCGGCCCCGCGGAGGTTGGACCAGCTGAGGTCGGCACCGCTGAGGTTGGCCCCGCTGAGGTCGGCACCGCTGAGGTTGGCACCGCGGAGGTTGGCCAAGCTGAGTTCGGCACTGCTGAGGTTGGCCCCGATGAGGTTGGCATTGCGGAGGTTGTCCCCGCTGAGGTCGGCACCGCTGAGGTCGGCCCTGCTGAGGTTGGCCCCGCTGAGGTTGGCCCCGATGAGGTCGGCACTGCTGAGGTTGGCCCCGCTGAGGTCGGCACCGCTGAGGTCGGCCCAGTAGAGGCTTTCTAGTTCTAGGAGTACCGCCCCTGTTGTCTTGTGGAGTATTTTCATAAATGTCTTTAGTCGGTAGGTGTCTATCCGCGATAATGCCACGACGGATCAGGGATGCCGTTGAGCATCGCCTTTAGCTCGCGGATTTCGCGCTCCAGGTCTGCGATAATTAGGTCACGCGTCTCAACCATGCGCCTAAGTGATTCGGTTCGCTCTTGTAGTTCTTCGCTCATAATTGATTCCGTTTAAATTGTAGGGTTTATAATGGTTTTCACGGATAAGTAATGGTTATCTCCGTGTGTTCCTCTTCGTTTTTGCTTGCGCGCCTTTGAGTTGTTTCGAGCGTAATTTTGTCCGGCTCATCTCCGCGAATGACTCCGATATAGCGGAGACAGTCGAGTGTCCACTTTTCGCAAATATTGTCGGGATCGAGCAGGCGTTTTCTGACAGACTCAAAGCGAATATGAACTCGGCTTGTTGTATGTGTTTCAATCGGTTTCTTTGCCAGTGTCCCATGCCGAGTATCTTGTTCCAGCTTGGCAGGCGTCCCGGTATCGTTAGTGTTATGGTGAGCATTTGGTTTTCTAAGGGTTGTTTCGCGGTGCATACATCTCCGCATTGCATCTGTCATTTCTATCGGGATCATTAGGCGTCGTTCCCTCTTAGCTCTTCCACCCATGCGCTAGCATCTGGCACGTCTTTCCATGCTTTCGTTCCTCGCTCGACCATCAGCTCCAGCACTCCTTTGTTTGATGCTTCCCAGACCATGAGCATCCTCGGGATCAGAGCCAGCACGGCATCAATGTCTCTTGGTAGTCCGTGGTTGTGCAGTCGCATCCACGTTCCATCGGCAAGTTCTCCGTCTAGTTCTAACTCGCAACTTTCTGTATCTTGCCATTCTAAGACTGCAATTTCTATTTGGATTCCAGCGTTCCCTTCATTAAGTCTGCATGAGGTAGGTGTCGCAAACCGCTTATAAAAGCAGCGAGAGTATTTCTTGAACTGGTTAGGGTATTCCTTCCAGCCTTTTTTAATTAAGGTTTCGCAGATCATTGGAAAAAGGTGCCGAGATTCTTCCGCTCGGCGTCGGAGTTGATTTGGGTTAGAAGTCTTCCGGTGAAGACTTTCCGATTGACTGTGGCTTGCCTTGCGCTACCGCTCTTGCTGACTGCTCACGGCGAACGTCAGTGCGACCCATAGCTGCCTCGGCATCATCGTCATCTGGTGCGATACCAGCGACAGCCGAAAGGCCGTAGCGTCGAGCGTAGGTGATGGCGCTGCCGAGTCCTTGCGGATCGTCCTTGGTCGGGACTATGTGCAGCTTATCCGAGATAAACTCACCGCTGGCATGAGTCAGCACAGTCTCGACGTAATACCCGGCCTCGTCTTTGCCTGGCAGTTGCACGATGGCCAGTCCGTTTTTTGTCAGCGGCTCGCGGCAGGCATCCCAGATGGATGCTAGGTCTGCATAGCGTGACTTAAAGTGCGGATTTGTGCTGTCTTTCTTTGCGCTGGTCATTGTTGCTTGCGCTTTGGAAAGCGCAGCAGCAAGAGCGGCGATTGATTCGGATCGCTGCATATCAGAACGGGATTTCGTCTTCGTCTCCCTTGCCAAAAGACACAGGCTTGCGCGGTGCTTCTTCTTTGGGCTTGAAGGCAAGCGACAACCACTTGTCGCCGCTCTTAGTCTCCTTAATCCAACCCGAAACCCAATACTCGACACCGCCGATAAGCGCGGTTCCGTTCCTGTCGGGATGAGTCTCTTTCTCTTTCTTCGTATTTACAAACATTGAGCCGCTGTTTTCTTTCATTTCGTATGCCATAATTGCTTTGATCTAGTTGTTGCCATCGGTCTGCCCGGATGCGGTTGCAGGTTCTTCCTGCCAAAAGTTGTCCAGTAGTCCTATCGGTAAATTTTCCAAGCTAGTCAGAGGCATCGGCCAAGCTATTTCAGCGGCTAGCCTTACAAGCAGCGTCCGCTCCTGCTCCCCTCCACCTCTGCGCGGTAGCTCTTCGGATGGCAGGGATGCGCTCATCTCCCTGCCTCCTGCCGCACTTTGTTTGCCGCGATCTGTTCGGACCTCATTACGTCTGGCAGCATGTGCTTGAGCGGATTGAGCGGGCCAAGGTAGCGGTATCCTTCGGCGTCCGCTTGCTCTATGCGAGCAGCTTCGCCAGAGCGCATGTCTTCGTCCTCGCTCATCGCCGCCATAGCCTGTTCCCACGCGGTCATTTCCAACCTCCTAGCGTCACTGTGTATTCCCG
>Ga0208916_10001150_pt1 | contig 11545 bp, 9 predicted proteins | sample DEB19_08_DNA_5_FD_184523 | JGI IMG/M metagenome (GOLD analysis project Ga0208916, IMG submission 184523) | Aqueous microbial communities from the Delaware River and Bay under freshwater to marine salinity gradient to study organic matter... | ecosystem: Environmental > Aquatic > Marine > Coastal... | reverse complement strand
CAAATAATCGTGAATCTCGGTCACCGTGCCGACGGTGGAGCGCGGGTTGTGGGAGGTGGCTTTTTGCTCGATCGAAATGGCCGGCGACAGGCCCTCAATCATGTCCACATCGGGCTTGTCCATCAGTTGCAAAAACTGGCGGGCGTAGGTGCTCAGGCTTTCAACATAGCGGCGCTGGCCCTCGGCATACAGCGTGTCAAACGCCAGCGACGACTTGCCTGAGCCGCTCAAACCTGTGATCACCACGAGCTGGTTGCGCGGAATATCGAGGTCGATATTTTTCAGGTTGTGCGTGCGTGCGCCGCGAATGCTGATGCGCTGCTGGGCCAACGGGCTGGCCCCCACGCTTGTCGCTTCGCGTACTACGCTGCCCCCCGAGGGGGCTGAACTTGCTAGGGGCGGCCCGTCGCTGCGTTCGGTAGCCAAATACTTGCTGTCGTTAGGAGAGTTCAAAGCAGAGCCGGGTTGAGAACAACCTTCCATCATAGCCAACCACAGGGCTTTTGGCATTTGCTCTGGCAGGCGGGTAAACTGTGCCGATTAGGAGAAAAACATGGCCTCAGTCAACAAAGTCATCATCGTCGGCAACTTGGGCAAAGACCCTGAAATGCGTAGTTTTCCGAACGGCGACCAGGTCGCCAATGTGTCAATTGCCACCACCGACCGCTGGAAAGACAAAACCAGCGGCGAGATGAAAGAAGCCACGGAGTGGCACCGCATCAATTTCAGCGGTCGTTTGGCTGAAATTGTGGGCCAGTACCTGAAAAAAGGCAGCCAGGTTTATGTCGAGGGCAGCCTGCGCACCCGCAAATGGACGGACAAAGATGGTGTGGAGAAATTCACCACCGAGATCCGTGCGGACCAGATGCAAATGCTGGGCAGCCGCCAGGGCATGGGCGGCGGCGCCTCTGAAGGCGATGACGGCGGCGGCTACAGCGCCCCGCGCGCTGCGCCAGCCGCACGCCCCGCACCAGCGGCCAAGCCCGCACCGGCCAAAGCGGCCAGCGGTTTTGACGACATGGACGACGACATTCCGTTTTAACAACCAGGCATCTGCTGACTTGAAAACCCGCCTTGGCGGGTTTTTTTGTGCCCGTCCTACGGGGTTTGTCATCATTTGCTGACAAATGATGGCTATCTGATGAACCGCGTCAAAGTTAACATTTCCGGCTTGTGTGCTTCCGCTTTTCAACCTTTCCACAAAACAGCCATGCGCAATCAAATGCCCAAGCCCATTTACAGGCCTTCTTACAGGCCTTCTTACAGGTCTTTTTCCAGGTCTTTCCCGGTCATCAGCGCCTGCCTGCTGGCAACGGCCAGCCTTTGCACACCCGTCCATTCCGACGGTATCGAGCCGCTGACCGCCATTTTGAACACACCCGGCAGCGCCGGACTGGGCGCAGCAGTCAGGGCAACGGCTTCCCCCTACCTGGGCGGCGGTACCCGTTATGACCTGGTGCCCGTGTATTTGTACGAAGGCCAACGGCTCTTTTTGCATGCCAACCGCGCGGGCATCAAGCTTTACAACGAAGGCACCGACAAAGACGGCCAGCGCTTTGACCTGTTTGTCGAGCAGCGCTTTGAAGGCTTTCCATCTGACCGGCTGCCGCCCAGCCTGGCAGGCATGGCGACCCGTGATTCAGGGATTGATTGGGGGCTGGCCTACCGCCTGCGCCAAAGCTGGGGCACGCTGCGCGCCGAGCTGATGCGCGACGTGGGCAGCGCATCCCGCGGGACCGAGGCGCGCCTGGGCTACAGCTACGAATGGCGCTCGGGGCCGTGGTCGCTGCGGCCCGATGTGTCGGTGTCCTGGCGCGACGCCAAGCTGAACGACTACTACTACGGCGTGCGGCCCAGCGAAGCCACCATTACCCGTGCAGCCTACGCGCCGGGCTCAGGCATGCAGTCGCAACTGGGGCTGTATGGCTCATACGATGTGTCGCAGCGCTGGCGCTTGCTGGCGGGCGTTTCGGCCACGGTGCTGGGTTCGTCGGTCAAAAACAGCCCGATCGTTGACAAGCGCGTGCTTCCCGCCGTGTACCTTGGCGCAGCCTACGACTTTGGCAGCCACAAGCGTGAATGGAGCCAGGACACATCACCCACCTACGTCAAGCTGATGTACGGCAAGGCCACCGAAGACGGCTGCCACCTGGCCCGCATCATCACCGCGCGCTGCCTGTCAACGGCCAAGATCAATGCCACCCACATCGCGGGGGTGCAGCTGGGCAAACCGTTTATCACGGGCCTGAACGGCTGGCCACTGGACTTTGCGGGCTATGTGGGCGTGACCTACCACGACGAGCGCGGCCTGCAGGCCAATGGCGCGCAGTTCGATGTGTTCATGAAAGCGATTTACTACGGCTTTCCGTGGAGCGACCGTGTCAAAACCCGGCTGGGCTTGGGCGTGGGCCTGTCGGCTGCACAGCGCGTGCCGTACACCGAAGTGACCAGCCAGAACGGCAAAACCACGTCGCGGCTGCTCAATTATCTGGACCCAACGATTGACATCAGCGTGGGCGACCTGTTGGGCGTGCGGTCACTGAAAGACACCTTCATCGGTTTTGGTGTGTCGCACCGCTCGGGGATTTTCGGGGCGTCGCGCCTGCTGGGCAATGTCAGTGGTGGATCGAATTACATCTACACGTATGTCGAGACGGCGTTTTAAGATGTTTATTCGCTACTAAATCAGTAGCTGCTTGCGCATGTATTCATTGGCCTGGAGGCCGATTTCACGCCTAAAAACGGCCCCAAAAGGAACTGAAATGGCCCCCAATAGCCCCAAATAGCCCCACACAGCCTGAAAAAGCTACCTGGGGCTGTTTTGCACGTTGCTGCTGGCAATCACCCCGCCGCCCAGGCACACATCGCCGTCGTACAGCACGGCCGACTGGCCGGGGGTCACGGCCCACTGGGCCTGGCTGAACACGAGTTCGCAATCGGTACCGCTGCTGGCCACCAGTTCGCAGGGGGCGTCCACCTGGCGGTAACGGGTTTTGGCGGCGAGCCTGCCTGGCGCTGGCTCACTGCCAGCCACCCAGCTGCAATCCTGCGCCTTCAGTTCGGTCGATTGCAGCCACGGGTGGTCGTGGCCCTGCACGGCCCAGAGGATGTTGGTGGCCATGTCTTTGCGGGCCACAAACCACGGCTCGTGTGCACCCACGCCGCGCTGGCCCAGGGCTTGAACGGCTTTCAAGTCAGCGCCTTTGGCTTTGACCCCACCAATCCCCAGCCCCGAACGTTGGCCCAGCGTGTAAAAGCTCAACCCCACATGCTCGCCGAGCACGCGGCCGGTGTCGCTTTTGATGGGGCCAGGCGCTTTAGCGATGTAGCGGTTTAAAAAATCCCTGAACGGCCGCTCGCCAATAAAGCAGATACCGGTGGAGTCCTTCTTTTTGGCGTTCGGCAGGCCTATCTCGTCGGCAATGCGGCGGACTTCGGTCTTTTTCAGTTCACCCACGGGGAACAGCGTTTTGGACAACTGCGCCTGATTGAGCCGATGCAAAAAGTAGCTCTGGTCTTTGGCCGGGTCCAGGCCTTTGAGAAGTTCGAACAACTGGGTGCTGCCGTTTTGCCGGACACGCGCATAGTGGCCCGTGGCAATCTTTTCAGCCCCCAGGCGCATGGCGTGGTCTAAAAAAGCCTTGAACTTGATCTCGGCATTGCACAGGATGTCGGGGTTCGGCGTACGGCCGGCCTGGTATTCGCGTAAAAATTCGGCAAATACGCGGTCCTTGTAGTCGGCGGCAAAATTGACATGCTCGATCTCAATACCTATCACATCGGCCACGGCAGCGGCATCCACAAAGTCGATGTTCGACGAGCAAAACTCGTCGTCATCGTCGCCCTCCCAGTTCTTCATGAAGATGCCGATGACTTCATGGCCTTGTTGCTTGAGCAGCCAGGCCGTGACGGCAGAGTCCACGCCGCCACTCAGGCCGACCACCACCCGCTGTTTCACAGCCAACTTATTCACCACGCTTACTCACCACGCTCCATGGCCTGGCGGTGCCGCTCGACAAAGTCCTGGTAGGTGTTGATGCCGCGCAGCTGCAAAATGGCGTTGCGCACAGCGGCCTCGACCAGCACAGCGATGTTGCGGCCGGCTTCGACCTGGATGATGACCTTGCGCACCGGTATGCCCAGCACATCCTGATTGAGGGGTTCATACGGGATGCGTTCGTATTCCCGCTCCAGCGTTTCGCGGCGTACCAGATGCACGATCATTTTCAGGCGCATCTTGCGGCGCACGGCGGTCTCGCCGAAGATCGCCTTGATATCGAGCAGACCAATGCCGCGCACTTCCAGCAGGTTTTGCAGCAGCTCGGGGCAGCGTCCTTCGATGGTGGTCTGGTTGATGCGGTACAAATCGACCGCGTCGTCGGCCACCATGCCGTGCCCACGCGAGATCAGCTCCAGCCCCAGCTCACTTTTGCCCAGGCCGGACTCGCCGGTGATCATCACACCCAGGCCCAGAATATCCATGAAGACGCCGTGCATCGACGTGCGGTCGGCAAAATGTTTGGACAAATACGCGCGCAGCACGTCAATCACAAAAGCAGCGGACTCCGGGGTGGCGAACATGGGCAAGCCCGCACGCTCACACATGGACAGCAAGGCATCAGGTGCGGTTTGCCCATCGGCCATGATGAGCACGGGCGGCTCCAGCTTGATGATGCGCGTGATGCGGCGTACGCAGGCGTCCTCACCCGCATTGAGCAGATAGGCCACTTCACGCTCACCCAGAATTTGCACCCGATAGGGGTGGATGTAATTGAGGTAGCCCACCAGGTCAGCACCGGAACGGGCGGCACGCACAGCGACTTCGTCAAAACGGCGCTCCGATGCGCCCAGACCAGCGACCCATTCCCACTTCAGGTTGGCGCGGTGGTCTTCAAACAGGACGTCGGCACTGATCGCGGTGGGCTTCATGCAAAACCAGATGTTAAACGGCTGATTTCCACGAGGCAATCAACTGGTGCAGCGCTGGTGCGTTGGTGGTGGTTTTGATCTGTTCACGCAGGGCCGTGTCGCTGAGCAGCTCAGCGATTTCAGACAGAATTTCCAGATGCTTTTGCGTGGCGGCTTCAGGCACCAGCAAAAAAATCAGCAACGCCACGGCTTGCTCGTCGGGCGCGTCAAAGCCAATCGGGGTGTGCAACTGAAAGACGGCGGCCATCGGCGCTTTGAGCCCTTTGATGCGGCCATGCGGAATGGCCACGCCGTGACCCAGCCCGGTCGAGCCCAGGCGTTCACGGGCGAACAGGCTGTCGGTGATCAGCGCGCGGTTCATACCGTGCAGGTTCTCAAACAGCAGGCCAGCTTCTTCAAAAGCTCGTTTTTTGCTGGTCGCTTCAACGCTGACAAGAACCTGAGTGGAGGGCAAAATTTGCGAAAGACGGTTCATAGGGGTCAGTAAGTCGGCAAATTATGCACTTTAAGCGGGGGTCGGATGAAATCCGGGCATAAAAAAGCCGCCCGGTGTGGGCGGCGTGCATCAAGGCGTCCGGGTTTTAGAGCCGGACAGGTGCGCTTACTGCGCGAATATCTGCTCCTGCCGTTTGGCAGCAACGTGGTGGTGATCCTTGGTTTTGGTTTTGTGGCGTGACACCTGGCGGTCCAGTTTGTCGGTCAGCTCATCGACGGCGGCGTACAGGTCGGCGTGTGAGCTTTCGGCAAAAATATCGCGGCCCTTGACATGTACATTGCATTCGGCGCGCTGGCGGCTGTCTTTTTCTTTCATGTTGTCGACTGTGAGAAGTACTTTGACATCGACCACTTGGTCAAAGTGACGGGTAATTCGGTCAAGTTTGCTGGTGACGTAGCCGCGCAGGGCGGGAGTGACTTCGAGATGGTGGCCGCTGATCGTCATGTTCATAAAAAGACTCCTTGAAAAGGAAGGCACGGGACACAAAAGCTGCCTAGGGAGGCAGCGACGGAAATAACGCGCTTGAGTTCACTATGCGCGCTAGTGGGGCAAATTGCAAGCTTGCAGCGCACCCATTCATGCAAGTTTTTGCGTTATTTGGCGTGTATTTGGTGAGTATTTGCAAGGCGGCCGGCAAGATGCCTGACGCTGGGCAGACATTTGCTGTTTGAACCTGCTTTTGTGAAGACTCTGAGGCCCTGGGGGAGCGTGGTGCATTCGTGCGCAAAAGCCAATGGCTGGCATTTTTTGACCTGGAACTGCCATAATCGCGCATCTTCACTACGGAGAAATCCTTGGAAACCAGCAGTCCCCGCTAGCTGGCAGCACCGCAGACTGATGTTGTCGAGGTCGCTGTCAGCAATAGCGCTCTCACCCTCTTTTTTATACGAATTTCAGCATTTAAAGCTGACTTTCAAAACAACAGGCCATCAGTCATGCTCAATATTTTCACGCTCGCCAATGGGCGGCTCTTTCAGGAAGAAATCGAGTCGCTCGAAGAACTCTCCAAGTTTCAGCCTATCTGGGTTGACCTCGAATCGCCCACGATTGACGAAAAACGCTGGATCAAACAGTACTACGGCCTGTCGATTCCTGAAGACGCGATGGACGAGGACATCGAGGAGTCGGCCCGCTTTTACGAAGAAGACAACGGCGAGCTGCACATCCGGTCTGACTTTTTAGTGGCCGACGAAGACGAGCCGCGCACCGTGCGCGTGGCGTTCATTTTGAATCTGGTCAACGACGATTTGAAAAGCAAGGGCGTGCTGTTTTCGATTCACGACGAGGACGTGCCGGTCTTCAGGCTGCTGCGCATGCGTGCTCGCCGCGCGCCGGGGCTGATTGAGGACGCCAAGGAAGTGCTGCTCAAGCTGTTTGACGCGGACGCCGAATACTCAGCCGACACGCTCGAAGGCATCTATGTCGAGCTGGAAAAAGTCAGCGCCAAGGTGCTGTCGGGCGACGTGACCGACGTGCTGGCGGGTGAGGTGCTGGGCGCAATTGCGCGGCATGAGGACTTGAATGGCCGCATCCGCCGCAACATGATGGACACCCGGCGCGCCGTCAGCTTCATGATGCGCAGCAAAATGCTCAGCGGCGAACAGTTTGAAGAGGCGCGGCAAATTTTGCGCGACATTGACTCGCTGGATTCGCACACCGCCTTCCTGTTCGACAAGATCAACTTCTTGATGGACGCGACGGTGGGTTTCATCAACATCAACCAGAACAAGATCATCAAGATTTTCTCGGTGGCCAGCGTCGCGTTGCTGCCGCCCACGCTGATTGCCAGCGTCTACGGTATGAACTTCAAAGGTTATTTTCCAGAGCTGGAATGGGCCTATGGCTATCCCTACGCGCTGGCATTGATGATTGCAAGCGCCGTGGTGCCGATGTGGTACTTCAGAAAGCGCGGCTGGCTGAAATAAGGCGTAAAAACGGGCTTGGCATCCATTTTTAGCTCATTTTTATCTGCATTTTAAGTGTTTAGGCCAATAAATACGGGCGCAAGCAGCTCCTGAATTTATAGCGCACCCAAAAAGCGTTCAACGATGACTTGCGCATATTTGCTGGCCACCTGATCGACAAAACTCGGGAAATCCACATGTGCGCTGTCGTCGGCGCGGTCCGAGATGGTTCGTACTGCGGCAAACGGCACACCGTAGTCATGGCAAACCTGCGCCACAGCGGCACCTTCCATCTCAACGGCCAGCACGTCGTGGCCCGCCAATACCAACGCGTCCCGCAGTGTGTTTGATTCATGGGCACCGGACACAAATCGGTCGCCACTGGCCACCAGACCCAGGTGTGCTTTGGCCGCCGGATAAGACGGGTGAAGCTGGCGGTCTGACAACGCCGTCCGGCTGGCCTCCCACAGTGCGGCGGTGAGCTGCGCGTCACCCTCAAACCGGGTTTTGCCGTACAGCGGCACTTCGTAGCGTGGGAACAGCGGCGACGAGTCCAGGTCGTGCTGTACAAAGCATTGCCCCACCACCACGTCGCCCACGTTGATGCCCGCTCCCAGCCCACCGGCCACGCCGGTAAACACGATGCGCTGCACGCCAAAGCGCTCGATCAGTGCTGTGGTGGTGGTGGCAGCCGCTACTTTGCCGATTTTTGACAAGGCCAGCACTACGCTCTGGCCGTGCAGATCGCCGAGCCAGAAGTCGCGGCCTGCATGCGTGACTTTGCTGGGACGTTGCAACAGCTCGATCAGGCCGCGCTGTTCTTGGGCGAGGGCGCTGAGGATGGCGGTGGTTTGCATGCTTTGATTTTCTCAATGAAAAAGGGCAGCTCGCGCTGCCCTGTCTCGACCCTTCGCTTGAAGTGTTATTTCTTGTAGCTCCGGCATAACAAGCCTGCAAGCAGGGCAATTGTGAGCCTTCGCTAAAAGAAATAGGCTCAGCCTATTTCTTGTCCCGCAACTCACGGCGCAAGATTTTGCCCACCGGCGTCTTGGGCAGCTCGGTGCGAAACTCCACCACCTTGGGCTGCTTGTAGCCGGTCAGGTTTTCCTTGCAGTAGGCGCGTACCTGGGCTTCTGTCAGGTCAGGGTTTTTCTTGACGATCACCAGCTTGACGGCTTCGCCGGATTTTTCATCGGCCACGCCCACGCAGGCGCATTCCATCACGCCGTCGAGCCTGCCCACCACGTCTTCAATCTCGTTCGGGTAGACGTTAAAGCCGCTGACCAGGATCATGTCTTTTTTGCGGTCCACGATTTTGAAAAATCCGTTTTCGTCCAGGATGCCAATGTCGCCTGACTTGAAGTAGCCGTCTGGGGTCATGACTTTGGCGGTCTCGTCAGGCCGCTGCCAGTAGCCGGCCATGACCTGCGGGCCCTTGATGGCGATTTCGCCCGGCTGACCCGGTGCGACCTCGTTGCCGTCGTCGTCGAGCAGCTTGAAGTAGGTCCCTGGAATCGGCACACCAATCGTGCCGGTAAAAGTTTTGCTGTTGGTCGGGTTGCAACTGGCCGATGGGGAGGTCTCGCTCAGGCCATAGCCCTCGACAATGGGGCAACCGGTTTTCTCCAGCCACAGCTTGGCCACGGCACTGGTCACGGCCATGCCGCCGCCGAGCGAGATTTTGAGCTGCGACCAGTCCACCGTGTTGAAGTCCGGGTGGTTGGCCAGACCATTGAACAGCGTGTTGACTGCCGGGAAGCTGTGGACCTTGTGTTTGGCCAGCTCTTTGAGCACCGCGGGGAAATCGCGTGGGTTAGGGATCAAAATGTTTTTACCGCCGGTGCGCATACCCAGCATCATGTTGACGGTAAAAGCGAAGATGTGATACAGCGGCAACGCGCACACATAGACGGGCTGCACGCCCGGCTGCATGCTGGCCATGGCCGGAATGTTCCAGGCTTCAGACTGGAGCACGTTGGCAATCACGTTGCTGTGCAGCAGGACTGCGCCTTTGGACACCCCGGTGGTGCCGCCCGTGTACTGCAACACCGCCACATCGGTCGGTTTGATATCAGGCCGCTGCAGCGTTGCACGTGCGCCCTGGGCCAGCGCGTCGTTAAATCGCACGGCATCCGGCAAATGGAAGGCGGGCACCATTTTTTTGACGTTGCGCACCACGTAGTTGACCAACGCGCCCTTGAGCAGGCCCAGCCGGTCGCCCATGGCGCACATCACCACATGCTTGACGGGCGTAGCGGCAATGCACTGCTCCAGCGTGCTGGCGAAGTTTTCAATGATGACAATCGCTTTGGCACCCGAGTCCTTGAGCTGGTGCTCCAGTTCGCGGGGGGTGTACAGCGGGTTGACATTGACCACCACCAACCCGGCACGCAAGATGGCAGCAACGGTGACCGGGTACTGCGGCACATTGGGCATCATGATGGCAACGCGGTCGCCTTTGGCCAGCCCCAGGCTTTGCAGGTAGGCCCCAAAGGCGACGGACAAGCTGTCGGTTTCGCCAAAGGTGATCTCCTTGCCCAGGAAGCTGTAAGCGACCTTGGCCGCGTTCTTTTGAAAGGCCTCCTCCATCAGCGCTACCAGCGAAGGGTACTGAGACGTGTCTACGTCAGTCGGTACGCCGGGCGGGTAGGCTTTGAGCCAGGGGCGATCCAGGGTGGCTGCGGTCATGCTTGACTTCTCCGTTATGGTTATGTGAACAGCCTCAAATTTTCAAGGCAGGCACGACGTGCGCCTATTGCGTTTTCCCCTAGGAAGACCCCTGACATCGCAGGGATTAGCCTCCAGGGAAAACAGCTCCGACACCGTTGTAGATGACCCAACAGCGTTACTCGATCGCCTTGCCCATGTCTTCGATGACCTTCTTGGCATCGCCGAACACCATCATGGTTTTGTCCATGTAAAACAGCTCGTTGTCCAGGCCCGCATAGCCGGCGGCCATCGAACGCTTGTTGACGATGACCGTCTTGGCTTTGTAGGCCTCCAGAATCGGCATGCCGTAAATCGCGCTGCCCTTGACGTGCGCCGCCGGGTTCACCACGTCGTTGGCGCCCAGAATAATCGCCACGTCGGCCTGACCGAATTCGGCGTTGATGTCTTCCATCTCGTGCACCTGGTCGTAAGGCACTTCGGCCTCGGCCAGCAGCACGTTCATGTGACCCGGCATGCGGCCCGCCACGGGGTGAATCGCGTATTTAACCGTAATGCCCCTGTCGGTCAGCTTTTGCGCGAGCTCTTTGACCGAATGCTGTGCACGCGCCACGGCCAGGCCATAACCCGGCACGATGATGACGGTTTCTGCATTGCCCAAAATGAAGGCCGCATCATCAGCAGAACCTGATTTGACCGGGCGCTGCTCTTTGCTGCCTGCAGCTGCGGTTGTCGCCTCGCCACCAAAGCCGCCCAAAATCACGCTGAAGAACGAGCGGTTCATGGCCTTGCACATGATGTAGCTCAAAATCGCCCCCGATGAGCCAACCAGCGAACCGGCAATGATCAGCATCGAGTTGTTCAGACTAAAACCAATGCCTGCTGCCGCCCAGCCCGAGTAGCTGTTGAGCATCGACACCACCACCGGCATGTCGGCACCGCCAATCGGGATGATGATCAGCACGCCCATCACAAACGCGAGGGCCAGCATGGCAAAAAATGCCGTCCAGCTCCCGGTGAACATGAAGGTCAAACCCAAACCGAGCATGACCAGACCCAGCACCAGGTTGACCATGTGCTGGCCAGCAAACGTGACCGGGGCGCCCTGGAACAACCTGAACTTGTATTTACCGCTGAGCTTGCCGAAGGCGATCACGGAGCCGCTGAAAGTGATGGCACCAATCGCCGCACCCAAGAAAAGCTCCAGCCGGTTACCCGCCGGGATTTGCGCGGTACCCATGCCTTTGGCCACAATACCAAACGCAAACGGCTCGGCCACGGCAGCCACGCCGATAAAGACGGCCGCCAGGCCAATCATGGAATGCATGAAAGCCACCAGCTCAGGCATCTTGGTCATCTCGACCCGCTTGGCCATCAACGTGCCTGCCGCGCCACCAATGACCAAAGCCACCAGCACATTGACCATGCCCATCGCCTTGCCGCCCGAGGTTTCGACAATCAGCGCCCCGGTGGTCAGCACGGCAATCGTCATGCCGACCATGCCAAACAAATTACCGCGCAGCGACGTGGTGGGGTGCGACAGGCCCTT
>Ga0208916_10001149_pt1 | contig 11552 bp, 12 predicted proteins | sample DEB19_08_DNA_5_FD_184523 | JGI IMG/M metagenome (GOLD analysis project Ga0208916, IMG submission 184523) | Aqueous microbial communities from the Delaware River and Bay under freshwater to marine salinity gradient to study organic matter... | ecosystem: Environmental > Aquatic > Marine >... | reverse complement strand
GTTGATAGGGTGGAAGTGGAAGAGCCGTAAGGCTTGGAGCTGACCACTACTAATAGGCCGAGGATTTAACTACAAAGTTGCTACGCGTCCACTGTGTGGTTCTCGAGATACGGTCGAGAACCACGAAATAGAGAGAGTTCTGACATCTATAAACGATGGCTTCAGAACTTGATCTAATTCAAAGGTTTTGTCGAAATCTCAATAGCGTTTCGGCGACCATAGCGAGAGGGAAACACCCGGTCCCATTCCGAACCCGGAAGTTAAGCCTCTCAGCGTCGATGGTACTGCAAGGGTGACCTTGTGGGAGAGTAGAACGTCGCCGGACTTCTTTTATAAAAAGGGGCGCTTTAACGAGCGCCCCTTTTTTATTTCCCTAGAATTAATGTTGGAATAAAGTTCATAATTAAAGAGAGTGAAGGAGAAAGAAACGATGGAAGATAGAGATCAACGCCCATCCCGTCCTTCACGTCCAGTACAAAATCTTAAGCCAGGGGAGCGACCAGCTCGCTCCGGTGAGCGTCGTCCATCTGGAGATACACCACGCAAGCCATCTGGCCCAAACTCACAACGTCGCCGTGAAGATCTTCCGGCACGTGGTGGTTCATCAAACCGTGCAGGTGCACCACGTCAAACACGTGATGGCTCAGATCCACGCGGAGCACGTCCTGCGCCAATGGAACGAGATCAATCTCGTTTACGTCCACGAATTTTTGAACCAGATATTCCTGAAGATGTTACTGGTGAAGAGTTAGAAAAATCAGTTCGTGCTGAACTGCTCTCGCTTTCTGCAGAGAATGCAAAGGTTGTGGCACGACATTTAGTGTGTATCAATCTGTATCAAGACACAGATCCACAATTGGCTCACAAGCATGGAATCGCAGCTGCGCACCATGCAGGTCGTTTAGCCGTTGTTCGCGAATCTGCCGGATATGCCGCATACCGTGCAGGACATTATGAAATCGCATTGAAAGAGTTACGTGCCGCTAATCGAATTTCAGGGGATGTCTCATCACTTCCTGTAATGGCAGATTGCGAACGTGGCCTTGGAAACCCTCTAAAAGCATTGAATTTGGCTGGTTCTCCAGAGGTAAAGCGTTTAGCAAAGCCGGAAGAAATTGAAATGCGAATCGTTGCAGCAGGTGCACGACGCGATCTAGGCGAACTAGATGCAGCGGTTGTAACTCTTACCTGCAAAGAACTTAACAATGAAAGTGATGAGTGGGCGCTACGTCTTCGTTACGCCTATGCAGATGCTTTGGATGCAGCGGGAAGAAAAGCTGAAGCCCGTGAATGGTTTGCAAAGTGTGCTGAACTCGATGTTGATGAGTTCACAGATGCCGCTGAAAGAGCTGCTGAGTAGTTACCCACAAACATAACCTCGGCCGAGATATCTGTCGGTACCTTCATTAAATATCTGCACTCCAATCAATACAGGAGGCGGTTATGGCAACAAAGAAAAAGGGTAATGAGTACGCAGAGATTGAAGAGGATTACTCTCTCAATGATGTTGTGCTTCGAGGTCGAGTTTCACAAGAAGCCGTTGAGAAGGAGTTACCAAGCGGTGACAAGGTTGTTGAGTTTCGCTTGATCGTTACACGAGAGAAGCAATCAGGTGTTGACACCCTTGATATTGGTTCATGGAGCGCAAAGTCACGCCGAACTGCGTTATCGCTCACACCAGATGAATGGGTAGAGGTTTCAGGCTCAATTCATCGACGCTTTTGGAGCTCACCAACAGGGCTTGCAAGTCGTTGGCAGGTTGAAGCGGTGGAGATATCCCGAATTTAGGTAGGCTTATGGCATGAGCAAGAACAGCGATTTTCTATCAACACTTAAATCTATTGCCAACAATGTCCAATTGGGAAACAAGTCAGCAACCGATGTTGCCGACTCTGTTAACGCTTGGATCAAGGAAAGCAGTGAAGCCCTCAAGGTAAAGATTGAGGATGAGGTTGAGCGCTCCGTTTCAAAGATGGGTTTTGTAAAGCGTGGAGAGTTTGAAGCGTTGAAGCAAGAGGTTGCATCCTTGAAGAAGGGCGCTAAGAAATCTGCAGTCAAGAAGACAACTGCAAAGAAGAGCACAGTGAAGAAAACTGTTAAGAAGGTTGCCAAAAAATCCGCTGCAAAGAAAGTTGCTAAGTAATGGATCAGAACAATCAGTCAATGAACCAGCAATTTAATGGCGAATCACTTGTTGAAGAACTTCGCAATGAGCTTCAAGAGATCGATGCGATGGAGGTTGGCGATCACGCACAACGCTTCGAAGCATTACATCAGAAGCTGAATCAAGCACTTTCATCTATTGACGGTCTATAAATTCAACTAATATGAAAACTCGTCTGGATGCTGAGCTAGTTCGTCGAGAGCTCGCGCGTTCACGGGAACAAGCTGCCGATCTCATTGAAAAACGCGCAGTACTTGTCAATGGAATTCCTGCAACAAAACCGGCAACACAGGTGGATGCTGAAACCTCCATAGTCATCGCCGGTGATCGCGATGATTTTGTTTCACGTGGTGGGCACAAGTTAGATGGCGCACTCAATGCATTTACCGGAGTTGTTGTTGAAGGTAAGCGTTGTCTTGATGCAGGCGCTTCCACTGGTGGCTTTACCGATGTACTGCTGCGCCGAAATGCGGGTCATGTTGTAGCTGTTGATGTTGGGTACGGTCAGCTTGCCTGGGGTTTGCGTCAGGATGAGCGGGTAACTGTTTTAGATCGCACCAATATTCGCCACTTAACGGGGGACATGGTCGGAGAACCGATTGATCTCGTCGTTGCCGATCTTTCATTTATCTCTTTAACTTTGGTGCTACCTGCATTAGCGGCGGTATCAAAGCCAGAAGCAGATTTTGTTTTGATGGTGAAGCCTCAATTTGAGGTAGGGCGCGAAAAGCTTGGAGCAGGTGGTGTCGTGCGTGATCCTGCTCTGAGAAAGGCAGCGGTTATTGAGGTTGCAGAGTCTGCTTACGATGTAGGCCTTGGCACATTAGGAATAACTGCTAGCCCACTTCCGGGTCCAGCTGGCAATGTTGAATACTTTTTATGGCTGCGCAGAGGTGCACCAGAAATCGATCACGCGATGCTCGATGAAGCGATAGCGATTGGACCCCAGTAATGAGAAACCTATTAGTTGTTTGTAATCCAGGACGAGTCGATGCCGTTGTAGCAGCGGTAGAGCTTCAGCAGAATCTTGCATCTACCTTTGCGATTTACACAATTTCAGATGTAAATATTCCAGGAATGATCAAATCAACCTTGGCCGATCTTCCACCAATTGAAGTAGCAGTAGTTCTTGGTGGAGATGGAACGATGTTACGTGCCGCTGAGGTGACTCAAGCACACGATATTCCATTGCTGGGCGTGAATTTGGGACATGTTGGATTTCTATCAGAAGTTGAACGATCAAAGATTGCCGATGTTTTTCACGCATTAGTGAATAAGACATATGTCATTGATCCGCGAATTACCTTGGCCTACTCAGTTGAACGAGATGGCGAAGTTGTTACTTCGGGCTGGGCGTTAAATGAGGTAACTGTTGAGCGTGAGAAGGCCACCATGGTGGAACTCTTCCTTGAAATTGATAATCGACCAATCTCTCGTTGGGGTTGCGATGGTCTTATCTGTTCTACACCGACTGGTTCTACCGCTTATGCATTTTCAACAGGTGGTCCAGTTGTGTGGCCTCAAGTAGATGCATTGGTGGTTCTACCAATTTCTGCACATGCACTGTTTTCGCGTCCACTTGTTATCTCACCAGCATCACATATTGCAGTCGGAATTGAATCTGCCGAAGCCTTGCTATCTGCAGATGCGTTACGCAAATTCCCATTGCTGGCAGGTGACCGGGTAACGGTTACAAAGAACTCACGGATTGTGCAGCTAGCTCACTTGAAGAACACACTATTTAGCGATCGATTGGTAGCAAAGTTCAAACTTCCCGTCGAAGGATGGCGTGGTGAGTGATCGCACCTTTCTTGAAGAGATAACAATCCGTTCGATCGGCGTTATAGATCAATCAAGCCTTGAGCTTTCTAAAGGGCTGACGGTTTTATCAGGTGAAACTGGTGCCGGAAAAACTATGATTTTAACTGCGTTAAACCTCATTTTAGGCGGTAAAGCAGATAGCGCATTAGTTAGAAAAGGTTCCGAGCGTTTAGTAGCTAGCGGTAAATTCTCAATTCCAAAGGCGCATGAGTATTTATTTGAAGATGCCTTAGTTGAAGATGGCGAATTAATTGTCACTCGGACAGTTGCGGCAGATGGAAAAAGTAAAGCTACAACAAATGGCGTAAGTACAACCGCATCAGTGCTTTCTACTATTGGTGAGAATTTAGTTGAAGTTCACGGCCAAGCGGCTAATCAAAATATTACAAAGGCATCAAGACAACGGGAGCTAGTAGATCGCTTCGGAACAGTTGATACATCCGAATACGTTAAAGCCTTATCGGAGTACCACGAGATGAAGGATCGGATCTCCGCGCTAAAAAAGAGTATTGCGCAAAAGGATAAAGAGTTAGCAGAGCTTCGCGAGTTTGCTAATGCTTATAAGAAATTAAACCCTCTGGATAATGAGTACTCCGAGATCGAAGGTGAGATCGCACGACTTTCTAGTGTTGAGGAGTTTCGCTTGGCAACCGCTCAAGCGGTAGCGGCAATTGAGGATGAGGAGTCGGGTTCTTTAACCTCATTAGGTATCGCCCGTCGCGCCTTAGATAACCCACGTGGAAAAGACCCCCAGCTCGAGGCTATTTATCAACAGATAAGTGAGAGCTTCTTTGTATTAGATGATGCACTCAGCGCATTGAATTCATACAACAGCAAGCTAGAAGCCGACCCAGCTCGTTTGGATCATCTGCAATCACGTAAGGCAGAGATCAACACCTTGATTAAAAAGTTTGGGGGCGCAGCCTCACAGGATCAAGAGTTGGCAGAGCTTGCCACCCGTTTCAAGAGTTCAGCCGATGCAATAGCCGATCTTGAAGGTGGAGATCAACGATTACAAGAGTTAGAAAATGAGCTGTCAGGAATTAAGAGGAAGCTGCTCAAGGAAGCAAAACTTCTTTCCACGCAGCGAACTACTGCGGCAGAAAAATTATCCAAAGCCGTGACCCTAGAGATTCAACAACTATCTATGCCGCACGCTTCATTTGTAGCGCAGGTCAATTCAGCAAATTACGAGGCACCAAAGGAATCAGATTTCACTTCAACTGGGTGCGATGAAGTAGCGATGTACATTCAAGGCCACAAAGATGCACCACTTGTTGCTTTAGCTAAGGGTGCATCCGGCGGAGAAATGTCGCGAGTTATGTTGGCACTTGAAGTTGTAATCGCAACAACGCATCCAATCGGGACCTATGTTTTTGATGAGGTTGATGCTGGAGTTGGAGGAAAGGCTGCGATTGAAGTTGGAAAGCGTTTACACCAACTTGCACAACATGCCCAAGTAATTGTCGTTACACATTTGCCACAGGTTGCCGCATGGGCAGATTCGCACTTTGTTGTCACAAAAAATAATGATGGCTCTGTTAGCCAAAGTGATGTTGCTAAGGTCGAAGGGGAGGAGCGGATTGAGGAGATCGCCCGCATGTTGGCAGGTCTTGAGAACTCCGCCAGCGCCCGTGAACACGCCACAGAGCTGCTTTCCCTGAAGGTGTAAGAGCTCGGCTCAAATAAATGATAGGTTCGACTCCCATGGGCCAAGCACATGTGACTAAACATTTATTCGTAACCGGCGGAGTCGCCTCAAGTTTGGGCAAAGGACTCACAGCCTCAAGTCTTGGACGATTACTCGTAGCACGCGGCGTCCGCGTAACAATGCAGAAGCTGGATCCGTATCTCAACGTAGATCCTGGCACCATGAACCCTTTCCAACACGGTGAAGTTTTTGTCACCGATGATGGAGCTGAGACAGATTTAGATATCGGGCACTATGAGCGTTTCTTGGATCGTAATCTTCATGGTTCAGCAAACGTCACAACAGGCCAGGTGTATTCGCGAGTAATCGCACGCGAGCGTCGTGGTGAGTATTTAGGTGAAACGGTTCAAGTAATTCCACACATCACCAATGAGATTAAAGAACGCATCATTGCAATGGCAGGACCAGATATCGATTTAGTAATCACCGAAGTAGGTGGAACTGTTGGCGATATTGAGTCACAACCTTTCCTAGAGGCGATTCGCCAGATTCGCCAAACAGTAGGTCGCGACAATGTTTTCTATTTACATGTTTCACTTGTGCCATACATCGGCCCTTCTGGTGAGCTAAAGACAAAGCCAACTCAACACTCAGTTGCCGCACTGCGCAGCATTGGTATTGCACCTGACGCGATTGTTTTGCGCTCAGATCGTGAAATTCCAGAGGGAGTTAAGAAAAAGATTTCCTTGATGTGCGATGTTGATTCTGAAGCAGTTGTTGCAGCGGTCGATGCCCCATCTATCTATGACATTCCAAAGGTGCTTCACTCAGAGGGCCTAGATTCATATGTTGTGAAGCGTCTGGGCTTTGATTGCCATGATGTTGTTTGGGGAGAATGGGATGCACTGCTAGAAAAGGTTCACCATCCAAAGCATCACATCAAGGTGGGTCTAGTAGGAAAGTACATCGATCTTCCAGATGCTTATCTATCTGTTTCCGAAGCACTACGTGCCGGTGGTTTTGCTAACTTAGCAAAGATTGAAATCGTGTGGATCGCAAGTGATGAGTGCGAAACTCCTGAAGGCGCAAAGAAGCATTTAAGCAACGTTGATGCGATCTGCGTACCTGGTGGATTTGGTATTCGTGGAATTGAAGGAAAAGTTGGAGCGCTCAAATTTGCTCGCGAAAACAAAATTCCAACACTAGGACTTTGTCTTGGATTGCAGTGCATGGTGATTGAAGCTGCACGTCATTTAGCAGGAATTAATGATGCTATCTCTGCAGAGTTCTCTGACGCAGGTACACCTGTCATCGCAACTATGGATGATCAAAAAGATGTTGTATCGGGCAAGGGAGATCTTGGTGGAACAATGCGCTTAGGTCTTTATAAAGCAGATTTATTAGCAGGTTCAGTTGTCGCTCAAACTTATGGATCAACAGAGGTTTCAGAGCGTCACCGTCATCGTTACGAAGTTAATAACAAGTACCGTGATCAAATTTCGAACGCTGGCCTTGTCTTCTCCGGTGTTTACAAGGAGCAAGATCTTGTGGAGTTTGTAGAACTTCCTAAAGAGGTGCATCCTTACTACGTAGGAACGCAGGCTCACCCTGAGCTTCGTTCACGTCCAACGCGACCACATCCATTATTTGTTGGGTTAATCGCAGCAGCAGTCGCAGCGAAAGGCTAAGAAATGATCGTAGGAGTTCCAAAAGAGATCAAGGTTCACGAATCACGAGTAGCTGTCACTCCTGAAGGCGTTTCGGAGTTTGTTCACGCTGGTCACACAGTCATCATTGAAGATGGCGCGGGAGTTGGTTCTGCAATTACTAATGAAGAGTTTGTTGCTGCGGGTGCGAGCATTGTTGCTACCGCTGATGATGTTTGGAAGACAGCGGATCTAGTACTGAAGGTGAAAGAACCTATTGAGCCTGAGTATCCAAAGATGCGTAAAGGACAAACCCTTTTCACATATCTTCACTTAGCTGCTTCAAAGGCTTGCACAGATGCATTAGTTAAATCAGAAACGACAGCGATCGCATATGAGACCGTTGAAGTAAATGGAACATTGCCATTGCTTGCTCCAATGAGTGAGGTGGCAGGTCGTCTTGCAACACAGGTTGGTGCAACCGCCCTTCAGAAGCCACATGGTGGCCGTGGAGTTTTGCTTGGGGGAGTTCCGGGAGTTGCACCAGGTCGTGTAGTTGTAATTGGTGGTGGTGTTGCAGGTTTGAACTCAGCTGTAATTGCACTTGGCATGGGAGCGGATGTAACTGTCTTTGATCGTTCCATTAATCGCTTGCAGTACATCGATACCGTTTATGGTGGACGCATTAAGACATTAGTTGCTTCAAAGCACGCGATTGAACGTGAGGTAAAGCAAGCTGATCTAGTTGTTGGCGCGGTACTTGTTCATGGCGCAAAGGCTCCGAAACTTGTATCAAATGCATTAGTTGCACAGATGAAATCAGGATCAGTACTAGTTGATATTGCGATTGATCAAGGCGGTTGCTTTGAGGATTCAAAGGCAACAACTCACGCTGAGCCAACGTACAAGGTTCATAACTCGATTTTCTATTGCGTTGCAAATATGCCTGGCGCAGTTCCGGTTGCTTCGACATATGCATTGACCAATGCAACTCTTCCATTTGCTTTGTCATTGGCAAACCATGGCTGGGAAGCTGCTTGTGCGATGGATAAGAATCTTGCTAAGGGCCTCAACGTGCACGACGGAAAGATTTACTACTCCGCTGTTGCAGAAGCTCATGGTTACGCAAGCGCTCAGCTTTGATCTAGCCGCCTCTTCTTTTCTGAATCATCTTCAGATTGAGAGAGGTTTGGCAACAAACTCAATCGCTGCATATCGTCGTGATCTAGCTAAGTTCCAAAGCTTTCTTCAAAATCTCGCTTTACATGAGGTAACACCTGAAATCATCAATGATTTCGAAACCTCATTACGAGAAATGAAGTTAGCAGTCGCAAGTATTAATCGCATCGATTCAACTTTGCGGTCATTCTTTAAACATTTACAGCAGGAGTATGGATACGCCGATCCCACCTTAGAGATTGCTCCAAGTAAGTCAGCTCGCAGATTGCCAAAGGCGTTAACTATCAAACAAATTGTTTCGATGATCGATGCGGCATATCGCGAGGGGGATTCAATCACCTTGCGTGATCAAGCGATGTTAGAACTTTTGTATAGCAGCGGTGCTCGAGTAAGCGAGTTAATTGGAATCAACATCAACGACCTCAGTACAGTTCAAACAGCTGATGGCGAAATCACCACCTTGAAGTTGCGGGGTAAAGGGTCAAAAGAGCGAATTGTTCCGCTAGGTAGTTTTGCCACCAAGGCAATTAGTGATTATGTGGTTCGCATTCGACCAGCCCTATCGAGTAAGAGTTCCAAGCCAAGTGCTGCGCTTTTTTTGAACTCTAGAGGCGGAAGAATTTCCAGACAATCTGCTTGGCAGATGGTTTTAGATTCTGCAAAGGCTGCTGGAGTAACCGAACATGTTTCGCCACATGTTTTTAGACACTCATATGCAACTCATCTACTAGATGGTGGAGCAGATATACGCGTTGTTCAAGAGTTATTGGGACATGCATCCGTTACAACAACGCAGATTTACACACTTATTACTATCGACAAGGTGCGCGAAACTTATTCGATGGCTCATCCAAGAGCCAGAGAGTAGTTGTTACTGACCGCGTAAGCGACGAGCCAAGATGCTTTGATCACCCTTTGCTTCAAGATCGGCAATGATTACAGCGATTGATTCGCGAACAATGCGACCACGATCAACAGCTAAACCAAGATCTCCGCGAAGTTGTAGACGGGCTTGATCAAGATCAAATAACTCATCTGGTGATAAGTAAACAGTGATTTTTTCATCGTGACGTTCGCGTCCCGATGGTGAACGATCAACAGTGGTAACGCGACGTCGAGCAATTGTGCGAACACCCTTTTTAGAGGATGGAGCCTTTGGTGTTGCAATTGCTGGAGGAACTAGGGGAGCAGCAACATCCTGTGTTGGTTGAGTTGGCACTGCGCTCAGTGCTGGAGCTGTTGAACGAAATAGCTCATCTGCACCTGGAAGGTTTGCTCTGCGTGTCATCGTGCGCCTCCTCTGGCGATAAGTTCTCGGGCTAAGCGGCGATATGAAGCTGCGCCACCTGAAGATGTTGCATAGGTTGTGATTGGTTCTCCAACAACAGTTGTTTCTGGAAAGCGAATTGTCTTAGCAATAATTGTTTCAAATACATCTTCTGGGAACTGCTCGAGAATGCGCTCGAGAACCTGACGATTATGAGATGTCTTCTTGTCATACATCGTTGCAAGAATTCCAATAAGGCGAAGATCTGGATTAAGGAAGTTTTTAACCTTATCTAGATTTCCCTTGAGTTCGATAAATCCGTGCAAAGCAAAGTATTCGCACTGCATCGGCACAATAACTTCTTGAGAGGCTACAAGTGCGTTGATAGTTAACTGACCCATTGTTGGCTGGCAGTCAATCAAAATAACATCGTAGTAATCGCGCAATGGAGCAAGAGCACGCTTTAGGTATTGCTGTCCACCAATTTCAGCACCCAGCGTTGTTTCTGCTGTACCTAAATCGCGGTTAGCAGGCAAGAAATCCAAACCAGGCACCGATGACTTCAAAACGATCTCATCAACATTTGCTGTTGGAGTCATCAAGGCGTAGTAAACAGTTTGTTCCAGTGGAAGCGAGTGGGCATTGACGCCAAGACCCAATGACAAACCACCTTGAGGGTCGAAGTCGACCAGCAAAACTCGGCGACCCATTTCAGCAAGAGCGGCACCTAAGTTAATTGTGCTCGTTGTCTTTCCAACTCCACCCTTTTGGTTGAAGATTGAAATAACCTTTGCGTTGCCATGATCAGCAAGGGGCGCAGGTGTAGGAAAGCTCTTAGCAACCTTGCCTAACAAGGTAGATGTAGTCGCAACATCCTCTGCAATTGTCGATTTAGCGTTCAATCTTCAAACCTCTTTCCTGATATACGCGGGAGCCTATGCGTTACACATAAAACAGGCAAGCGTGAAGTAGGGTGCGACAGTGGAATTGACCAACGAGATCTCCGTCGAGGAGAACACCGATGTAAACGCTGCCTCAGGCGGCTTTTCCGTCCACCTCGACAACTTTGATGGTCCCTTTGATCTCCTACTTCAACTGATCTCCCGTCACAAGATGGATGTCACAGAGGTTTCTCTGAGTATCGTGACCGATGAGTTCATCGCCTTTATTCGCGGCCTTGAGGCATCGGGTGAGGGTTGGGAGCTTGATCAAGCAACTGAGTTCTTAGTTGTAGCCGCTACCTTGCTCGATCTCAAGGCGGCTCGATTACTTCCAAGCGGTGAGGTCGAGGATGAAGAGGATCTAGCCCTCCTTGAGGCTCGAGATCTACTCTTTGCTCGTCTGCTTCAATATCGCGCCTTCAAAGAGATCGCTGCAACCTTTAGCGAGCGCATTCTGGCCGCCGATAAATCCTTCCCACGTGTTGTTGCCCTTGATCCAGCCTTAGCGAGCCTGCTTCCTGAGGTGCTTATTGGCGTTGGAGCTCAACGCTTTGCCGCCATCGCTGAGCGTGTTTTGACTCCAAAGGTTTCACCTGTCGTGGCTGTTGAGCACCTCCATATGCCTCTGGTAAGCGTCACAGAGGAGTCCAAGCGGGTTGTAGAGGCGTTGCGACACTCGAAGTCTCTGAGCTTTAGAAACCTGATCTCAGATGCAGATAGCACCCTGGTGGTTGTGGCCCGCTTCCTAGCGTTGCTCGATCTATATCGTCAGGGAGTTTTGCGTTTTGAGCAGGTAATTGCGCTCGGGGAGCTACACATCAGCTGGACCGGCAGCCTCGAGGGCGAGGTTGAGATCACCGATGAGTTTGATATACCCGTGGTT